>Ga0210408_10001706_pt1 | contig 22475 bp, 17 predicted proteins | sample IncBWH4MmetaG_FD_155471 | JGI IMG/M metagenome (GOLD analysis project Ga0210408, IMG submission 155471) | Forest soil microbial communities from Barre Woods Harvard Forest LTER site, Petersham, Massachusetts, United States - Inc-BW-H-4-M | ecosystem: Environmental > Terrestrial > Soil >...
GCGCGCGTCTTCACTGGTGCTTCGGCCAGGAAGGAGATTTCGCTCGGCGCAACCAGCAGGCTGTATTCGTAGTCGGCCAGGATCTTCTGGCCTGCGGTGGTGTAATGCTGGTCGTCCGCGAACAAATGGGTCTGGTCGGCGTCGGGCGTCACGAGATGGGATGGGGAGGCGGGATTGTTCGAGCAGAGCAGCGCCCATGCAGTGTTCACACCCGCCGGTTGGGTGCAGGCAGGCTGGCCGGGGCCGGTGCCGATGAACTGGAAGCCAAACAGTGCCGGGTTCGACGCGATCGCGAGCCGCATGGCGTTCTGGTCGGCCGGAATAAAGTTCACGCCATTGGCGGCAAGGCTGTTCCAGAGGGTCTGGCTGTAGAGCAGGCGGTCGGTATGCTGTGTCACGTTGGCCGCGCTGTTGCCGGTAGGAAACGAATAGGGCAGATCCGGCACGATGATGTAGCGCGCGCCCGCCGCCTGCAGGCTGGCCACCGAGCTTGCGAGGCTGTTGGCGGCTGACACCAGATAGGCCTGCGGATTGGACGGGAACGGTCCCGTGCCCGAGCCACCTGTGGCGAAGCTGACGTCGTTGCTGCCAGAGCTGATGAGATAGAGGCCGTTCGCGTTGGCGCGGCCGCCGTTCGCGGCCAGATAATTGTTGATCTGCGTCACGGTCGGAATGGCGGCCTGGAAACCGCCGGTCTGCGCATTGTTGACGGTGACATTCTTGGCGCCCGACGTCGCATAGTTCGAGCCGCCCTGGTCGGCGGGCAGGGCACTCAGTCCGAACCGCGCCGCTAGTGCCTGGGAGTTCATGGGACCGGGGCTGGTGGTCGGGGCTCCGGCGCCGGCCGCGACGGCCGCGGCCCAAAGCGAGTTGAACGTAGCGCCGCCACCGGGCGAGGCCAGCGAACGATAGTAGCCGCTGTCGATCGTGCTATCGCCAAAGCCGATGATTTGATTGAGCGCCTGGCTGCTGGCGGGCTCGCTGGTGACGAGCAGGCTGGCGGCAACGATAGCCAATGCTCCGGCAAAATCCTTTGCGTGATGGCTCATTCCAAGCTTCTTCTTGCCAAAAATCTTCGTGCTGCAATGCATTTGAGTATAGCCACCATCAGCGGTTTCGACTGTGACGAGTCCGCAACAAGCCCGGTAAATCGCCGCGAAAAAGCCGCCGTCGTGGGACCCAAGCGACAATGACCGGTACTGGAGCGCACTTCGCTCGTATCGCGAGTGGCCGCCTCATGTTTTGTGTGGTGCAGCCGCCAGCAATGCCTGCCTCTATAGGCGGAAGACATCATCTGCGCTTTCGGGACTTCTTATCTTTTTCTTACGAAAGCCTTCATTTTGCGCCGGAGGCATTTCGCGCGCTGGTCGTCTGGCCGTCACACGATCCGCGAGGTTTTGTTGCCCCAATAGCGGTCGCGGAGCAGCCGCTTGTAGAGCTTGCCGGTCGGCAGCCGCGGCAGCTCGGCCTCGAAATCGATCGAGCGCGGCACCTTCTGGCGCGACAGCGACTGGCCGCAGAAGGCGATCAGCTCCTCGGCGAGGGCTTCGCAGGGCTCGATGCCCGGCATCGGCTGCACCACCGCCTTCACCTCTTCGCCGAGATCGGGATTGGGCACGCCGAACACGGCGGCATCCGCGATCTTGGGATGGGTGATCAGGAGGTTCTCGCATTCCTGCGGATAGATGTTCACCCCGCCCGAGATGATCATGAAGGTGGCGCGGTCGGTGAGATAGAGATAGCCGTCGGCATCGACATAGCCGACGTCGCCGACCGTGCTCATGCTGCCATCGCCCGAGCGCGCTTCCTTCGTTCGCGCCGGGTCGTTGAAATATTCGAACGGCGATGCCGTCTTGAACCACACGGTGCCTGACGTGCCGACCGGGCATTCCTGCATGTTCTCGTTGAGGATATGCAGATCACCGAGCAGCACCTTGCCGACGGTGCCGCGATGGGCGAGCCAATCCTCGCTGTTGCAGGCGGTGAAGCCGAGCCCTTCGGTCGCGCCGTAATATTCGTGAATGATGGGGCCCCACCATTTGATCATGTCGTCCTTCACCAGCGCCGGGCAGGGCGCGGCGGCATGGATCGCGATTTCCAGCGACGACAGATCGTAACGGTTGCGTACTTCGTCCGGCAGCTTCAACAGCCGCGAGAACATGGTCGGCACCAGCTGGCTGTGGGTGATGCCCCATTTCTCGACCAGCGCGAGGTAGTGCTCGGGGTCGAATTTCTCCATGATGACGACGGTGCCGCCCATCCGGATGGTGAGGTTGACCGCGGCCTGCGGCGCCGAGTGATAGAGCGGCGCCGGCGAGAGATAGATCATGCCCTCGCGGTAGCGCCAGAGCCTTTGCAGGAAATCGAACAGCGGCAATTGCCGCGATGGCGGCTGCTCGGCCAACGGCCGCAGGATGCCCTTCGGCCGGCCGGTCGTGCCGGAAGAATAGAGCATGGCGGTACCGGCCCATTCATCCGCGATCGGCGTTGCCGGTAGATCAGCGGTCGCTTCCTTGAGGCCGACGATGCGCTCGCTTTCGCCTGGTCCGTCGGCAACGATGCAGAGCTCGATGCGCTCGCATTCCCTGATTGCTTCACGAGCGATGTCGAGCTTGGCGATCGAGGTGATGAGAATGCGTGACTCGCTGTTCTTCAGGATGTAGGCGAGCTCGTCGGCGGTCAGATACGAATTGACGCAGGTGTAATAGAGCCCGGCGCGTTCGCCGGCGCCGCAGGATTCCAGATAGCGGCTGTTGTTCTCCATGAAGATCGAATAGTGGTCGAGCCGCTTGAGCCCAGCGCTGCGAAACAGATGCGCGAGCCGGTTACAGCGCGCCTCCAGCTCGCGGTAAGTCACGGCCTCGCCGGTCGAGGCCATGATGAAGGCGGGTTGCAGCGGGCGCAGATGAGCATGCTTGCCGGTGTACATGGTTGGCCCGTCTCCTTACGCCGCCAGATCCAGAATCTCACGCACATCTGCAGGGCCGCTGATCTGGCGCGGATTGCGCGGCACCCAGGGCGTCGACATCGCTTGCTTTGCAATCGAATCGAAATGCTCGGACGTCACACGCACCTCGCGCAGGCTGCGCGGCATGCCGAGATTGCGGATGAAGCGGTCGAGCACGTCAGAGGCGTCCTCGCCCTTGTGTCCCATCGCCTCTGAGACCAGCGCCTGCCGCTCGGCATTGACGGGCTTGTTCCAGCGCATCACCGAGGGCAGCATCACGCAGGAGGTATAGCCATGCGGCACGCCATGCGCAGAGCCGAGCACATAGCCGATGCCGTGGCTTGCACCCATCGGCACACCCGAGGTGAGTGCGCCGGTCGAGAGCCATGTGCCGATCTGGCAATCCATCCTTGCCGCGAGATCGTTCGGATCGGCCTTCACCCGCGGCAGCCCCGAGGCCAGCATCGAAAGTCCCTTGATTGCCTGCGCATCGGCATAAGGGTGTGCCTCGCGCGAGCAGATGCCCTCGACGCAATGATCGACCGCGCGGATGCCGGTCGAGAGGAACAGCCATTCCGGCGTGTGCAGCGTGATCGCGGGATCGAGGATCACCGCATGCGGGATGGCGAGCCGGTGCCGGAACGATTCCTTGAATTTGGTCGCGGTGTTGGTGACGCCGGCTTGGGCCGAGAACTCGCCGCCGGCGATCGTCGTCGGCACGCTGATCTGGCGAATATGCGGCGCGTTCATCGGCGGCGGCGCGCCCTTCACCGCGCGGATCGCGTCCATGCCAGCGACATCGCTGATATCGTTGGCGAGGCAAAGCTGCACAGCTTTCGCGCCATCGGTGATCGAGCCGCCGCCGACGGTGATGATGACGTCAGCCTCGGCGGCGCTGGCCTGTTCGGCGGCCGCGATCACCGCCTCGCGCGGCGTATGCTGCGGCATCGCGTCAAAGATCGCGGCACAGCGGCCGCCCAGCGCACGCTCGATTTTGGCGACGGCATCGGTTTGCCGGCGCAACGTGCCGGAAACCATCAGGAAGGCGCGGGATTTGTCGAGGCGATCCATTTGCGCAGCCACCGCTTCCGCCGCCGGCTCGCCGAACACGACCTCATCCATCGCGCCAAATACGACACGTCCTTTGTGCACGCTTGTCCTCCCGGAACCGTTTGTTGTTCTTTGGGGCGAGACTAGCGAAGGAATCCCGGGCCGTCATGCGTGAAGATGCTGCGGGAGTTGCCGGGAATTACCGGCTTCGCACTTGGCCCGGCCCTTGACCCGGCCCCTGGGGCTGCCTCGATAAGGACGGCGGTCAGCTAATTTCGAGGTGATTCGTGAACGCTTCCGCGCCATTCCTGAATCCTTCCGAGGCCGCCATGCGGCTGGGCGTCTCGGTGAAGGCCTTGCGGCTCTATGAGCAGCGCGGCTTGATCGCACCGCTCCGCACCGCGGCCGGCTGGCGCGCCTACGGTCCGGACGAGATGGCCCGTGCGGCCGAGATCGTGGCCTTGCGCCAACTCGGCCTCAGCCTCAGCCAGGTGGCGCGCGTGCTGGCTGGCGATTCCGATGGTCTTGAACCGGCGTTGGCCGCGCACCAGGCCGCGCTGGAAGATCGCGTTCATCAGCTCGTCGACGCCGTTGATAAAGTCCGCAGCCTTCGGGCCGATCTCGCCGGGGGACGGGCACCGGAGGTTCGTGAACTGGCGCGCCTGTTGCGACCGGCGTCCGGCTTCAGCGTCGCGTTCGATCTTCCCTGGCCCTGGGGCGGCGAACGCTTTGAATTGCAGGACATCCGTGCGCTGAACTACATCATCGGTCCCCTGGGCAGCGGCAAGACGCGGCTTGCCCAGCGCATCGCGGAGACCCTGCCGGGCGCTGCGTTCGTTGGCCTGGAGCGGCAGGCGGATGATGGCGCGGTCGGCGGCGCGCTGCTGGATCGTGATCCCGCTCTCAAGTCACGGGTAGATCAGGCGCTGGCGTGGCTCGTTGAGGATGGGGCCGCCGTTTCCGACGCTCTGCTCTGTCTGCTCGCTGCACTGGAAACCGAAGGGCCGACTGTCCTGGTCATCGACATGGTGGAGCAGGGGCTCGACAAGGCGACGCAGGAAGCTCTGATTGCGTGCCTGCGCCGCCGAAGCTCCCCGGTTCGACCGCTTTTCCTGCTCACGCGATCGAGTTCAATTCTGGATTTGGACGCCGTGGGAGACGACGAACAGATCATCCTTTGTCCTGCCAATCACAGTCCGCCAAGTTGTGTCCGTCCTTATCCCGGCTTTCCGGGTTTCGAGGCCGTCGCGACCTGTCTTGCGCCGCCTGAGGTCCGGGCACGGACGGAAGGTGTCATCGCGTGGCGGCCTCAAGTGGCGTGACGGTTGCCGTACAACGGGGCGACGCTGCCATCGGCCCCTTGACTTCATAATATGAAGTGTTGACTATATCATTAGTAGCGAGGAGGTCGGCATGACGACACTTCCGGCACAAGCGGCACCGACATCGACCCGCGGTTTCTGGCTCGGCGTCGCCGCCTATCTGTTTCCGACCTTTCCCATCGCCTATGCGTGGCACTTGGTCTGGCTCGCGCCAAGCTACGATGCGCTCGGCATCTATCGGCCCGATCCGATCATTCCCTTTGGCCTGGCGTCGATGCTGATCCAGGGGATAATTTTCTCGCTCGCCTATCCGCGGTTCTTTCCCGATCGCGGGAGCGCCGTGTTGCGGCCGGGGCTACTCTATGGTGCGGGACTCGCCATCCTGTCGTGGTCGTTCACGACACTCGCTGTCGCCGCCAAGAACATCTTGGGCTCGGTGCCGACCTATCTCACGCTGGAAACCGGTTTCACCGTGCTGCAATTCGTGGTCGTCGGTCCCCTGATCGCGCTGGCCTATCGCCGCTGACCGCCGCGCCCGACCATTGCATGGAAGTGTAAGGAGTTGTCATGACGAACTACGTTATCGCCTATCGTGGCGGCCGGAAATTTGCGACGCGAGAGGAAGGTGCCACCTATATGGCGCGGTGGCAGGCCTGGATGGGTGACCTCGGTGAGGCCATCGTCGAGCCGGGCGCACCGCTCGGCGCCGGCAAGTCGATCAGCGCGTCCGGTGTCTCCGACCGCGGCCCGGATTTGTTGACCGGATACTCGATCGTGACCGCCGACAGCCTGGAGGCCGCTCTCGAACTCGCGAAGAAATGTCCGCATCTCGATCATGGCACCATCGAGGTCGCCGAGGTCATGGAGATGAAGATGCGATGATCGATCCGGCTGGATTGACGGCGAGACCGCCATCCGCCATCTCTTCGAGATGAGCGGAACACGCTACGCGCAATTCTGCGCGCTCGCCCGGGCGGCGGAGATCATCGGAGAACGCTGGACGCTGCTCATCATCCGCGAGCTCCTGCTCGGGCCGATGCGTTTTGGCGACCTCGCCGCGCGGCTCAATGACGTCAGTCCCGCATTGCTGACTGGGCGCCTCAACGCGCTGATGGAGAACGGCGTGGTTCGGCGCGCGACACTGCCCGCGCCCTTCAACGCGCAGGTCTACGAGCTCACCGAAATTGGCCGCGCCATCCAGCCGGCGATCCGCGAGTTGATCCGCTGGGGCGGTCGATTTCTCTTCCCGATGCGCCCCGACGATGTGTTCGAGCCGGACTGGGTTCTGCTAGCGCTCGATGCGATCGCCGAACGCGCGCCGACGCCGGCCTGCCGCATTACCCTGCGGGTGCCGTACACAAGCGGTGCAGCGGCCTTCATCATCGAAGGCGGGCCACAGGGCACACGCATTACCAAGGGCGAGCTTGCCGATGGAGCTGCGATTGAAACGCGCTTTGATGTGTTCCTGCAGATTCTGGCGCGGCATCTGTCGCTTGACGACGCCCTCGCCAGAGGACTGGTCCGTCTCGAAGGCAATGAGCGGACGCTGCACAGGCTGCCACAATTGTTCGATCTCGCGACCGCGCGCCGCTGATATCAGTGGTTCGCACTCATGCCGCGTCGCGCGCGTCCTCGGCGACGATGCGATCCCAGAGCGCGCGGATCATGTCCTTCATCGTGAGCGCATCCTGCCAGCGATCGGAGAGCTCGCGGCCGTCGGGACCGGTGATGGCATAAGGCGGCGGACCCAGTTCGCACAGGAAGGTCAGCACGGCATCGGGGCCGGCGCGCTTGCGCCAGGAGCGGATGGCGTATTCCCACCAGCCCATGAACAATTCGACCCAGCCCTGGTGCTGGGGAAATCCGAGTGAGATCTGCACCTGCTCGCGGCTCGCGATCCGGCCGTGAATGCCCCAGCTGTTGTCGAGGATGCGGTGGATCAGCGCGTGGTTGACGTCGTCGATCGGCCAGGCGAATTCGCGCCCTACCAGATAATGCGAGACATCGGCCGTCAGCCGCAAATCGGGGAAGCAGTCGAGCAATTGCAGCGTGAAGAACAGGTCGGTGGTCATGCGGTCGCGATGGGTCTCGACATGCACTGCGATGCCGGCTTCATCGGCGAGCCGGCGCCATCCCTCGATATAGGGGATGCATTCCTGCAAGTGATAGGGCCGCACATTCGGTTGCAGGTTGACGTGATCGGCGCCCAACCGCGCTACCAGCTCCAGCACCGGCTTGAGATCGTCGACCGAGGTCGGATAGCACTGCGCCTGCCAGATCATGCCGTGCGCGCGAAGGAAGCCCGTCACATCAGTGGCGAAGGCGGGATCGATGAAGCGGACGCCGGCCCCGTCATAGCCGGCGTCGCGGATCATCTCGAGCTGTGTCCGGAGCGGCCATTCGCCCCCGTTGGCGAGCCGCCGCTCCATCGCCCACAGCGATTGCAGAATGCGAAGCTGCTGCGCCACGTGGCCTAAGCCCGCGCCGGCATCGCTGTCGGATGGACCTCTTCATCCGGCAAGGTGTTGGCCGAGATGCTTTCGTCGAAGGTTTCCGGCCCGGCCCAGATCGCGAGCGCGGTGAGCGCCGAGAGCAGCGCGGCGTAGCAGGCGACCGGCCACCAGCTTCCGGTGACCGATACGAGATAGGCCGCCAGGAACGGCGCCGGACCACCTGCGAGCAGCGAGCCGGTTTCACGCGCGAACGCAAAGCCCGCGAAGCGCCGCTGCGGCGGGAACAGCTCGGCGAAGTAGGCCGCCTGCGGACCGAACATCGCCGCCGTCACCACCGCGCGGGCGCCGATGAAGGCGAGCGCAATCCAGATCCACTGCCTGGTCTCGACCATCCAGAAGAACGGGAAGGCAAAGGCCACGCCACAGAGCGCGCCGAACAGATAGACCGGTCGCCGTCCGATGCGGTCCGACAGCGAGGCAAAGCCGACGATCGCAAACAGCTCGACGACGAATGCCAGCATCAGCGCGCTCAACGCATCCGATTTCGGGACGCCGAGCGTGGTGATGACATAGCTGAGGCCGAACACCGGGAAGAGATAGCCGAGGCCGTTTTCTGCGAGGCGCGCGCCGAGCACCACGAAGAAGTTGCGTGGATGACGTCGCAGAGCCTCCATCGCCGGGTTCTGCTCGACTTTCCCGCGCGCGACGACGGCCTCCGTGTAGACTGGAGTTTCCCTGAGCCTGAGGCGGACGAAGAGGCCGACCAGGATCAAGAGGAAGCTTGCGAGGAACGGCAGCCGCCAACCCCAGCTCATCAGGTCTGCATGCGACAGCGGCGCCACCAGCGCGAACGCGCCGGCGGCGAGCAGATTGCCGATCGACACGCCGAGCGGCGCAAAGCTGCCCCAGAAGCCGCGCCGATGCGGCGGCGCATTCTCCACGAGATAAATCACCGCGCCGCCATATTCGGCGCCTGCGCCGAGACCCTGGATCACGCGCATCAACACGAGCAGGAATGGCGCCCAATAGCCGATCTGGGCGAAGGTCGGCAGCACGCCGATCGCAGTCGTGCCGATGCCGATCATCAGCAAGGTCGCGACCAGCACGGGCTTTCGGCCATAGCGGTCGCCGAGCACGCCAAACAGGATGCCGCCGAGCGGCCGCACGACAAAGCCGACGCCGAAGGTCAGGAACGCCAGCATGGTGCCGACGATCGGATCGCCCTTCGGGAAGAACAACTCTCCGAACACCAGCGCGGCTGCGGTGCCGTAAAGAAAGAAGTCGTACCATTCGAGCGCGGATCCGATGCAGGCCGCAAAGATCACGCGCAGCTGCGGCGCCTTAGCCGATGAAATCTCCGTCATTGTTCCTCCCGGTTGGTTTTTTTGTCATTGTTTTTGTTTGGTGTTTTTGTTTGGTTCGAAGCGTTGATGCGAACAGCAAAACGCCCGCGTCGATTGCGGGCGCTTTCCAGGAAGTTTCAGGCTGCCTTGGTGAAGTAGGACTTCTTCGAGGCCGATTGCGTTTCGTAGATCGAGCCTTGTTTCTTGGCCGGCGGCAGCGGCATCCGCACCGGCACATCGGTCAGCCGTGGGGTGATTACGATGTCGCCGGCGAGCAGGCGGCTGTTGAACTCGTCGAAATCCTTGACCCCCATCAGCGGCCAGGCGTCGCTGGCGGCGACTTCATAGAGCAGGAGATTGCGCGGTCGATCGGAAGTGTTCAGCGCCGAGCCGTGCAGCGCGCGGACATGATGGAACGACATGCTGCCGGCCTTGCCCATGCAGGGCACGGCGCGCTCGATCTCGTCCTTGACTTCTTCCGGGTCGATCAAGCCGGCGAAATGGCCGTCCTCGCCATGATGACTCCAGACCTCGCGATTGTGCGTGGCTGGAGTTACCAGCATCGGGCCGTTGGAAAGATCGCAATCGTCGAGCAGCACGCCGATCGCGAGCACGTCGTCATTGGTGTGCGGATAAAACGCCCAGTCCTGGTGCCATTCGACCGGCGAGCCATACTGCGCCGACTTCATGTTGAGCTTGGAGCCGTGCAGGCGCAGGCCGGGGCCCAGCAGCTGGGTGAGGATCTCGATGACGGGCTTGCTGCGGACGATCTCGTTGAAGATCGGGTGCACCTTGTGCGGCGTCTTGATGCGGCGGACCCGCGGATTCTCGCGGCTATGGCCGGGCTCCAGGTCGTAAATCTCATTGTGCTCGGTGATCTCGGCGGCACCGGCGACCACCTCGGCAATCACCTGGCGCACGCGGGCCAGGGTTGGGCTATCCAGCACTTCCGGCACCACAATCACGCCGTCGCGGCGGTAAGCCTCGACATCCTTCTCCGAAATCATCGAAATCTCCGCGAATCTTATCTGTTATCCGTGCTATCCTCTCATGATAGCGCTATCATTTTCGATGGTAGCGCTACCATTGTGCACCCGCAAGCGCCTTGGTGTATCCAGAGCCGACATTTCGACAGCCCAGCCATGCCGCCGACCGACTTCGAACCCCAGACTGCCCCGACCCTCTCCGCCGTCGCGGAACGGGCCGGCGTGTCCGCGATCACCGTGAGCCGGGTGGTGCGGCTGCCGGAGATGGTTGCGCCGCAGACCCGGGCCAAGGTCGAGGCAGCGATGCGGGAGCTCGGCTATGTGCCGAACCAGCTCGCGGGCGCGCTCGCCGGTGCGCGCACCAAATCGGTTGGCGTGCTGGTGCCGACGATCGCCAATTCGATCTTTGCCGACACGGTGCAGGGGCTGTCCGACGAGCTGGAGCCGCTCGGCTATGCCGTGATCCTGGCGCAGTCGCGCTACGACGCCGACCGTGAGGACCACATGCTCTCGGCGCTGCTGTCGCGCCGGCCGGAAGCCATCATCATGGTGGGCTCTCCCGCGACCGAGGACGGCGCGCGGCTGCTCCGCCGCGCCGGGATTCCGATCGTGGAGACCTGGGAATTGCCGGACGAGCCGATCGACGCGGTCGCGGGCTTTGACAATTATGCCGCGGGCGTCGCGGTCGCCCAGCACCTCGTGGCGCAGGGGCGGAAACATCTTGCCTTCATCGGCGGCGACGATCCGCGCGCGACGCGGCGGTGGAACGGATTCAACGACACCGCGCTGCGCGCCGGCGCGAGCCCGCCGCGCCGGCTGATCCTGGAGCGCAATGCGAGCGGCAGCCTGGTCGCGCTCGCGGAATTGCCCGGCGTGGATGCCGTGTTCGCCGCCAATGACGCACATGCCATCGGCTTCATGTCCGGCTTGCGCAAGGCGGGCTTGTTGCGCGAGGGCCCGGCGGCCGAGCAGCCGGTCGCCGTGGTCGGCCTCGGCGATCTCGAAATGGGCCGGCTGATCTCGCCTGGTCTGTCGACCATCCGCGTCCATGGCGATGCCATCGGCCGCACCGCGGCGCGGCTGATCCTGTCGCGCGAAGGCCCGCGTCGGGTCGATCTCGGCTTCGAGCTGGTGCTGCGCGATAGCGGCTGATCAGTGCGTCAGGAGCGTGCTGACGTCCGCGAGCGACAAGTTGCGGCCTGCGAAGATCAAGTCCGCCGCATCGCCCTCCCAATCGAACGCCGCCGGCGCCAGCGGATCCTGCACGGAGAGCCGATGCTCGAGCACGAGCCGCGCCAGCAGCGCGCGCCGCGCATCGACATTGGTGTGGCTTGCCTCCCAGGCCAGCAGCACGGCGCTGGTGATATGATAAAGGCCGCTTGCGGCACGCCGCGCATTGGCTTCCAGCGTCGGCTCGGCCGCGACGCGCTCGGCAAAGGCGAGGGCGCGCTCGAGCGTTGTGCGTAGGCGATCGCGGAAGCTTGTCGGGATGCGACCTGCCTCATCCAGCAATCTGCCGAGTGTCGCGCCAAGCGCGCGATGCGCGCCGCTCCTGCCGACGGCGCGGGTGATGATGTCGAGCGCGTTGATGTTGCTGGTGCCCTCCCAGAGCACGCCGATATGGGCATCGCGCACCAGCCGGGCGTTGACCCATTCCTCGACATAGCCGTTGCCGCCGCGCACCTCCATCGCACCGGTGGCGACCGGGATGTTGTCGCGGCAGGCGCGAAATTTTAACAGCGGCGTCAGGATGCGCAGGAGATCGGCGGCGTCCTTCTCTCCGGCATTGGCACGGTCCATTGCGCTTGCCGCAAACAGGAACATCGATAGCGACTGCTCGACCGGAAGCGTGATCTTGAGCAGCTGCCGGCGCAGCAGCGGATAGTCGATGATGGTATGGCCGAAAGCTTTTCGGCCGCGCGCGCAGGCCATGGCTTCGTTGAGGCAGCGCCGCATCATCGCCGCCGCGCGCACGCCATGCGACAGCCGCGACAGGTTGACCTGCTCCATCATCTGCTTCAGCCCGGCATGGATGTCGCCGACCAGATAGGCCACGGCGCCTTCGAGCTTGATTTCGCCGCTCGCCATCGAGCGGGTGCCGAGCTTGTCCTTCAGCCGCACGATCCGGTAGGCGTTGCGCCGGCCGTTCTTCAGCCGCCGCGGCAGCGCGAACAAGGCGAGTCCCTTGGTGCCGGATTCTGCGCCTTCCGGCCGCGCCAGCATCAGCGCGACATCGGCATCGGCATGCGAGCAGAACCATTTGTCGCCGGTGAGCCGCCATTCGCCGTCCTCGAAGTGCGCGGTGGTCTCGATCGCGCCGACGTCCGAGCCGCCGGCGCGCTCGGTCATGAACTGCGTGCCCTTCCACATGGTGGCGACATCGCCGGACAGCATCTTGGGCAGCAGATAATTCTGCAGCTCCTGATCGGCGAACTTGCGGATCAGATGGATCGATGTGTCGGTGACGCTGATCGGGCACATCAGGCCGAACTCGGCCTGCACGAACAGATATTGCAGTGCGTACTTGGCAACAGCCGGCAGCGGACGGTCCATGCCAAGCGCGCCGGCGCGATGGCTCATGAAGTGGAACCCGAAATCGCCGAAGGCGATATTTTCCATCTCGCGGTAGGAGGAGTGATAGTCGATCCGGTCCTCGTCGCGTCCGAAGCGGTCGCGCGGATGAAGCACCGGCGGATGCTGGTCGGCGATGCGCGCGAGCTCGTCGAGCCGGCCGCCGGCAAGCTGGCCCATCCGATCGAAATGCGGTTCCAGCTTCGCAAAATCATGACCTGCCAGATAAAGCGGCAGCAGGTCGCGCAGGCCCCGGTCGATCGCATAGAAGTTCTGTCCCGCGCAGTCGGGCGCAAGCAGGGCGGGACCGCGGTCGGCATCGGCCGCAAACGGTGGGCGGGTAAGCGGCGCGTCCATGGTGGCCTCGCATCCTGTCGCGGCCGGCAGCGAGCCGCGGCGCAACTGCCCAATCAGGCAGTGTCGTGCGCCGCACGATTATTCCACCCTCGTCGCTCGGGCGTCATAAAAATTTGCGCCACAAAGCCGGTATATGGAACAGTGACGGGACCATCGTCGGGCTTGTACGCGGCCCGGTATGGCCGCATCTTGGACGCCGCCGCGACATCAGCGGCACGGGCACGGGAGATCTCCTTGAACGCGACGAAGCCTTCGGAGCCTTTCAATCAAATCAAAAACAGTGCCGTGTCCAAGGGGAGATCCATGCACCGTCTGCGTCCGCTGATCGTGTTGCTCGCCGTTGCGCTCACCTCCTGCGGTGAAAAGCCGCAACAACAGGCGGCTGCCGCCCCGCCGGTTACCGTCGCGCAGCCCGTGAAACGCACGGTCACCGACTGGGATGAGTTCACCGGCCGCTTCGAGGCGATCGAGGAAGTGCAGGTCCGCGCCCGCGTCGGCGGCTATGTCACCTCGGTCGAGTTCAAGGACGGCGACATGGTGCACAAGGGCGACCTGCTCTATGTGATCGATTCCCGCCCGTTCGAAGCAGTCGCCGCGCAGGCCGACGGCCAGCTCTCCGATGCGCGCGCCAAGAGCGAGCTTGCCAAGCGCGATCTCGAACGCGGCCTTGCCCTGGTCCAGACCAGCGCCGTCTCCGAACAACTCGTCGACCAGCGCCGCCAGGCCTTGCAGGCCGCGCACGCTGCCGAGACCGTCGCCGAAGGCGCGCTGAAGGCAGCCCAGCTCAATATCGAGTTCACCCATGTGTTGGCCCCGATCACCGGCCGCGTCAGCCGCCATCTCGTCAGCGCCGGCAATCTCGTGCAGGGCAGCGACACCGGCACCTCGACGCTGCTCACCACCATCGTCACCGTGGATCCGATCTACGTCTATTTCGACGTCGACGAGGCGACCTACCTGAAGAACAACAAGCTCTGGTTCGAAGGCAAACGGCCAAGCTCGCGCGACACACCCAATCCCGTGCAGGTGACGCTGACCGGCGAGACAAAAGCCACGCATGAAGGACATATGGACTTCCTCGACAACCGGCTTGATGTTTCCACCGGCACGCTGCGCAGCCGCGCCGTGGTCCTCAATCATGACCTCTCCATCCTGCCCGGCCAGTTCGGCCGCGTACGGCTGCTTGGCTCGTCGCCCTATGAGGCGCTGCTCGTGCCCGATACGGCGATCGCGACCGACCAGTCGCGCAAGATCGTGTTCGTAGTGAAGGATGACGACACCGTGGAAGCACGCGCCGTCGAGCTCGGTCCGCTGGATGAGGGCCTGCGCGTCATCCACACGGGCCTGAAGGGCGAAGACAAGGTGATCATCGACGGCATCCAGCGCGCCCGCGTCGGCGCCAAGGTGGCGCCGCATGTGGCCCAGATCGGCAACGGCAAGTCATGAATCTCGGCCGCCTTTCCATCAACCAGCCTATCCTGGCAATGGTGCTGTCGATCGTGCTCCTGATCGTGGGCGCGATTGCCTACCGGACGCTGCCGATCTCCGAATATCCGGAGGTCGTGCCGCCGACCGTGGTGGTGACCGCGCAATATCCAGGCGCGTCCGCGCAAACCATCTCCGATACCGTCGCCGCTCCCATCGAGCAGCAGATCAACGGCGTCGAGGACATGCTGTATCTCTACAGCCAGGCCACCTCGAACGGCCAGCTCACCATCACCATCACCTTCAAGCTCGGCACCGATCTCGACAAGGCGCAGGTGCTGGTGCAGAACCGCGTCGCGATCGCGCAGCCGCAATTGCCGGACGAGGTGCAGCGCAACGGCGTCGTCACCAAGAAGAACTCGCCCGACATCCTGATGGTCGTGTTCATGCTGTCGCCGGACGACAGTCTCGACCAGCTCTATATCTCCAACTACGCGTTGCTGCAGGTCCGCGACCAGCTGTTGCGGCTCGACGGCATCGGCGACATCACGATCTTCGGCGCACGCGATTATTCGATGCGTCTGTGGCTCGATCCCGACAAGATCTCGAATCTCGGCATGACCGCAAGCGATGTCGTCGCCGCGATCCGCGCCCAGAATCTGCAGATCACCGGCGGCCAGCTCGCCAGCCCGCCGATTACCGACCGCGCCTTCCAGCCGAACCTGACCTTCACCGGGCGGCTGAAGGAGCCAGCCCAGTTCGAAAACATCGTCGTCAAGTCGGGCCAGGACGGCCGCATCGTGCGGCTGCACGACATCGCGCGGATCGAACTCGGCGCGCTCGATTATTCCACGAACAGCTTCGAGCTGCGGAAGACAGCGGTCGCGATGCTGGTGACCCAGCGTCCCGGATCGAATGCGCTTGCGACCGCAAAGGGCATCAAGGACACCATGGTCAAGTTGAAGGCGAGCTTCCCGAAGGGACTCGACTACGACATTGGCTACAACCCGACCGAGTTCATCCAGCAGTCCATCAGCGAGCTGATCAAGACCATCTATGAAGCGATGGCCCTGGTTGTCATCGTGGTGCTGGTGTTCCTGCAGGGCTGGCGACCGGCGATCATTCCGATCGTGGCGATCCCGGTGTCGCTGGTCGGCACGTTTGCTGCGATGGCAGCCCTCGGCTATGGCATCAACAACCTCACGCTGTTCGGCCTCGTACTCGCGGTCGGCATCGTGGTCGACGATGCCATTGTCGTGGTCGAGAATGTCGAGCGGCACCTCGAGCATGGCATGAGCCGGCGCGACGCGGCGCTGAAGACGATGGAGGAAGTCGGTGGCGCGCTGGTCTCGATCGCGCTTGTTTTGTGCGCGGTATTCGTGCCGACCGCATTTCTCGGTGGCATCACCGGACAGTTCTTCCAGCAATTTGCGGTGACCATTGCAGTTGCGACCGCGATCTCCTGCTTCTGCTCACTGACCTTGTCGCCGGCGCTGGCTTCGCAGATTCTCGTTCCGCACGAGGAGAAACGGCCGCCGGCCGCCTGGAACCTGATCGCGCGCGGCTGGGAATGGTTCACCGGCCTGTTCAACCGAGGCTTTGACTGGCTGTCCAACAGCTATGCGGGCGTCGCCGGCTTCGTGATCCGGCATCGGGTTGCGATGCTGCTGCTCTACGTGGTGCTGATCGGCAGCGCCGGCTGGCTGCTTGCCACCACGCCGCAAGGCTATATTCCGGCGCAGGATCGTGGCTACGTGATCATATCCGCCCAGCTGCCGGGCGCGGCCTCGCTCGCGCGCACCACCGAGATCGTTCGCAGGATCGAGAGCATTGCGCTCGATACGCCTGGAATTTCGCATATTGCCGTCTTTGCAGGCCTGTCGGGGGCGACGCGCACACAGGCGAGCAATTCGGCGGCGCTGTTTCCAGTGTTCGAAGAGCCGGAAGTGCGCCTCAAGAAGGGGCTGAACGCACAGGTCATCACGGCGGATCTGCGCAAGCGGCTGTCCGCGATCGAAGGCGCGTTCATCATCGTGATCCCGCCGCCGCCTATACCCGGCATCGGCACCGGCGGTGGCTTTACCATGCGCATCCAGGACCGTCAGGGCCGGGGCCCTGAACTGCTTGCGGCGGCCACCGACGAACTCGTCGCAGCGGCGCGCAAGTCGCCGCTGCTCCTCGCCCCCACTGTGTTCTCGCCGTTCTCGGCCAACACGCCGCAGGTCTTCGTCGACATCGATCAGGTCAAGGCGCAGAAGCTCGGCGTGCCGATCCAGGCCATCACCGATACGATCGAGACCTATTTCGGCTCGACCTATGTCAATGACTTCAATCTGTTCGGCCGCACCTATCACGTCACCGCCCAGGCCGACCTGCCGTTCCGGAAGGAGCGTCCTGATCTTGCGCGGCTGCGCACCCGCAACGCCAATGGCGACATGGTGATGCTCGGCAGCGTCGTGGATTTCAAGGATGTCTCGGGCCCCGACCGCGTGGCGCGCTACAACCTTTATCCGGCGGCGGAATTGCAGGGCGAGGGGTTGCCGGGGACGAGCTCGGCGACCGCGATCGCCGTCATGAAGCGGCTCGCCGACGAGACGCTGCCGAGCGGCTTTTCCTATGACTGGACCGACCTGTCCTATCAGCAGGTCAATGGCGCCAATACCGGCCTCTTCGTGTTCCCGATCTGCGTGCTGTTCGTCTATCTGGTGCTGGCCGCGCAATACGGCAGCTGGAGCTTGCCGTTCGCCGTCATCCTGATCGTGCCGATGTGCCTGCTTGCCGCCACGATCGGCGTGCGCATCATGGGTCAGGACGTCAACATCCTCACCCAGATCGGCTTCATTGTGCTGGTCGGCCTTGCCGCCAAGAACGCCATCCTGATCGTCGAGTTCGCGCGCGACATCGAGCTCGAAGGCAAGGAGCGGCTCGAAGCGGTGATCGAGGCCTGTCGCTTACGCTTGCGGCCGATCCTGATGACGTCCTTCGCCTTCATCCTCGGCGTGCTGCCGCTGGTGGTCTCGACCGGCTCGGGCTCGGAGATGCGCCAGGCGGTCGGCGTCGCCGTGTTCTTCGGCATGCTCGGCGTCACCCTGTTCGGCCTGCTGTTCACGCCGATCTTCTACATGGTGGTCCGCAACCTCGCGGATCGGTCAAGCGCCAAGAAGAAGACGGAGGCGGTGACGGCGTGAGAACTATCCTCCGTCATTCCGGGGCATCGCGAAGCGATGAGCCCGGAATCCATAGCCCCGGACCGTGGTTATGGATTCCGGGCTCGACACTTCGTGGCGCCCCGGAATGACGGAGAGCGGTATAGGCGATGTCCCATACTATTGGCTGACCTGGAAGACATGGGCAGCCGCAGGGTTATGAAATATACCCGAATACGACGAGAGAACTGGCTGGGAGGCGACGAATGAAATCAATCTGGATGGCTGCCGTTGCGATGAGCGGCCTGCTCGCCGCAGTGCCGGCTTCGGCGCAGGGCGTCAAGATCGGCATCTTGAACGACCAGTCCGGCGTCTATGCCGACTATGGCGGCAAATATTCGCTCGAAGCCGCCAAGATGGCGATCGAGGATTTCGGCGGCGAGGTGCTCGGCAAGAAGATCGAGATGGTCACCGCCGATCACCAGAACAAGCCCGATCTCGCCATCGCCATTGCGCGGCGCTGGTACGATACCGAGGGCGTCGACATGATCACCGAGCTGACCACCTCGTCGGTGGCGCTGGCGGTGCAGGAGCTTTCCAGGGACAAGAAGAAGATCGACATCGTGGTAGGCGCCGCGACTTCGCGCATCACCGGCGACGCCTGCACGCCCTATAGTTTCCACTGGGCCTATGACACAAGGGCGCTTGCGGTCGGCACCGGCGGTGCGCTGACCAAGTCCGGTGGCGATAGCTGGTTCTTCCTCACCGCGGATTATGCCTTCGGCTACGCGCTGGAAAAAGATACCAGCGACGTCGTGGCTGCCAATGGCGGCAAGGTGCTGGGCTCGGTTCGCGTGCCGCTGAATTCGTCGGACTTCTCCTCCTTCCTGCTGCAGGCGCAGAGCTCCAAGGCGAAGATCGTCGGCCTCGCCAATGCCGGTCTCGACACCACCAACTCGATCAAGCAGGCCGCCGAGTTTGGCATCGTCAAGAGCGGGCAAAAGCTCGCGGGCCTGCTGATGACCTTGTCCGAAGTGCACGGCCTCGGGCTTGAAGCGGCGCAAGGCCTGGTCCTGACCGAAGGATTTTACTGGGATCATGACGACAAGGCGCGCGCCTTCTCCGAGCGCTTCTTCAAGCGCACCGGGCGGATGCCGAGCATGATCCACGCCGGCACCTATTCGGCGACGCTGAGCTATCTGAAGGCGGTGAAAGCCGCCGGTACCAAGGATACCGAAGCGGTCGTGAAGAAGCTGAAGGAGCTACCGGTCGACGACGCCTTTGCGCAAGGCAAGGTGCTGGAGAACGGCCGCATGGTGCATGACATGTATCTATTCGAGGTCAAGAAGCCCTCGGACTCGAAGAAGCCGTGGGATTATTACAAGCAGCTCGCCGTCGTCCCCGGCGACCAGGCGTTCTTTTCGGCAAAGGACAGCGGCTGCCCGCTGACGAAGTGACGCGGGGCTTTGACGTCATCGTCATTGCGAGGAGCGAAAGCGACGAAGCAATCCATTTTTCCCTACGCTGAGGTATGGATTGCTTCGCTCCGCTCGCAATGACGATTGTTTTGATCTAGCCGTGCACCATCCGCCACACGATCGCCCCCAGCGCGCCGAGCAGCAGCACGCCTGCGGCCAGCGCCTGGATGCCGAATCCCGGACCGCGCTTTGCTGCGGCCTGCGCGTAGCCGACCAGGTAGACGATGCGGCCGGCGATCCAGACCAGGCCTATCAAGGCGGCAATCCAGTCGCTGACATAGATCGCAAACAGCCAGAGCGACGGCAAAAAGATCGGCAACCATTCCAGCGTGTTCATCTGCACGCGGAAGACGCGCTCGAAATCGGGATTGCCCGATATTGCCGGCACCTTGACGCCGAATTCGGCGCGGGCTTTTGAAACGCGTGTGGTCGTGTAGAAATAAAACAGCAGCGAAAGCAGCGTAACCAGCGCCGTGTAGTGATACATCGAAAGCGTCCCCCCTGGATTTCCTACTCGATCACCTCGTCCGCGAGCGCAAGCAAGGTCGGCGGAAATTCCAGGTCGATCGATTTCGCGGTCTTGAGGTTGATCACGAAAAGATAGCGCGTCGGTCGCTCGAACGGCAGATCGCCCGGCTTGGCGCCCTTGAAGATGCGATCGGCCATCGCTGCCGTGCGTTCGAACGATTCCTTCAGGTCGGCGCCATAGGACATCAGGCCGCCCTCGCGCACGATCGAATCGAATTCGTAGATCGCGGGCAGGCGGTGTTTCGCTGCATAATCGAACACGCGCTCGCGGTTCAGCATGGTCAGCGAGTCCGACACCATCAGGATGGCGTCAGGCTTTTCACGGTCCATGACCGTGAAAGCATCGTTGAAATCGTCGGGCTCGCGTACGCCGACCGCTTCGACATCGGCGCCGATCTCGCGAGCTGATTGCGCTGACGCCTCGTAGCGAAGGGTCATGCCGAGATCGTCCTTGTTCCAGAGCATCGCCACTCGCTTGAGCCGCGGCAGCAACTCCTTCAGCAACCCAAGCCGCTTGGTGCTGAGCTCGGTAGCGACATCGGAGATGCCGGTGAGGTTGCCGCCCGGCTGGGTCAGGCTCTTGACGAGACCCGTGGCGACGGGATCGCCGACGCCGAAGGCGACGACCGTCGGAATGCCGGAGGCCTTCGCTGCGACCACGATCGGAAAACCCCAGACCACGATCACGTCCACATTCCGCGCCTTGGCCTGCGCGACGAATTGTTCCGGCGACAGGTTGCGCGGGGCGTCTTCCGCGGATGTCTCAAAAACCAGGTTCTGGCCGCGGACATAACCGAGCTGGGCGAGCGCGCCGAGCAGCATTTTCCCGAAGGGGTTTGATTCCGGCACGATACCTTGCGGGCCTACCAGCGCAAGGTGCATCGGTTTCGCCGATTCCTGCGCGCGTGCGAGCCGCGGCGCGCCGATGGCCGCGCTGCCGAGCAGGGCAATGAATTCGCGCCGTCGCATGGTTTCTCCGAGAGTGTCTGCGGTGACTCGTAGGCCGGACGGCCGGTTGAATCAATATCCAGTCAGCTCCAGATAGCCCACGCCGCTATGACTGCCGGCAAAGCTGATCGGGCCTTCCCAATAAGCAAAGCTCGTGCCCATCCAGGCCCGCGGGTTGAGTGGGGCGGTTTCGATCGCAATCGACAGCGATGGAATGGCGATTTGCCAGGTGACCGGCAGCTGGTGACCTTCGACGTCGATCGGCGCATGCGGCGTCATCTTGACGTCCGCGGGCGCCAGCTGCCGCGTCGTGGCGTCGGGCAGGATCCAGGTGCCGGACGCATAATCGCGGCCGCTTTTCTCCCGCATCCGGTACAGCATCAGCTTCTCGCCGCCGGCGAAATGCAGCGCGAGCCAGTCCCAGCCGGTTTGATCTGCGGCGAGCGGCTGGCTGCTCCATTCCCGGTCCATCCAGGCTTGCCCGGTAACATCGATCGGCTTGCCGTCGATGGTGAGGCGACCGCTGACCTCGAAGAAGGGCTGGCTGTAATAATAGGAGGCCTGCTCGCGTTCGGATTTCTTGCTGTAGCCGGCATTGCCCTGCAGCACGAGTGGACGATCGGCCTTAAGATGAAAGGCGTAGGAAAAATCCTTGCCCGTTGCGGAGAGTTCGAGCGGCGAGATGGTCTTCGCGTCGAAGCCATCAAGGCCGCGCATCGTCCACGCATCGATCCAGGCCTGGAATGGCGCTGCGGTGACGCCGGCCTGACCGACGCCGCCGCGCGCAAAGGTCTCCGCGGTACGATGGGTATCCGCGCGGGTCACGGCCGCATGCGCCATCCAGATCTGCTGGTTGGCCCAGCCCTCCTGCTGCGCGCCGGGCGCCAGCGCCTGCCGGAACAGCGTCCACTGCGCGCCATAGGCCGTGCCGCCGGCGTCTTTCAGATTGGCGGTCACATACCACCACTCGATGCGGAAATCCGGATGCGGGCCGTGATCTCCGGGAAAGGAAAATGCGCGGCCGGGTGTCACTTTCGCATAGCCATCGGCCGTAGTGCCGAGCCCCGCGTAGCCCTGGCCCAGCGCCCGCCCGCCGAGGCCGAGCAGCACGAGACTGCCAGCAAATGCGCGCCGCGAGATATGGCGATCAGCGCTCATTGGCAAAAACCCTGATCAGGCTCGCCGGCTGCATGCGGGCCAGCCGCGCCACCGGCAACAGCGACGCGAGCAGCGACGCCACCATCGCAACGCCGAGCAGTTTTATCAGCTGCAGCGGGAACACATGGAACGGCAGCCGCCAGCCGAACGCCTTCACGTTGACGATCGCGATCAGGCACCAGGCGACCAGTAGCCCCAGCGGCAGCGCGAGCAGCGCGGTGATCAGCGCGACCGACATCGTCTTGGTGAGCTCAATTACCGCAAGCTTGCGCCGCGTCACGCCGATCGCCCACAGCGGGGCAAGTTGCGGCAGCCGCGAATTGGCGAGCGTGAGCAGGCTGGTCAAGAGTGCTACGCCGGCAACGCCGAGCGTGAAGGCATTCAGCGCGGAGGTGACGGCAAAGGTGCGGTTGAAGATGCGCGTCGACTCCGCTTTCAGCGAAGCCTGGTCGAGCAGATTGCGGCCGTCGAGGCCGAACTTTTCCGACAGTGCGGTGATCAATGCGGGGATCCTGGCAGGTTCGACCCGCAGCGCCAGCCGCGTTTGCGGCGTGCCGGGGAAATGCTGAAACAGCGCTGCTGCATTGACCGCGATCTGGCCCTTCGGGTTGCCGTAATCGGCATAGATGCCCGCGACCGTGAGCTGCCAATCGCCATCCGGCGTTGGGAACGCGATGCGATCGCCGGGCGAAAGGTTCATGCGCCGCGACAATTGCTCACTGATGAAACAGGTTTCGCCGCGCGGAAGCTTTTGCCAGGCGTC
>Ga0210408_10001707_pt1 | contig 22464 bp, 21 predicted proteins | sample IncBWH4MmetaG_FD_155471 | JGI IMG/M metagenome (GOLD analysis project Ga0210408, IMG submission 155471) | Forest soil microbial communities from Barre Woods Harvard Forest LTER site, Petersham, Massachusetts, United States - Inc-BW-H-4-M | ecosystem: Environmental > Terrestrial > Soil >...
CAGCTTGAAAACGGGCGCCGTTTCCCGCATCGAACCGCTTGAAGATATAGGCCCGATCCATCGTCCGGGGTCTCGGCAATCCAGTCAGCTCCGTTTCTTGCCGAGCGCAGGCGCGCGGCCGAACGCGAATGGCGGATGTGGTGTTGGATGCCTCTGCGCTTCTCGCCCTGCTTCGCAACGAGCCGGGTTGGGAAAGGGTGCGCGATGTCCTTGCCGATTCCGCTATGACGACCGTCAATCTTGCCGAGGTCGTCGGCCATTTTGTGCGTAACGGCGCATTTGAGCCCGACATTCGGATGGTGCTCGATCCCTTGCCCGTCGAGTTGATCCCGTTCGACGACGAAATGGCCTACACGACCGGGCTGTTGTTATCTGCAACGCGGCGAGCGGTTTTTCGTTGGGGGATCGCGCATGCTTGGCACTTGCTGGCCGACTCGGAGTTCCGGCGCTGATGGCAGATCTTTCCTGGCAAGAAATAGCGATGAACGCCGGGATTGAGGTTGAGGTGATCCGGGGGTCCATTGAGCCCGAAAGGAGAGTGCCCGGCGCCATGCTCGAAGACCTGCGCAAGGCCGGCTGGCAGCACTGAGGCAGCCTGCCGGGCTGGACGTCTTATCCCCATTGACTCCTCGCCGCCGGATCGGCAATCCAGCACGGCATGCGAGCGGCCCGATCCGCTTCGGACTCGGCGACGGGTATGCAAACGAATGAAGGCAGGCTGACGGAGCAAATGGCACCTTGTAATATATGCCGTTACAAGACCAAGCATAAGCTGCGAGTGCGGTCGGATGGGTGGTTAATTCAGCAGTGCGCAAGATGCGGATTGGGCGCGATTGCGCCAATTCCAAAGGATTTAAGCGTTTTTTACAACGATTCGTACTATTATGAGGCTGCCTCTGGTACGGTGAACCCAGCGGATCATGGGTATGAAGACTACGCGTTTACTGTCGAGCACGGGACGGCTTGGGCTGCCACGCTGATTCCTCTCATTCGCGAAAGCGGCGCGCTTCTGGACGTCGGCTGTGTGGACGGGTATCTCCTCAATAAGCTCGGCTCAGCTTACGAGCGGTTCGGTATCGAAGTGAACGCGACGATGCGGGGCCGCGCAGCCGCATCCGGAATAACCGTGCTGGGTGACGACCTACTCGACCACGCGGTTATCGAGGCGAACACGGCTCGCTTCGATATCGTGACCTGCGTCGCGGTGTTCGAGCACCTACGGGACTTTCGAGGCGGGTTTGAGGCGGCTTTGCAGATGCTCAAGCCGAACGGTGTGCTTATCTTCGAGGTACCGCTCATATCGACCCAGGGGGATAACAGCGCTTGGTACACCTCCTCGCTCGAGCACGTATATTACCCGACGGAAGCGCGCTACGTTATTTAGTGGAGCAGGAACTCGGGGCACCGCTGATCGGGACGGAAATCCCGATCAAGCACTACGCATCAACCTATATCGGCATCGTTCCCAAGCGATCAGCAGATGCCGCGTGGTTGTCGGAGCTGTTCGCGCGCATCCGAGGGATTGGGCCTGCGCCGTTAAGTGCTGCGGAACGTGTCGCCAAGATGCAGCTTTCTCTGGTGCACGCAGCGAATGGTGACAGCTCCGATGTTTTGGCGCTGGCCGAGCTTTCTCCAAAGTCGGTGACCGTGCCGTTGCTGAAGCGGCTGGGGCAGCTGTGGGAATTGGACCGCTCGCAACTGGCCAGCGCAACGGTCGGCGCCGAAGCCTTGGAGGCGACCCGACGAGCCGAGGCAGCCGAAGCACTGGCAAAAAATACGAAAGGGGCGAACGAGGCCTTGCACGAGCTGTTGGCGCAAGCGCGCCAGCGAGTACTGGCCCATGCACGCGCAGTCGATGCGTATCAGGAGGAGCGGCAGAGACTGCTCGCCGCGCATGAACGCGACAGCGCACGGCTGCGCGAGGTTGAACAGATGCTTGAGGCGTTGCGCCGGTCGCGGACCTATCGCCTCCAGCAAGCCTACATGCGGCTCTACGCAATGCCGGTGGTTGGTCCCGTTCTGCGCCACGGTCGCCACGCTGTCGGTAGAGCAATCCGCGCTGCGCGGCGGCGGGGGTAGAGTGCGGCGGGGCTGAAATATGGCTGGTCCCGATATTTCGGTTGTGCTCGCCGTCCATCGCGAGGCGACGTATATGGCGCGGACGTGGGAATCGCTGGCCCAAGCGGCACGGTTTGCGCGTTCGGCGGGGTGGTCGGTAGAGCTGGTTGCAGTGCTGGATCGCACGGATCCAGCTACGAGGCGCGCCGTACACGCTTGTGATGGGTCAGCTTTCAGCTCTGTCAGGGTACTCGAGGTCGACAATGGCGCGCTTGGACCGACCCGGAATGACGGTATCGCAGTAGCGGCCGGCCGATACGTCGCGACGGCGGACGGTGACGACCTGGTTTCGTACAACTACTTGGGGGCTATGGCGGCCGCTGCTGACGGGCTTGGTCCGAATGACATACTAATACCGAAGTTTGTCTTTGCATTTGGCCGAAGTTATTACATTGCCGAGTATTTTGATCTGAGCGATGTTACGCCGTTACTCCTGCTGATCGATCACCCCTTTCTGTCGCGCATCTTCTTTGCGCGCTCGCTGCGCGAGCGGCTGACCTACCATGATATAAGCGGCCAGCATCCCGCCTACGCTTTCGAGGACTGGCACTTCAATTGCGAAGCAGTGGCGCTCGGCTGTCAGTTCCGAGCGGTGCCGGATACGATCCTGTTCTACCGCCAGCGTGCTAACACCATGTTGGCGCGCGCCAATCAGTTCTCGAGTCGTCAGATCCCGCCCACCCGGTTGTTCACGCCTCCGGTCTACAGGCGAGTCTGCGCGCCGTTTGTGGAGGGCGTGGAACGGATCTCTCATATTACCCTGACCGGGGCGGAGATCATAAACCAGCCCGTTCTGCTCGAGCTAACCACGGCGGCGAATGCGATTGACCCGGCGGTCGATCCCTTGCAGCTCAGCCGCGCGTCAACCTTCAACTATCTGGCGACGTCGCTTGCTGCTCCGCTGGCCTACTACCGCCTGTGCGAAATCGTAGGTGACGAACGCTTCGATGAAGTTTTCCTGCTGCCGTACCTCACTACAGGTGGCGCCGATCGGTACTTGCTGAATATCATGTGGGAGCTGACGCGCATCAACCAGCAATCTCGTATACTCGTCATATTCGGCCAGGCATTCGAGCGCGTCGCCTGGCTGGATCAACTCCCGCCGGGCGCCGTTCATCTCGATCTGATTGCCATGTCGCCAGGTATGGACACGGACACTCGTGAAGTGCTGTGCTTCAAACTGCTCCAAGGGTGTGCGCCAAATGCACGGCTGCACATGAAGTCGAGCGCGTTCGCACATGATTTCTTCGCCAGATTCGGATCGATCCTGACGGAAACAGGATATTCCGCGATTTATTATCGTTTCTCCAATGGCCGGAACCAATACGGGGATCTCAACTTGATTGAGCCGACACCGTTTGCTTTCATTTCTGAAAACCTTGAGAAACTTGACCTGATCGTGTGCGATAATGAAATGATCGCGCGCGACGACCAGCAGCGGCTCGCGGTTATGGCTGAGAAGTGGCAAGTGCTGCGGTCCCGCGTGGAGGTTGCAGACTTCGACCGCTGTAAGGCGAAGCCGCGGGAGGGCAAAACGATCCTGTGGGTTTCGCGCATCGACGACGAGAAGCGCCCAACGCTGCTGATCGAAATCGCGCGCCAACTGGCGGTGCAAGTACCCGAACTTGCTCTCGAAGTGTACGGCCAGGCCACACTTGGCGCCTTCGATGTGAAGCGATTCGCGGGGTTGCCGAACCTGCGCTATCATGGCCCGTTTGAGAAGTTCGAGCAAACTCGGCCCGACGAGCATGCCTGTTTCGTTTACACTTCGTGTTTCGACGGAATCCCCGTCGTTCTACTAGAGGCTATGGCTGCAGGCCTGCCAATTATCGCGCCAGACGTCGGGGCCATTCCCGAGATCATAGAGGACGCGCGGACTGGGCTGCTGATCAGGTGCTCGGGCGACGATGAAGCGGACGCATTGCGCTATGTCGCGCGGATCGAGGCCTTGCTGGCAGATCCGACGTTACAGCAAAGGGTTGTCGAGGGCGCCTGGGCCATGCTGACGGAGCACCATAGCCCGCCAAGTTATGCGGCCCGGGTGGAGAGAATCTTTCGGACGGCGCCGCGCTACCATGGATCACTTGCAGGCGTGAGCCAGCTTAGAGGCTGTGTTGAACCTGACCTGAACAGGGCTCGATGACCGCGGCAAATGGTGATTCCTCTGGGGTTGCGACACCTTTGGAACAAAAACCCGATGTGGACCCCGGCCACACGTCGGCAGCATCGCCGAGAAGGGCTGCGCTGTGCGAGCACGTGACCGACGCGGAATGGGCGATCCTGGAACCGTTTGTGCCGCCGGCTTGCAGCTGTGGCCGTAAGCGCACCCAGTCGATGCGCGAGCGGTTCTTCGCCTGGATCAATGGCAACCGCCGCCCAGCCAAGGAATTCGAGGCGACCATCGCCTTCGCTGAGGCCTTCCTCTACGCCGCCTACGTCATGCTGCTGCCCAGGCTGGCTCGTTCGTATGCGCGAGGAGCGGCTTGACCTGAGCAACCCCAATCAGACCTGAGCAACCCCAATCAGAGAAGACTCTTAGGGACGGGGCCACAATGACGCGCGACATCGACGTCTCTACGGTCGTCACCCTGCATCGCGAGGGTAAGTATCTCGCCAGGACCCTGCGCTCGTTGAGCGAGGCGGCCACGTTTGCTGCCGATTCAGACTTAAGAACAGAACTGGTAGCGGCATTCGACCGCTCGGACCCACTGACTCGGGAGGTGTTCCGGGCCGCCGATCTTTCCGCCTTCCGAGCTGTCCGGGTAATCGAAGCCAATCATGGATCAGTAAGTTTATCACGAAATGCCGGATGCCGAGCCGCTATGGGCGAGTGGCTGGACCTGATTGATGGCGATGACCTGACTTCATACTGCTCAATCGCGCGCATGGCGGAGACTGGGCGCGAGCGTGGTGCTAAGTGCGTGCTGGTTCCGAAGTTCTCGTTGGGTTTTGGGGGAAAATACTATACCGTGGAATACTTCAGCCAGGACGACATTGCTGCGTTTGCAACTGTGAAGTACCCACTGTTTACGTCAAAAGTGTTCTACCATCGCTCGCTTCACGACGTCGTTCAATATCGGGACGTGCCGCTCGGCATGGGGTACGCATACGAGGACTGGCATTTTAACTGCGAGGCGATGTCGGCGGGATACAGTTTTTTTTCAGTCGAAGGGACGGCCCTGCTGTACCGGCAGAGGCTGGACAGTCGCAATCACGCCGCAGATCGCATTTCGGCGCGGCAGCCTCCGCCGAGTATGTTGTTCAAGCCCTCGCGCTTTCGGCAGGTGTTCACGCAGACGATAGCGAGGTACAGCGGGCCAAATGCGGCCCCTTTGCCGCATTTGCGCGGATTCAACCTCTTCAAGGATCCGGTTTACCGTGCGATCATCGCGCGGGCAAACGCGATCGACCCGGCCGTCGACATCGGCCGATATGAGTGGGATTGCCTAGGCCATTTCAGCAATGCAATAGATGCACGCGTGGGTATCGCATACTACAGAATGTGCGAAGCAGTGGAGAGTGACGAGTTCGAGGAGGTATTCCTCCTGAGTTCCGATACGACGAGTGGGCCGGTCATGGACTCGTTGCTGATCGGAGCGCGCGCTTCCCCAGGACGAAGCCGGCTAGCGCTGTTTGACTATGTACCTGGAGACGGCTGGCAAGACGGCGCGCCCGGAGACGCTGCGATCACACCGGTGTTTCTGCCTGCTTTGTGCGCGGAGTTGACAGTAGAGGATCGGGACTTGCTGTGTTTCAAGCTGATTCAGGCGACCGCAGAGTCAGCAACGCTACAGTTCGCCGCGGACGGGTTTGGGCGGCGGTTCTTTTCCACCTTCGCACCGGTGCTGGATCGCAGTCACTCGATCTGCTACCGGCCCGCCAACCGGGTGGCCGAGTTCGCACCTGGCTATCCGAGCATCGATCCAGTCGTCTTCGATTTCCTCTCAGAGCACGCCGGCGCGATTGATCGGGTAATCTGCGCAGATATCGATACGCTTCGGGACGACCGGCGGCGGCTGGGGCTCGCTGCCGAGAAGTGGGAATTGGCTTAATATTCGATCCGTGGCGGCGTGAGCGCCAACGGGATTGCGCCAACGACCAGGCTAGCAACGAAACCGCCGAGATGGGAAATGCAGCTTGTGAATCAGCACCGAAGCGGGACCCTGGCCGAAACAGCAGCAAGTCACTGAAATCGTCAGCTAAAAGGCCTGAAGTGAGGGTCCCGATTGGCGCCAATCGGGACCCCATTCGAAAACAAAAACTCCTTCAGCGTATCAAGGAGGGTCGTGCCCCTTGAGATGGTGTAGGAGCAGTGGGTAAGTGGCCTGCCGCGGCGACCGCCACGAGTCTGGCGGCGGCGGGCCACTTATCCATAGCGGTGGTCATCGCGAATCTCCGGTAGGGTTTGGTCGCCAAACCTTCAACCGAGACCAAGGACCCGACGGTGACCGCAGCAATGCCGTGCTCGCCGCCGCCGACCACAACTTCAGCCTCCTGCTGCGCTGGCTGGCCGGGCTTTTGCGCGACCTGATTCGGGCGCTTTTCTCGCCGCTACTCGCCGTCCAGACGGCCTAATGAACGGTTCTTCACGACCGACCTTGCCAACTTAAACAATCGTGGTACACTCCGCTGCCTCTTATCCATGAAACTAGGGATCGGCCGATCCGGCGCAACCCTCGCTAGATGCAACAACACGGGGCGCATTGCCTCAAGCGGGCCTGTGGTCTAGAAGTCGTCAACCTCTCGGCTCCCGCATATGATTTAGGAACTAGCAAAATACAGACGAAGTTCGGAGCGCTATGGTTGAGGGAAAACGAATTCTGGTCACCGGTGCCGCTGGCTTCATTGGTAGTCATCTCGTGGAAGAGTTATTGGAGCGTGGCGCTATCGTACGCGCATTAGTTCATTATAACTCGGCATCCAGCGTCGGCAATCTTGCCTATCTAAGGACAGCCCAGCAGTGGCCATTGGATATTGTGGCTGGGAATATCGAGGACAGCGACTTTGTCTTGCGCGCCGTCGAGGGGATGGACATCGTTCTGCACCTCGCGGCACTGATTGGGATACCCTACTCCTATGTCGCGCCGCGCAGCTATGTCCGTACCAATGTGGAGGGGACGCTCAACATTCTGGAGGCGGTGCGGCGCCTCGGTGCCCGCCGCGTGGTGCACACCAGCACCTCCGAGGTGTATGGCACCGCCCGGCGAGAGCCAATGGACGAGAACCATCCGCTGCAGGGACAGTCGCCCTATGCTGCCTCGAAAATCGGCGCGGACAAACTTGCCGAGAGCTACTATCGCTCGTTCGGCACGCCGGTCGTCACGCTGCGCCCGTTCAATACCTTTGGACCGCGCCAGAGCGCGCGCGCCGTCATTCCGACAATCATTACTCAGGCGCTCGAGCGGCAGGAGATTACGCTGGGTTCCCTCGATCCGCAACGCGACTTGACATATGTCGGCGACACCGTTGACGGCTTTATCCGCGCGGCCATCCGGCGGGGCATCGAAGGGGAGACCATCAACCTCGGCACAGGCGAGACCCACAGTATCGGCGCGATTGCCGCGCGTATCCTCAGCCTGATCGGGACAAACAAGATCCTGCGCTGCGATCCGGGGCGCATGCGCCCTGCCACGAGCGAAGTCGGCAAGCTGGTGTCCGACAACCGCAAGGCCCGCCAGTTGCTCGGCTGGCAACCGTGCACCTCGTTGGATGACGGGTTACAGCAGACGATCGCCTTCATCCACCAACACCGCGCGACCTATCGCGCAGGCAGCTACGCGGTTTGAGAGGTCCACGCTGAAGGCGATCATAATGGCGGGAGGCAAAGGATCGCGCCTCTATCCCTATTCCGCCGTACTGCCGAAACCCCTGATGCCGATAGGCGACGTCCCGGTGCTCGAAGTGCTCTTGCGCCAACTCGGCCGTGCCGGGGTGACGGAAGCGTATCTCGCCGTCAATCATTTGCGGCACCTAATCGAAGCGTTTTTCGGCGATGGGACGCGGATCGGCGTGAAGCTGAATTACAGCGTCGAGGATAAGCCCCTCGGGACCGCGGGACCGATCGCCGCGGTGCTGGACCGGCTGGGCGACGACTTCGTGATGACCAATGGTGATCTGTTGACCACGATGGACATCGGCGCGATGATCCGATTTCATCGGAACCGGCGGGCGGTTGCCACCGTGGGTGTCTATCCGCGCGAAGTGAAGATCGATTTCGGCCTGATCGAGGTCGATCCCGACATGCGGATGACCACCTACCGCGAAAAGCCGAACTATCCCCACCTCGTCAGCATGGGGGTCTACGTGCTGAACGCGGCACCGCTGCGAAACTTGATCGAGCGGGACACTTATCTCGACATGCCCGACCTGTTGCAGCGGCTGATGGTGACGGGTGAGGTACACTGCTTCCGCAGCGATTGTTTTTGGCTCGATATTGGCCGTCCGGACGATTTCGCGCGCGCCCAGGAGCTTTATGAAAAGGATCCACAGGCGTTTTTGGGGCCCCCCGCTTGAGAGCGCTCGTCAGCGGGGCGACTGGCTTTATCGGCAGTCATTTGACGGAGCATCTCGCGGCACAAGACTGGGATGTCGTACCAGTAACGTCAGGTGGTGCACTCGCGGCCCGCGCCGGGCGTTTGGCCGCTGCCCTGGACAGCGCCGCGCCCGCGGTGGTTTTTCACATGGCGGGGTTGAGCCGCGCCGAACACCCGGCCGCGCTTTACGAGGCTGACCTCGTGTTGACCGCGCACCTCTTGAAGGCGGTCTCACGCCAAAAGCGGCCGCCGCTGGTCATCCTCGCCGGCTCGGCAGCCGAGTACGGCAATGTGGCGCCCGACTACGTACCGGTCCGCGAGACCGAACCATGTCGTCCGGTGACCGATTACGGCATTGCGAAATACGCCCAGACCCTGATGGCCGAGGCGCGCGCCGCCGCCGGGATGCCGGTCGTCGTGGCTCGGATGTGGAACCCGGTCGGTCCGGGCATGCCACGGCATCTTGCTCTGGCGAGCTTTGCCGCGCAGATCGCGGCGATGCCCTCGGAGGGAGGCACGCTCCGTGTCGGAAACCTCTATGCCGAACGCGATTTCCTTGATGTGCGCGAGGTCGCCCGGTTGGTTGCGGGACTTGCGATTCGGCCCGATGCGGTCGGTCAGGTCGTGAACATCTGCGCAGGCCGCGCCTGGCCGTTGCGCCCGCTGATCGATGACATGATCCGGCTCACCGGGAAACCGGTATCGATCGTAGTCGATCCGTGTCGCGTGCGCCCCGAAGACCCGGTGGTGCTATACGGCCACACCGGCCGACTGGCGAGCCTTGGCCTCGTTCCGGCGTTACCCAATTTCGATGAGATTCTGCCGCAGCTTCTGCGGCAGAAGCGCGACCGGGCCCGCGGCCTCGTTCCCGCGCGCACCTTCGACCAACTGACGTAGGCGGCTTTCATAACCGATTAGCATCGCGGCCTCGCCGAGATGCGATTCGGCATGTCGGCGGGCCGCAAGCTTCATGCGCGCCAGCAACGGCGGATCGCCCGCGAGTTGACGCAGACGGCGGACAAAGGCGTTCGCATTTCCCGGCGGTGGCTGAAGGAAGCCGTTTACGCCGTCCTCGATCAGTTCAGGCAGCCCGCCGACCCGTGACGCGAGCACTGGCACCCCTAACGCCAGCGCTTCCAATACCACGACGGGCCGCCCATCGAGCTTGGATGGCACCACCAGCACGTCGCAGGACCGCAAGTACGGCAGCAGATTCTCCAATTCGCCCAGCAAATGAAATCGGCCCTCCGGCATGGCAGCCTGGTGGATAGCCTCAATTATGGCGGCGTGCAAAGGGCCTGCCCCGGTCATGACAAAACGCAGCGGTAGATGCTCGGCCAGCGAACGCCGCGCAATTTCGATGAACGCGAGCGGGTTCTTTTCCACCGACCATCGGCCGCAATAACCGACGATCAATTCATCCGACGCTGCGCCGAGGGCTTCCGCAATTGTCGCATCACGGGGGCGCGGCTGGTACGTGTGCAGGTCGACGCCGCTCGGAACAAGAGTGATTCGATCCGCTGCCTCGCCCCGATCCTGCAGATATCGAAGCACCTCCCCGTTCTCGACGAAGGTCAAATCGATCCGCTGTGCGTGCTTTCGGTTGTTGGCGGCGTGACCCACCGTGTTGAACAGGAGATCCGCGACCGCGACCCGGGGAAACTCGGCACGCAGATCCGATAACAAATCGTAACAGAATGTACTGCCGACGATCCACAGAACGTCCACTGATCGGGAACAGATCAGATAGCGTGCGAAATCGCGCCACTGGCTTTGTTCAAGAAAGCGCGGCAAGTGGTAAATCTCCGCTGTCGCCGGCTCAAACCAATGAGTGGTGTCGCCATTTTCCCTCCCGGCGTCGAGCGATGTGATGATCGCCACGCGCCACCCCTGCCGGGACAGGTAATCGACGACGCGACTAAGCAGCCGCTCCGCGCCACCCAAGATCATGAATGGCAGCGCGAGCAGTAGCACTGGCCGACGCCGATCGGCGCTGCCCGCGAACGATGTGATATTGCGCAGCGGTTCCGCCGGCTGACACAGCGCCGATGGATTGCTGCCGGAGCGGGCGATTTTTTCCGGGCCTAGCAGATCGGCGTTCGCCTGCAGGATCAGAACTCGATGCACTGCCGCCGGCAACACGCCGCCCTTCGCGCTGAGGCTCGGTCCGTGACGGCGGTACAGGAACAGATATTCCCGGCAAATGTTGCGCATCCGAGCCCCGAGTGAGGCCAACCGCACCCAGAACATCCAATCTTCAGGCACATGTCCGGTGACAGTCGGCTCCGTGTCGCGATAGCCACCCGACTGACGCCACAAGCTGCGTCGGAACACCGCGCAAGTCAGTATATGGTTCGCCTCCAGCATATCGGCCAAATCCGGCGCCTCCAGGATGCCGACACGCTCGTCACAGTCGCCGAAGAATTGCGCCGCCGTCGAAACGACGTCGTAGCCGCAGACCTCCAGTAGGAATACCGCCTTCTCGATGTAGGTGGGCGCGAGCATATCGTCCGCATCGAGACAGCAGACATACTTGCCGCGCGCCTGACAGATCCCAAAATTTCGGTTGGCTCCCACGAGATGCGGCTCGTACTGTTCAATCATGCGGACCCGCGGCCGGTCGAGTGCGAGAGCGATGTGGCGCGATTCCGGGTCGGTGGATCCGCCTTCGACTACGATTACCTCGATATTGGTGAAGGTCTGCGCGAGGACCGAGTCAACCGCCTCGCCGATAAATCGGCCGTAGTTGAAGCTGGGAATGACGACGGTCACTAACGGTCTGTCGGCCGGCCAGGGCTCCATCTCATCGTCACACGAGATCGGATGCAGCAAACCGTTCCGCCGACTGAAGACGAGTGGCGGGATAGGGTGGGGTGCGGCATCGGGCGATGATTGGAGCGCCACCACGGGCTCTTGTGTCGGCGCATCGAGTGGCGGGATAGGGTGGGGCGCGGCATCGGGCGATGATTGGAGCGCCACCGCGGGCCCTTGTGTCGGCGCATGTCGACATTGCTGTGACGTTCCCCTGAGCCCCGACCGCAGTTTGAGCCGAGCCGACCACCACACAAGCTTCAACGCCTGACCGATCAGGCGGGCTGCCTGGGGATGGCGGGCGCCCAGGCGGCGGAATGGATATGTCACCTTCCAGGCCGTACCGTCCAACACCTCTTCAAACCGGTATTGCAATTCGTCGCGCTCGGCGCAGGTCGTCGCCAGCTGCGCCTGAAATGTGTCGCGCTCGGCGCGGGTCGTCGCCAGCTGCGCATAACGCGCCCCCAACTCCGCCCGAAATACGTCGCGCTCGGCGGAGGTCGTCACCAGCTGCGCATCGCGCGCCCCCAACTCCGCCTGAAATGCGTCGCGCTCGGCGCGGGTCGTCGCCAGCTGCGCATCGCGCGCCCCCAACTCCGCCTGAAATGCGTCGCGCTCGGCGCGGGTCGTCGCCAGCTGCGCATCGCGCGCCCCCAACTCCGACTGCAACGTCCAACAGCGCTCCGCCCACCCCAGGCCTAACACCGGTCGGCTGTCGGTTTGAAACGCCTGTCGGAGCCGTGCCTCGGCACTCGCGTGAGCTTGCCGCGCCGCCGCAAGGCGACGAAGGTCGTTTTCCCAAAGCTGCTCGACCCGTTGCAGCAGCGCCGGGTTTGCCGCTTCCGCCAGCAGTTCAGGTAGGTCCGAGACTAGCTCGGGCGTGCTCTCTGCCGCGTGGATCAGCATCAGCTGCAGGCGTGCCAGCCGCTGCTCTCGTGTCAAAACGGCTTTGCCGGTCGACGTCAGCCTGGCAAAGAGCTGCTGCATTCCGGGGATCAGCGCACTATCGCGGACCGCCAGGCCGATAAAATTCGACGCGAAATCGCGAATGTAAACCTCGCGACCGACTAGATGGGCACCGAGGGCCTCAACCAACAGGTGTAGCGAATCACCAGACGGATAGTAGACATGTTCAAGCGAACTTTCGAACCATATTCGATTTTCTTGCTGCGCGGAGATGTAGGGCATCTCGAACAGGAGCACGCCGTCCGGCTTTATCAACTGTAAAGCGACGTGTATGCCGCGGCGCAGGTCGACCAAATGCTCAAACGCGGCAATCGCGGTAACAAGGTCGAATGAACCGCAGTAACGACGCGCGATGTCTGGCGCCAGCAGGTCGCCGCCGATGATCGTCGTGCCGGCTTCAGCCGCACGCGCAGCCATTAGCGCGTTTACCTCGATGCCGTACAGTTCGAAACTGTCGGGTAACTTGGCAAGCAGGGTCCCGTCGGCGCAACCCATGTCCAGAACGCGCCCGCCGGACTTGATCAGGCGAACCATCGCGGCCGCCCAAGACAGCCCGTGTTCGGCAGTGAAACGATAGTCCTGGTAGCCGAACGCCGACTCAACGTCGCCTACCCCGTAGTACGCGTTGTCATAAAGCGAAGCGAGATAGGACGGCATGATGTCAATGACACCCAGTCCGCATGCCTCGCAACGCAAAACATCAACGCCGTCGCTGCGCCGCCCCATCATCGTGAAGGACCGGCCGCCGCAGGCGTTGCAGAGACGCGGTTGCGGCGAGATTTTATCATCCAAGCTTTGCACGATGTCCCCTATTCCAGGCCAACTCCGCTGCCGGTGCAGTAGTTCGCCAAATGCTTCGGTATAGACTGTCGCCCCCTCCCGCGCCGAACGGTAGCCGCTGAACGCGGCAGAGGCCAGTCGCATGTTACGGGTCACGGCTCGTGCAGACGGAGCAGAGTGCTGAGGCTTACGGGTCGCCATTAGCAATTCCGCCGACTCAATGCCGAGGTTGCCGACGATCTTTAGGCTGGCGAAGTACGTCCCTTTTTTTAAGCTGCGCGAGATAGATGCAGCTGATCTCGCCTTCGTAGGCGAGGTCGCCCTGCGACAGCTCCTTCGCGTGCCGCAGGCGGCGCAGGTTGGTGGCGAACACCTTGCGCAGATCCATGCACGAAGCGAAGCATTCCGGTCAAAATCTGCACTCCGATATACTGATCAAAACCAGAGAGGGGGAATCATTCGGCGGCCGATCTGGATCGAACCTTCAGCCTCGCACCCGAAGGCAATCTCGTAGATCTGATAGGGCCGTGCACGGATCGGTCGGGCGACGTAAAAGCGATCGCCCACCAAAGCGGTAAAATTCGGAAGGTCATCCTGGATCCGCTCAAGCAAAATCTGCGCTACCGCAGCGTCGATGCGACGATACTCGGGGATCTCATCAGGGATGTTCCACTCGTCGAGGATGTGATCGACCCACCGCTCAGACGGTGGACGATCGATGCCGAACCAGGTCGCGAGGACGAGGTCCTCGTCGCGGTGACTGCAAGCGATCTGTTCAAAGCACTGCCATCACCTTGCGAGGAGAGGACCGTCCAAAGATGGAAAATCAGTTTCCTTTTGGGAAAGGAAAACGCGAATCGCGGTCGGTGCCGCAGCGCATCCAGAAGCAACCGCCATGCGTCCCCACATCCCGGAACAGGACTTCATGCGCCCAAAGCGGCGCCAGAATGCTATGCAGGCGCGACTGGTGCGTGGCCCACATTACCGGCAGTACGATCTCGTCACCATCCGCGCCGCCAAGCAAGTAGGCTAAGAGCAAATATTGTTCATTGTAAAAGCGGCCTCGCCACTCCTCCGGGTAGTCCCAAGGTAAAAAGATATCGTGCAGCCCCCAAATTGTGCCGGGCTGTAATGCAGGCATTACCTCGGCAAAGAAGACGGTTACGTCGGAGTTGGGGAAACTGCGGTGGCTGTTATCCACGAACAACAGGTCTTCAGGGCCGATTTCCTCCCAAAACTCGCGGGGCACCTCCTCCATTCGACTACACACCACCTCGTCGCAAAGCGAATTGATCACGGTGTGTGGGTGCGGGTCGATCGAGATGATGCGGGTTTGCAAGTTCAGGTCGCTAATGGCCTGTCGCGCGAAACGGGTGGATATGCCGGAGCCAATCTCGATATATCGCCGCGGCGACCGTTCAGCGATCAGGCCATAGAGCGAGGCGCCGTCGAAAGGTGGGAACCAATCATTCGCCCAGAATGGGCGGCTGGCATCTTCTTGCACGCGCGGGATGCAAAGCAATGATCCGATGTGCCGGGCCACACCATGCAGGGTGCCTGCGTAGCGATTCTCCTCCGCGTGTAGCCGCTCTACGAGACGCCTCCCACCCGCTGCATCCTCGATAGAGCGGGTATGAGGATGGTACGAATATTCAGTGATGATCAGCCGTCCTTCCGAACGCGCGATACGCGCCTCTGCAGCTTCGCGGTCCTCCTCGGGCGGTGCGGTGCGCGTGAACAGTGCGTCCCGCTCGGCGAGCAAGGCATTGCGCGCGTCATACAGACGACGGATTGCGGGTACGCGAAGCGCGGCCGTGCGGAGTAGGTTCAGCGACCAAAATCCTCAGATAGCGTGCCACCCGTACAATACGAGCTGGTTTTGTAAAAGCTAATTGAGCCAGATTCAACATCTTGTGCCTTCGCGAAGCTGTTGAAATCTGGTCGCTGTCCGCGCAAGGTTGAAATGTCACCGCGCGTACAAAGTTGAAATGACACCCATGCCTCGCCGCCGAACAGCGCCGGGGCCTGCCGCGAGCGGGAATCTGCGCACCCGGCCGCTGGGACAGTCTCACTCGGCTGCAGTTGCTGCTAAAACCTTGCGCGATGGACGGCCCTTAGTCGGCATACCCGGTGCCTCCAGATTGTTTGGCGGCCGCTGGCGTCGTGGATCGCCCCGCCTACGGTTCGGCGAATACGACGCCTGCCGCTCGCGCGCGAACGACGGATAGTCGGCACGCCTACCCGATCGCGCCCAACCGGCTCGGCCGGAACTTCCTCGCCCATAGACCCGGCCAGGTTTGGCTCGCCGACCTGACTTACATCCCCACTGGCGAAGGCTGGCTTTACCTCGCCGCCGTATTGGATCTGCATAACCGTAAGATCGTCGGCTGGTCGATGCGCGAGACGCTGCACACCGAAATCGCATTGCAGGCGCTCACCATGGCGATCGCGCGGCAACGCCCGTCGCCGGGACTGATCCACCACTCCGATCGCGGCATTCAGTATGCCGCCGAACCTTATCGGCTGGCCCTCGCGCGATCAGGCATTACACCCTCGATGAGCCGCAAAGGCGATTGTCTGGACAACGCGCCAATGGAGAGCTTCTTTCACAGCCTGAAGACCGAACGGGTTCACCATTGGATTTATGGCACCCGCGGCGAGGCCCGCAGAGACCTCTTCCAATATATCGAGGGTTTCTACATTTCCCGCCGCCTGCATTCGGCCCTGGGTTATACAGCCAGCTCTCGCTGAGCGTATCGCGGCCTAACCCCTTCCACTTTTTCGGGGGGAGATCAAATCCGGTGCCAGTAATGGCTGCTGGCGCATGTATTGGAGGCTCGGAGGAGCCTATCGGGAGGCGCCTCGCGCGGCAAACAGAGAGGCGTTACGGCAGATCGTCAAGCGTGGTTCCCCGCCGGGCTTGCTCGCGTTCGAGGGGGATTTGCCAGTGGGCTGGTGCCAGCTCACACCCCGCGATGCGCTACCGTGGCTTGATCACATGTGGTGGTTCGCGCGTGTGGACGCCGTGCCCGTCTGGTCGATCTCCTGTTTCTTCGTGCGAAGAGGCTATCGCCAGCAAGGGGTCATGACTCGACTTATCTTCACGGCTTTGGAGACCGCAAAGCGCTCGAGGGCGCCGGCGCTCGAAGGTTATCCTATCGACACAAGCGCACCGAAGAGCACATCGATCTTTACCGGTACCGCCGCTGCGTTCGCACGCGCGGGATTCAAGGTGGTCGCTCGCCGCGCATCGGCTCGCCCCGTCATGCGCCACGATCTGAAGGCAATCGCGCGATGAAGCTCCTTGACGCCGCGCCGATGCCCGTAAACTCAGCTTCGAGGATCGGAGATCCGGTCCCTGGGCGCTTCGCGATGGATGGAGGTTTCTGACACACCTCGGGCAAACTAGTGGCGGGAAACGAACGACAGCTTTTCTATCCGAGAGGGGACGGCAGCGACCTGGGGAGAAGAATGACTGCTGTGGGGTGCGCCGTGACAAGGCGGCGCTTTCCGGTGGGTGCAACCCCACCCGGCGATTCGCTCCAGCCGGAAGCAACCGGAGCAGGCATGAAGGAGACGAAATGTCTGAAGCCTTCGGATAACGGGTCACGAATTGGTGACCGCGCGCCCAGTCGAACCGCCAGCAGCGCTGTCGGGTCTTCTGGAGGGCGGCGTCGATCGCCGATCGGCCGGGGCGGTATCCATACAGTCATCGTGGAAGATGGGTTCCAGATACCGTTTGACGACTTCTTGTGCGCCTCTGTCGCTGACCGTTGGGATGCCCAGCGTCCGCGTCCGGCCATCGCCCTTGGGAAGGTCAACCCGCCGCACTGGCCGAGGAAAGTAGCTTCCTGAGGACATGCGATTCCAGCCGCGTTGGTTTGGCGAACCGATCAAGTCCGAGTATCTGACCGATCGACTTGGCGCCAATCCCGACGGGGTGCTGGCGGAATACGCAGTCTTCAACGAAGAGGCGGTCGTCGCTCTGCCAAGCCATCTCTCCTTCGAGGGAGCCGCGACATTGCCGTGCGCGGCGGTGACAGCGTGGGTCGCATTAACGGGTCATCGCCGTTACCGCTGGAGACACGGTGATTCTGCTTTCCAATGCAAGCAAATGGCGTTACACGGTGTCGCCATTTCGGCAAGCCGGGCAAACTTCGGCAGTTATAGGTTCGATCGCATCAATTTTCATATAAGCGATATTGAATACCCCGTGTACTGTTGAGTACTTTTACCCCGCCGAACACACCAGGCATACGAGCCTCGTTTTTCGCAGCTCTTTCGAGGATACCCGATGGCTTGCATACTCGTGACTGGTGGCGCGGGGTTCCTGGGCTCGCATCTGGTGGATGCGTTGGTGCAGGACGGGCACGCGGTGCGAGTACTCGACGATCTTTCGAGCGGAACGCGTGAAAATCTCCCGCGCCAAATCGAGTTCATCTACGGAGACGTCACCGATCCGGCCGCTGTCGAACGAGCTTTCGATGGTATAGAGGCCTGCTTTCATTTGGCCGCGATCGCAGCGGTCGTGCGTTCGAGCTGCGAGTGGCGGCGAACGCACGAGGTCAATCTCACCGGCACGATAAACATTTTCGAACAAGCGCGGAGGCTACGCGATCGTCAGGAAGTCCCGATCGTCTATGCTTCGACGGCGGCTGTCTACGGCGACTGCAACAGTGTTCCGATAAGCGAGCAGCATCCGGCGGCGCCACTGAGCGCCTATGGGGCCGACAAGCGTGCTTGCGAGCTCCATGCGCAGATCGCTGGTTCGGTTCATGGCATACCGACGGTCGGTTTGCGCTTTTTCAACCTACATGGCCCCGACAGGATCCAAACTCACCCTACTCCGGTGTCATTGCGATATTTGCCGACAAATAGGCTCGTGGCGAGCCTCTGGAGATTTTTGGCGACGGGCAGCAGGTCCGCGACTTTACCTATTTTGGCGATGCGGTTTTCGCCCTCGCTCAGGCGTTGCGGGCTGCGAGCACCAGCGCCTCGATATTTAACATCTGCACCAGTAAGGGGACCACGGTCGAGGCGCTGGCGAAGAAGATGGCTGCGTTATATCGCACCGAGCTGGTCCCCTATCATCGGCCGGCGCGATAGGCCGAAGTGAGGGTTTCGATCGGAGATCCGCGTCGAGCCGCTGAACGGCTCGGTTTCAAGGCCACGACTGAGCTGGGTGAGGGGGCGCGCAGCCACGCTCAAAAAGCCTGGATCCCGCCCGCACCTCAGATCGCGGGCCGTTGCCTAGACTTTGCTGCTGATGGCGATTGGCAACTCCGGCAGGATTCGAACCTGCGACCACTCGCGAAGGCGAGTAATACGAGCAACTCAGAGGCGCCGGACGAAACGTGACGAAACAACCGCGCTACTGTGTATGATAGGTTTGTTGCTGCTGGAATGTTTCATCACTGTATACGCTGTGCCATACTGTTTAGGTCAAAATGGTACCCCAAACGGCGCTGGGGTAGCAGTGTGTGGGGGAGCACGTTGTGGCGAGGCTGACGGACAGGTCTATCGAGGCGCTGCGGCCTATGTCGCGGTCCGAAGCGGATAAGCAGCCGCTTGCCAGCCCGTTCGGTTCGGGCCATCCGTTATCTTTAGGTAAGCCCTGTCGCTGATCCACTTGAGCCGAGGCCATTATGGTAATGGTCGCTACCTGATAAACGCATCGGACTAATGCGAGATTTGTTATGAACATTAGTATATTAGAAGAGAAGCGCTGGACTTTATGATCTGCGTGGTCTGCAAAACGCCAATGCAGCCTGACGCGATACCCGACACGTACAAATGTCTCGGGTGTGGTTTCTACGCCAGCTCTCTTCCCGTGAAGATTAATCAGATCAAGAGCATAGACGAGATTAATCGTGAAGCGGCACTCAAGCCGTTGCGTTCGAAAACTTTTAGCAAGATCCTCGAGGCTTCCGCAGATCTCTTTCCCTCGAACGCGAGTGTGCTCGATGTCGGCTGCGCCCATGGCTGGTTCATGGATGCGGCAAAGAGCGCAGGATATCGCTGTACCGGGGTAGAACCCGATCATGAGATGGCTGCACAGGCCCGTTTGGCCGGTCACAACGTGATTGAGGGCTTCTTCCCCGGCGCGTTACCGGCGGGCGAACGATATGATGTCATTGCTTTCCATGATGCGTTCGAGCATCTTCCGGAGATCGATCGAATTGTCGGTCAGATCTCTTCTTACCTGAACGAGGGAGGACTAACGATCGTGAATCTGCCTATCTCCGACGGGCTTATATTCCGTACGACGCGCGTCCTTGCGCGATCCATTAAAATTTCGGGTCCTTACAAGCGTATGTGGCAAGTGGGCCTTCCATCACCCCATTTAAGCTATTTCTCCGCTGACACACTGCAACGACTCTTCGCGAACACCGGTTTCGGCTTGGTACGCAGCGGCCGCCTGGAGGCTATCTCGACCAAAGGACTCTATGAGCGTATTCGCTTTGATCGAAACGTTGGTGTGTTGAACTCCATTGCGATTTACATTACAGCTCGGTGTATTCAGGTATTTGCAGGCGCATTTCCATCGGACGCGCAGTATTTCATATTCCGAAAAGGTGTAACGCGAAACTCCTGACTACAACTGAGAGCGGACCATTGGGGATTGTCCGGGGACCGTGGAAGACAAGGGCTGAAGCTGTCCCTGGCGTACGCAGCTAAACCCGGCCGCTTCGAAAAGCTGCTGCAAGGTCTTGCCGGTGAAGTAGCTTAAGTGGGGCGAAGGCAGCCCGGCCTGCCACATCCGGTTAAGCGCCACCAATCTCACCATCCGGAAGATCAGCCCATCCGCTACGGGAAGGTTCACGATCACTGTACCGCCCGGTTCCAGGTAATCCGGAAGGATTTGTGCCATCCCGTTCACGTCGGGAAGATGTTCAAAACATCGTTGAACGTGATTGCGTCAAACCGCGCTCCGTCTGGTATGGCGTCTGGGAACAAGCCTGCAATCACGTTATGTCCGGCCGATCTGGCACGACGTTCCATCTCAAGGTCTGGCTCGATGCCTACACAAGTTATCCCACGCGCTGTAGCAGCCTCCATGAACCAGCCATGGGCGCAAGCCGACATCGAGCAGCCTCCCACCACTCGGCAAGAGGTCCGCGCATTCGGTCAGCAGTTTCTCAAAATTTGACAGTCGGATTCCCTTTAGCGCACGCTCGCGCGCATCTTCGTCGACCCGCTGAACGGCATTAATACGCACCGGCAGCTTGCTCGCAAGAAAGCCACAAGCAGGACAACGGAAAGTAGCCGGAAGTAGCCGGCACGAGGTCTGAAACCATAGCCGTGTTGCACATAGAACACAACTGCTCGTGCTTTACTGGCATGCTACGATTCCCTTCGCCCCCTCCGACTTACGTCGGACAATTCCGTCCACTCATTCACAGATCTCGGCCATGCGGCCGAGTATCAGCGTGATCGGAGATTGCCGCGCCAAGGTACGCCCTGATCCGCTGCCGCCAGCCATTGGCAGCGAGAGCGTGGCGGTTTGCTCCGGCGCGCTCTCGTTCGCGACGTACGACGCTATGCTCGATCATCGCCGCGGCGCTTGGAACTGGCTCGTGGATCAGCACTGGCGCATCATGTTTCATCGGTTTACGCGATTGGGAATGCGTTCTGATCACGGCCAGTCCGTATAAGCGGGCTACGGGCGCGACGATGCAGGAGTCGCTACTGCGGAGTACTTCCACCAGACCGGTATTGACGCTAGCTGCGACGTGCATCTTGCTGAAACGGCATCCCGGCTAAAGCGACACATTCTTCATCGCCATTCCATATCGATGCATGGCAACCTGTCCGCGATTGGCTCTCGTGGGGCCTGCTGCACGTCGTAATTGACGAAGCTAATCAGCAGGAGAATTCCAGTCAGCAGTGGAAGCGCCGCGATCATGACCGTGCCAGCGGTCGCTGGCTCATAGACTCCCCAATGCAATACTCCGTAGACGAAGCCGAACACGCTAAGGGGCAAGCCGAATGTGATCTCAAGCGATCCGACATTGAAGTCGCGAAGGAAGTAGTTGTAAACGATACGTTTGCAGAAATTTCGCAGGTTACCGAGCAAGAAGGGCAGCAACTGCTTGCCTGGATTCAGTCCGCTCACCTCACTCCCGTAGGTGACCGCCATCGGAATGTCGAGAACCTTGGCGCGCAAAAGCCCGATCCGGAACAGTATGTCGCTCTCAAAGAAATATCGGCTCGCCACCTTCTCCATAGGGACGGCAGCTAGTATGCGAGAGTCCCACGCGACAAAACCGTTTGTTGGATCGAAGATGCTCCAATATCCGGAGGACAGCTTCGTCAGGAACGAGAGCGCCGCATTGCCAAAAAGCCGGACCAGCGGCATGGAACGAATATTATCCAGATCGTAGAAGCGGTTCCCCTTCGTGACATCCGCGGCACCCTCTTCGATCGGGCGGACGAAACGCCTGATCAGCGCCGGGTCCATCTGCCCGTCGCCGTCGACCTTCACCACAATACGATGGCCATCCGTCAGCGCCAAGCGCGCCCCGGCAAGGACAGCGCCGCCAACCCCGAGATTGGACTCTAATCTGACGATCCGGACGCGGTCATCGCGGCATTGCGTTGTAACAAGATCGCCGGTATGCTCTGGGCAACAGTCGTCAACGACATAGATCGCCGCCACCTCCGGACCGATACGGGCCAGCACGTCAAGGATATGGGCCCTCTCACGATAACAAGGGATCACAACAGCGATGCTGACGGTTCGTGCGGTCGTCTCAGCTTTCATGGAAACATCGGTTCCAGGAGATCATTAGTATAGCAGACAACGAAATGCTGGCAGCGAGAGCTTGAAAATATTCAGCCGTTTGGCCTCGCTGGTGTCGCTGCCGCACTCGTCGAAACCGGGGAGTATCTTTCTTTTTCGGCGCTTGCGCGGTGGGAAAGGGAACATGGGCTCGGTCCGCGAACAGCGGCGGATCACGGGCGAGCTCGGGCCGGACCAGGTCGTGCTGCAAGCGACGGATTAGCTCGGCGCGCACGAATGCGCGCTGCACGGATGGGCTGCCGACATTTTTAAGGGTGTTGTCTGTAGTTTGCCACTATGTCGGTAAAAGCATTCGCTCGGGGCGATCCTCGAGGACGCGGGTCGATTGATGATCGGTGAGCGCTGCAGTTGCCCAGGATATCGATGATCGATAGAACCGGAGCCCATGCCCAACAGTACCAGATCGGCCAACGAGGCCATGTCCATTATCGCGCGGCGCATCGCCGAGAGGGC
>Ga0210408_10001709_pt1 | contig 22455 bp, 25 predicted proteins | sample IncBWH4MmetaG_FD_155471 | JGI IMG/M metagenome (GOLD analysis project Ga0210408, IMG submission 155471) | Forest soil microbial communities from Barre Woods Harvard Forest LTER site, Petersham, Massachusetts, United States - Inc-BW-H-4-M | ecosystem: Environmental > Terrestrial > Soil >...
CCTTACCTACAAGCCTGACGCCCATTTGATACTCGGCGGCCATGCAGATGAACGCGGCGGCGAGGAATACAACAAGGGACTCACGCAGCGCCGCGTCGATCGTACCAAGAGTTACTTGGTTGATCATGGCGTCCCCGCGGATCACATTGACACGCGGTCCTTTGGCAAGGATGACAATCTGAGTGCAGAACAAGTAAAACAACTCATGGCCCAAGATCCCGACTTGAGTCCGGAGGACCGGCAACAGATGATGAGTAATTTGAAGGTCATGGTCCTGGCCAACAACCGGCGCGTGGACGTCACCTTGAGTACCACCGGTGAACAGTCGGTTCGCCGCTACCCCTTCAACACGAAAGATTTCTTGGCGCTGATCAGCACCAAGGGCGGTGAAAAAAACCAGCCAGCAAAGAAAAGGCCCAAAAAGTAACGCCGAAGCCCGGCCTGCAATTGATAGGGCGTTAGGATTCGAAGCCAGCGTTCGGGGGGCATTGACAGGCCCCCTGGACCTCTCTTGAGTCAATTATCTTTTTCTCCAAACCGCGCGTAGAAACTGCCCTCAAAAAGGTATCGGCGGCCTGCCAAGGACATTTCTCGCAGGACTGTCTAGTAAAGAACAGTTATGCCGCTTCATAGTCCATAGGATGGCGCAACAGAGGGCGAGAAGGGTGGCATTGGCGAGGATGCGCTGCTGAGCGGTACCCTCCTCGCATCTTTCTGCTCATAAAGAGCCTGGAAGACGCGATTCCTTCACATGATTGGCAAGCTAGCTGAAGCAAGCGATCGGGAGAAGGAGAAGTCGTTTGAATGAATCAACGGCGGGCAATTTGAGTGATCATCAGCGAACCCTGGGTATTTGCTGGGTCCTATACGGGATTTTTCGACTGGTCATGGGGATTTGCCTGATTCTCTGCAGCGGGACAGCCACGGTGATGTTTGGGGCGCTGCTCAACCGTGTCCCCAATCCGCTTGCACTGATGGATGATTTTCACATCGTTTATACGGTCATCGTGATCTTGACGTTTGTCTGCGGGGTTCTCGGGGTTTTGGCAGGCCTGGCTTTCTTAGCAAATGGAAGGCCGGCACGCAAACTGGCCCTGCTCGCAGCTTTCTTCTCGGTGTCTGAAATTCCGCTTGGGACCACGCTGGGGATTTACACTCTGATTGTTCTGCTTCCGTTACGCGGCGATTCTGCGGCAATCCGAGCTTAAGAAAGTGTCCTGGTCGAATTCCGACAATCCCGTCACCTCACGGGATCTTTTTCACGCGTCGCCTTTACCCCTGTGAGAATCCCGACTCCCAGTAGGACGACCGCGCACACGATGATCCAGTGTACGGGCATGTGCACCAGGTAGGCGGCATAGATCAGGCCGGCGATGACCAACGCGACCCCAATCGAATGAAGGCCGAATGACATAGCATCTCCTTCTTGAGTCAACCGCCGCAACTATTAGCCGAAAGCAGCGCGTGCTCGCTCGCCGGAGAGCAACCCGGAATGCGGGTGCTCTCCATCCAGTGGGACGGACCAACTCCACAATTCCTATTGCGATGAACTGGCCTTCTGATTCTTCACCTGCAGGTCGTTCACCACTTGCTGCACATTGGGCACGGCCAGGGCAACTTTCTCGGCGCGCGAACGCTTGAACTCCGAGTTCACCTCTCCCGTCAGCGTGACTACGCCGCTCTTGACTTCATATTTCACGTTGTCATGCAACTTGTTTTGGATCAGCGCAGCATCCAAGTTCTTTTCAATGCCGGTGTCCAGATCCGAGTTCACTGCCTTGGCTTCCTTTTCAAGACCTGGAGGGATTACGACAATCTGATCAGCGACAACCTGCGTGCCGGCCAGAGACTTTGCAAGTGATTCAGCTTGTAACTTGTCGTTCTGATTGGCGACTTGCCCTCCCAAAGTCACAACGCCCTTGTCGCGGTCCTGGCTCACAGAGACGTTTTTGAGACCTGCTTGATCGAGCGATTTGCGAACACTGTCGGAAATATCAGGCGACGTTGCGGCGGTGCTGGAACATGCGGCCATGGTCACAACGGCGAGCAGGGCGATCGCAGTTACTGACGATCTGAGCTTCATCATGTTTCTCCTTGGCTTTCTCCGGGCTTTCGGATCATTGACCTGGGATGCAGACACAAGTATCAGTCACCGGGGAACCGTATTTCTGTACTGAAAGGCACAGATTGCAAGCTTAGCCGTAATCCATGCATTCAGAATCAAGGCGGCCTGCGGAGCATGGCTGGAACAATTGCACAAATGCCCCGAAAGCCACCCGTGTCGAATCAATCCTGGCGCGCGATTAAGGCTTTTCCTCCGGAGGGCGGTCGCCCTTTTGAGGCTTGGGCTGGTTCTGACGTTCCTGTTTTTGTTTCTCCGTCAGGGCTTTCTGCTCCTCCGCGTGTTTTTGCTGCAATTGCTGCGTCTGCGCCTGATGCTGCTGTTCGACCTGCTGTTGCTTAGCCTGATCCGCGGGCTGCTGCGCTGCTTTAGCGTGTTGCTGTTCCTGCTGCTGCTGAACTTTCAGCCGGTCCTGGTCCTGCTTTGCCCGGAGCTGATCCTGCTCTTGCTGATGCTTCCTATCCAACTCGGCATTCGCTGAGGGCTGAACAACGGGCCGCGCCGGAGCGGGCGTTTCGTTCGGATGGACTGCCTGAGACGGAGCCGGGCGATTGGCTGGTACCGGTTGAGCAGTGTTGTTCGTGTTCGCCGGACGATCCGCCGGGCGGTCAGCCGGACGATTGGGAGGCGGTGTAGCGGTCGGCTTTACTTCCTTGTTTGCGGGTGAAGAGGCATTGTTATTTGTTACAGGCCGATCAGCAGGGCGGTCAGCTGGACGATTGCGTGGTTCGACAGTGTTCGGTGCCGCCGGCGGCTGAGTGTTGTTCGTTGCGGCGGGCCGATTCGCTGGCGGCGATTGAGCAGCGTTATTCGTATTCGCCGGACGGTCCGCCGGGCGGTCGCCGGGATGGTCAGCGGGGCGATTGCGTGGTTCGACAGTGTTGGGCGCGGCTGCCGGAGGAGTGTTTTTATTTGCGGCAGGTTGATTCGCTGGCGGCGGTTGAGCAGCGTTGTTCGTGTTCGCCGGACGATCCGCCGGACGGTCAGCGGGATGATTAGGTGGCGTAGCAGCCTTGTTAGCGGCATTCGGCGCCGCTGGCGCAGGTTGCGCAGCCGGTTGTGCGTTTGGTGGCTGGCCTGGGCGGTTGGCCTGTGCTGCTGGGGGCGCGACAGGTTTCGCCGCCGGGGCAATTTTCACCGGAGGTCCCGGGCGCGCGGCGACGGGCTCTATCTGCCGCACCTGAGCGGCCGACAGCGGTTTCCCGCCGTTGCTCTTGATGGCTTCCTGGTGCTTTTCGAAGGAAGGTGGTGGCGGAGGTGGCGCTACCTTGGCGACGACAGCGCGCGTTTGCAGCGCTGCCGGTGGTTTGGCGGCAGCCGCTCCAGTTCCGAGAACGGCTTGTTTCGCGGGGACAGCCGCCGGGGTAAAGGCCCTGACGGGTGCGCTGGCCACTTCCCGCTGGTCCACCTTCACGACGTTTTTCGCCACTGGCTGAGCCGAAGTGAATGCTTTCGGAGTCGTCGCCGCTACGGCTCCCGGCACGCTTTGGTTCACATACTTGACGTTCGTCACGTTTACATTGTTGTTGACGATGGTGGTGTTGTAATAATTGTTGACGACCGTCGTGTTCACCGTGGTGTTCGATACGTTGACGTTGTTCACATAATTGCGGCTCACTCGATACGATGGCACATACACTTCTCGCGGGCCCAGCGGAAACCATCCGACGCTCTCGCCCGGCGCATAACCGCCTCCGCCGACTGCAATGCCGATTGCGAAATGCGGGCCGCCCACCCAGGCCACTAACGCAGGCGCGTACACAGGACGCACGTACACAACGCCCTCCGATCGCGGCGGTGAGGGCACCCAGCCCCAGGAACCTTCATAGGAAACCCAGCGGCCATAATGAAATGGCGCAAAGCCCCACGGCTCGTCATCCACCCAGGTGTATCCCCAGGGTTCGATGTAGTCCCAGTGCCCATTGTGATAGGGAGCCCAACCAGGGTCGGAAGTGCGCGGGAACCACACGTCACCGTTGTCACGAGTGTGGCGCCAGGAGCCGTGATCGTCCAAGTCTTCATAACCCACGACGTCGGAGGAAACGTAACGGGCGGAGTTCGAGTTCTCCCAATGGCGGTCGCGAGTGGCTGCCCAACTATCAAACTGGTCTTCGTTGTTGCCGTAGTTTTCCGAATCTGCAGACAGCTGATCGGTGCCGCTGAAAGTGTAGGAATCGTTGGGGCGGACTGTGTAAGCAGTTCCTCCGCCTGTCACTTCACCCCGGCCGCTGCGAATTTTGACAGCCGTTGAATCTCCCGCTTCGTTCACGGTGATCCTGTACAGGCCGGGTGCCAGCACGGTAAAAGCGAGGTTGGGGGTATCAATCTCATAGGTTTCGTTGTCGTCGAGGCGACGCACTCGCACGAGAATAGTTCCTGCAGTCAATTGAATCTGCGTGACGTTGTCGTTCAGATTCAGGAAGGAAACTCCGGTGTTGCTGGACACGCGGATCAGTGAACCGTCGAGCTGCAATTCGATGCGCCCGTCACGATCCGACCAAAGTTTGTCCCCCGTGGTCACCGGGCGGTTGAGGCCCGCTGTCACCCAATCGTCCGTTCCTGCCGGCTGAAAGGAAACGGAACCCTGCATGTAAGCCAGTCGCGCAACGCGCGACGGAGGATCGTCGTCATCCGCCGCGGCGCATGGCGCGAAAGCAGCTAAAGCAATCATCAAACAGAACAGGATCGTGAGCTTTACGGCGAGTATTCTGGTCATGTGTTTTCTCCGAAAATTCGATTGCTCTTGCGTCATCTATATGCGCGCTGGCTCTGGCTCGCGGACCAACTCTTCAAAAAGCGTGCGGTAATGAATCATGGCTTGGCGCAAGTCTTCGGTGCTGGCTTGCCCGCTCTTTTGACGAAGAGCGCTTTGATGGGCAGCACGGTAATTTTCGAGGACCAGCGGATGGTCCACGGAGATATCCGCGGCACGCTGTTCGAAGTCGCTGACCGGATAGCCGCGTGCGGACATCACGTCGCCCAGGAGTTGGTCGGCGTCCGTTACGGCTGAACCGGGGCCGTCAACAAAGCGCGCCTGGACTTTGCCCCAGGATTCGACAAACCGCACACGATCTCCCGGAGCGAGCGGCCGGATGGGCAAGCCCTCCACTCGATCGGCGCGCTGGTCGAGCACGGCTTCTGCTTTGCGCCGGCTGCCGCCTTCTTCCACGGCGCGGGTGTATTCAGCGCCGCCAAATTGAGTCCGTAATCTTTCTGTTCGACGTTTGCGTGTGAAAAACAAAATAGTGATGCCGGCTGCCACCGCCAGGACGACAGCGATGACTATGACAATTTGCATCGTGCTGATGTCTGCTAGGTTCATTACCCGCCTCCAGTTTTCGACCGATTCCTTGACCCCAATCCAAGAGCCGTGGTGGCCCGGTTGTGCCGGACAGTTCCGGCATCACAGTTTTTCGATGACTGTTTCCACCTGGCCGATTTTCTTTTGGACCTTCCCGGCAATCTTTTCGCCGATCCCCTCGCCCTCCAAGTCGGGATCGTTCGTCAATTGGCCCACCTTTTCTTTAATCGTGCCCTTCACTTCGTGAACCCTCCCCGCAATCTCATCCTTGGTGCCTGGCTTCATGGTGTCGCCTCCTTTGAAACGAATCGCAATTTTTGCTCAGCCAAGTCCGGTTCGGCTTCGCCGCATGGCGGAAAGCATCCGCTGCGAATATTTTGTGCTCTGCGAGCTAAGCGCGCCCGCTAGTCGTGAGTACCACCTTGAGTGCGCCTTCCTTTGCCGCGTTTGCAAACGTGTCATAGGCCTTCATGATGTCGTTTAAGGGGAAGCGATGAGTGACGAGCTTGCCCGGCTGTAGCTTTCCGGAGAGCACTACCTTCAGCAGCATCGGTGTTGTCACTGTGTCCACCAGCCGCGTAGTGAGTGAAATGTTGCGGTCCCAGAGTTTTTCCAAATGCAATTCCACCGGTTTGCCGTGCACGCCCACGTTGGCAATTCGTCCGCCGGCCGCGACAATGTCCTGGCAGATTGCAAACGTGGCCGGAATTCCAACGGCCTCGATGGCCACGTCCACTCCGGCCCCCTCTGTCATTTCCATCACGTGACGGGCAGCGGATCCGTCCGAGCTGTTGATCAGTATCGTTGCACCGAACTTCTTGGCGACCGCCAGCCGCTTGTCGTCCAGGTCAATCATGTAGATCGCCGCCGGTGAATAAAATTGAGCGGTCAGCAGAACGGCGAGCCCGATGGGTCCGGCGCCCACGATGGCAATTGTGTCCCCCGGCTTCACTTGGCCATTCAGGACGCCACACTCAAAACCCGTCGGCAAGATATCGCTAAGCATCACCAGGGCCTCTTCGTCTCCACCGGCCGGGAACCTGTAGAGACTTCCATCGGCGTGTGAGATGCGGACGTACTCGGCCTGAGTTCCGTCGAGGGTGTTGCCCAAAATCCAGCCGCCTTGACGGCAGTGTGAATACATGCCACGTTTGCAGCAGTCGCACTTCAGACAGGCAGTGACGCAAGAGATGATGACCTTGTCTCCTGTGTGAAACTCCGTGACACCCGCACCCACTTGCTCGATCAGGCCGATTCCCTCGTGGCCGAGAATTCGGCCATCGGTCACCGCTGGGAGATCACCCTTCAGAATGTGCAAATCGGTTCCGCAAATGGTCGAAGTGGTTATCCGCACAATCGCGTCGCCGGGTTCCTGGATGGTAGGGCGGGGCTTGTGCTCCCAGGCGCGTTTCCCCGGACCGTGATAGACCAGCGCTTTCATAGTGGATCCCGTGCGCAGAGTTGAGGGACTTGTTATCGTCAGCACGGATTCAGTCGTGGTCATCGATCAATCCTCGAAAACTGCAAGATCCCGGAACTGGTCACATCACTGTGACTGTTCGCACATGCGCACTTGCAAAAATCGCTGAGAGACAGGTCAGCGGTGTTAATTCAGGCCGAAGCAGGCCGCGCTATCGCAGGAACTCGAACTGGAGCTTTGCCATCCAGCGAGACGGAATTGTTTACGGACGCAAAAGCCACCCTGCGCGCGCGAATTGCCATCACGCCTTCATAGACCCCGGTTGCAATGAGCAGGCAGAGGATGAGAAAGACGAAAAGCCCCACGTACCCGAGAACAAAGATTACAAAAGCGGCGATCACTTGTAATACGGCGTTAAATGAAAGAACAAAACCCATTGGCGACCTCTTCGGCGGCTGATTTCACGTATCTCAACAAGTGCGCGAATCAGCCTGCCTTCTACCTGGACGTGTCGAATCCTCATATTTGCCCACAGCCGTCTCTGCGTGCCTGCGAACTCGGCACAATGTTCTATCAACCAGTCGTCGAGACGTGCCATTCAGCGGATCTGGAGTTGGCCGGTGACCTAGACTCGGGCCGGACTGCCTCGCAGGAAGTGCAGCACAAGCAAGATCAGGCCGACAACCAGCACCACGTGAATGAAAGCGGCGGTTACGTGAAATGCGAAAAACCCAAGCAACCAGAGAACAATGAGAACTGCAGCGATTATCCCAAGCATCTTTTCATCTCCATGTTTCTTTGCGCGAAAACACGTGCGGTCATCTTCCCGCCAGCTGTGGTGATGCTTATTCGCGCGCGCGGAAACAATCTACAGGCAGGACTTTAGTCGGATAGCAGACGGTCGTCTGTCCCGTTGTGCACACTTCCCCATGTAATTTGCCACGCCATCCCTGGGCTTACGCTTGCAGGTGCATCAGGTGAATACGCAACGTTCGGTGCTATCAAGAGTTTAGATTCCGGCGGAGTGACGAGAGTGGAAGCATGGGCGTGACGACGGAGTCGAAATGGCAGGTTTCAAATCCGTCGGTTTGAAAGCGATCGTCAAGCTAGGTCGTCAGCGAGAAGTTTCTGCGCCGGCGGGCAGAGACTCCGATGGCAGCCAACCCGAGCAGCAAGAGCGAGAGCGATCCGGGTTCTGGGAGGGTAGCGGAATTGAGCGACTGGGGTCGCCTCTTGGGTCCAATTCCGATCGCGTCGTCGACGTCGTTGTCCTTGTCTTTTTTTCCATCTCCCTCTTTACTCCATATGTTTCCGGCAGGCGTAAAGGAGGGTCCGTGCTCGAAGGAGTCAAGGTCTTTCAGACTGGCAGAATGCACCGCCAGCTCAGTTGATGAAGGAAGGATCGTGACCCGGGCTACGAGAGACTTTGAGTCCAAGAAATCAAAGGCGCGGTTCACCCCAAAGGTATTGATGGGCGACATTGCCTCGGTGGGCTCTGCATGGACTGCCCCGATCACGGGCGAATTCATCCTTACAACGGAGCTACGCGTCTCTCTCACGGATGTATCGACCCTGGGGCGTGCTTGCACTAATCCAGGATATGGAATTCTATCGGCCCACGCCGGCGCCGCAGCTATCAGGACAGCTGTACAGAGCAGCAAGGTTGGTCTCAATTTCATCTGGTTTCTCCCAGGATCGAACGGGGGAGTTCCGTTCATCCCGAATACTAGACGCCATGAAAAACAGAGTCTGTCCAATTTTGTACAGTCTGAACGATTCGCTTTTCATTCGTGGCCGCACCCTAAAACTTATTTGCAGGGGTGTCCAAAACAGAACAGTCTCAAATTGGCGCGACACCCTAAGATGCGCGCGCGAATGACGAGGCCAGGGCGATAGGGACTCGCATCCAGGGCTGGGGGAGTGCTGTTCGCCCGCCTCGCCATTCAAAAAGCTGAATTTCCCGGCAGCGGGATCGAACAACCTTAGAAGGCAGACAGAAGCAGCTAAGCACCAAGAACGAATGCTCGCCAAATTATAGTGGGAACCGCACGGATAACCCTGGCACTCCGCTCCCAACTTCAATTCTGAACTTATTCCCGCGTGAGAGATTCTTTCCGCTGACTTTTCATTGAATAAAGCGCCTTGTCGGCGGCGTATAACAGCGGCCCAATTGTTTCGGCGTCCTGGGGGTAACTGGCAATACCGATGCTGACGGTGAGCTTGGGTTCTTCACCGTCATCCACAAAAAGCTCGCAGATACGCTGCGCGACCAGCATGGCCGGCCCTGCCGCCGTTTCAGGTAAGACCAGCGCAAACTCGTCTCCGCCGTAGCGCGCCGCGGTATCAATGGAGCGGCAACAGAGACGCAGAACGTTGGCCAGCCTGCAGAGAGCCTGGTTTCCTGTCTGGTGGCCGTAATGGTCATTGATGTGCTTGAGCCCGTCCAAATCAAGAAATAGGAGAGTGAATTCCCGCCCGGTCCGCTTCGAGCGCATAATTTCGCCGTCCAGCACATCCACGAGTTGCCGGTAGTTGGCCAAGCCAGTTAGACCATCGCTGTCCGCGCGTTTCCGGAGTTGGTCCTCCAGCGCGCGTTGATCGGTTACATCCTCGACGATGATTCCATAACCATCTAAGGCGCCTTTTTCGCCGCGTACTTTGCGCCCGCTGAGCCGGACTCTCAACGTTGTACCGTCTTTTCGTTTCCACTCCGTTTCGACCGGTTCGACACGGCCTGTTTGATGGGAACACTCCAGTAACCGCGCTCGCTTGATGGGATCCTGGATGATGTCGCTGGCGAGGTTTGCAGACTTGAGTTCCTCTCTTGATTTATAGCCGAGCATGGTGACAAGGACCTGGTTGACATCCAGGAAGCTGCCATCCTTGCTGCAGCGGCACATGCCATAGGCCGAGTTTTCAACCAGAGCACGATAATGCGCCTTGGAATGTCGCAACTCCTTTTCAGCTTGATCCCGTTCTTTCCGCAGGTTCCTTTCATCCAGAACCCGCCGAACAGCCATGGGCAGCCGGGCGATACGATCCATTTCAATGCAATCGTGGACGCCATCCTGCGCGAACTCGGTTGCCGATTCTTTCCGCAGGGTGTCTGTGACGAAAATGAGCGGGGTTCCCTGCTTTGCCTGGCGCAAAAATTCAGTCGTCTGGTTCCCCTGGCGGTCGGCGCCCGGGCGCTCCGCAACGATAAGGTCATACTGCTGCGAGTCCATGCGCGTGGCTAACTCCTCAACGTTTTGAGCCACGTCCGAGTTGACAATGAATCGCACGCTATGCAGCTCGTGGAGGCAGCGTTCTACCGCCGTCAAATCCGTGTGAACGAACAGGATGCGCATGGGTAGTCGTTGGCGGCCAGACTTGCACCGCGCAGCGGCACCCTGCTGGCCGCCGCTTGTTCCCGTGTGTGCCGATGTGGCCATTTAAATCAGAAACCAATTCCTGCCGCCAACCAAGGGTGATCGTGGTCGACGCGCGCAACTCTTGGAAGCCCTTGCCCGTGAAAATGTATGAGATTCCAGGGAGCGTGACTGTTCAATTTGGAACAGTTTCGTATAGGTCCAATTTGATTCAATTCGGCACATGGCGCTCCTACCGAGATGCCATAGTTAGAGGTAGTGCGGTTTGGAATTTGCTTGGAGATTCTGCACTCATTCCGAACCTTAGACGAGAGAGATTGGAACCAGCAAATCCGAATGCATTTAAGAGGAGATCTGCGGTGCCAGTTCTGTGCCCACATTGCCACAGCAAAGCCATTCGCCGGTCGAAGCGAAGGGGGATGTTCGAATCATCTGTGCTGAGCCTGATACCTGTTCGTCCATTCCGGTGCAAGTTATGTGACTACCGTTTCTATGGCGTGACTTCTCAGCCGGATTCGATTCAATCGAAGATTGCGGCGTCGCGTTAGCTCGGGGGATGAGGCAGGGTCTTGAATCCTGGATGCCCGGTACGGATCAGAACCTGGCGCCGGCTAGAATTCTCAAGAGCGCCGGACCGGCAACCCAGAATCATGTTTTCTTGTAATTGAACCTTCGCCGCGTTTCAGTCAGCCGCAAATCAGGCAAGCGCCACTGCGTTGGATCCATTGGCTGGCGTAACCAGCGATACAAAAACGCTTTCCTGCGCGGCCAATCGATTGAGCCGGCAAAACTCAGACAGTTGTTCTTCCAAGCCATGCACCGCCGATACCACGCTCGGACTGGATGAACCGACTGTTTCGGTGGCTCGGGCAAACTCGCCGCCTCCTGCTCCCAATCCGGTGAAGTGACAGTGGAAAAGATACGATCTCTCCAACGGGTGCCCCATCGGAGCAGAAAAAGCCGCGGCGCAAAGGTCTTCGTCAAGTTGGAGCAAAGAGCACCTGATTTCGCGGCGTCAACTTTGGTGGGGGAGTGCGTGGGCTCCTGGCGACCGGACACCTGGCCGCGGCCTGATGCTGGTAACTGGTCGAACCTCCAATGCGCTTCGACCCCCAGAGGGAGCGGAGGGAGCATGACAACCGATGATTTCATTGGCAAACCAGATCTGAACTGATTTACGAGCTCATTAAAGAATTCAGTTAATTCCGACGGGCGGCTCGTCTCTACCCGTCTCGGCCCGGGCACGGTGGTCACAGCGGTCTGGACGCCCGGGGCGCTAAACGATTCAGCGCTTCCCTCCAGGTCCTGGATGTGTTGACAAGTCAAAACCGCCGGAGCAAATAATTTGAATGGGGTGAGCGCAGTTTCCGCCGCTGCAGGTGGAGCCGAAATTGCAGTGGTCAAAGCACTCGTGTGCTCCTCCAAAGCTAGCTCAACCTTTGCCGTCAAAGAACTCAATCCATTCATGACTCTCGATTGCATCGCAATCAAATCGGAGTCCAATGTGTTTCTGGAATCTTTGAACGGGGCCACGGGTTTGATGTCGTCGAACTGAAATTCGCGCGCAATGTCTTCGACGATGGGCGCGGGCACCGGCCGGACGTGGTCCACATAGGCATTGATCAGGGAATGCTCGCAGAGCAGGTTAATGACGCGCTGGATCCCGCGCGAATAAAAGTACACGGCGTCCATGGCCTGGGACGCGAAGATCGGTCTGCCGTTGGCGCCGGCGATATGCAAGCGCGCCTGAATATAATCGTGAGTCTCCTGGAGAGTAAGAGCGGCGGTCTTACACCGAAGCGTAATCCGCTGCTTGACCTGGCGAAGCGCAGGCTGTTTGAGCCGCGCTTCCAGCTCCGGCTGGCCGGCCAGCACGATCTGCAAAAGCTTTTCACGGGGGGTCTCTAGATTCAGCAGCATGCGAATCTCTTCGAGCACGTGGTTTGGCAGGCCCTGCGCTTCGTCCACGATCAGCACCGGCGTCTCGCCTGCGCGATAGCGTTCGAATAACCACTGATTCAGTCGCATCAACACATTCCCTTTCAATCTCGAATCGAAGGGCACCCCAAAATCGGCCAGTATGAAATCAAATAGATGGCTGGTTTCCAGATGCGAATTGAAAATGAATGCGGTGGGCGTCTTCTGTTGGCGCAGCCAGTCCAGCACCCGATTGATCAGGGTGGTCTTGCCCGTTCCCACTTCGCCGGTAAGCAGGATGAGGCCCTTGCGGGCCTGAATCCCGTAGGTCAGATCGTCCAAAGCCTCCTGGGTCTGCGGGGTCAGGAACAGGAAGCGAGGATCGGGGTTGACGTTGAAGGGGTTTTCGCGCAGTCCGAAGAAATGTTTGTACATGTTCGTCTAGTCAGAACAGTCAGAGCGTTGCTTGTCGCGTGAATTGCGGAAGCACGCGCGGCTCACAATCAGTTGATGAATTGGGGTCTCTTGGATGTGTCGTCCATTCCGCCTTTCGAACGGCTGGAAGGTCTCTCGAAATCACCATGATCGTCGTCGCGCTGAAGCGCGATTGCCGCCAAGTGAACCACCCGTTCAATCAACCGGTACTCATCTACTGTGGGCTGTCGCGGATCGCAGCCGTAAATCTCCAGCGTTCCCAGGGGAGTCAGGTCACGTCCGAAAATGTCCACGGAATCAAATATATGCAGGCCCACCTGCCCGGCGCTTTGAGTGATCGACCAAAGACACTTCTCTTCCCGGTCCGGGAGCATGACGAGCGAGACCACGTTGCCGATCTGAACATCGACCGCCGCGCACAGTCTGTTCAAGATCCCCGGGAGCGGCGCGCCCAAAGATATCAATTCAAGAATTTGCCGCTCCGCCACCAGCGGGCTGCGCCTTTTGTCGTCACATCGCTGATAGGGCCAAATCTCACGTGGCGCGACTCTCGTTCTTGAACCATGGTGGGGCATCCTGTTCACCGCCTCTCTCTGGCATTCTCCGCACTTCCGTGTGCTAGTTATTGGATCCAATTCGCCTTCGCAATTCCTCGCCCCGAAGTCTCATCTCCTCCGCGGCAATGGCGCGGAACGTATCGCTCATAAATTGAGCCCACTGTCGCCTGAGCTTTTCGATGGATTGTTCCCCGCCGCCATAAACCTGACCCGAGCGCACGATTTCTTCCTCGTGATTAGTTTCAGCTGCGGTACAGGGCGCAAGCCCTCTCCCCCGGCGAACGAGGAGCGAAATGAATGCCGCTCTAACCCTTCTCATTCTTCATCCCTCGCGTCTGGACTGAGCATCTTAAAAGCGGCTAAGAAACGTTGCTGTCCAATTTTGAACACTCTCGGGGTGGAGACTCTCTGGGTGAAGCAGACGCAAAAATTCCGGGTGGTCAAACGATGCGGGGGAAAATCGTTTGCGAACAGTGGGTCAGCGGTTCGATCATGTCCCTTCCCGCCAACAGCGCTCACAAATTCGGTGCGTTGCTGTTCGGAGGACAGGGAGGCGGGGGTCAGTCGTGCAGCACGACGCTCAAGAGGGAAGTATTGATCTGAAGGCCGCCGTTGTACTTGATGAACCCGAGTTTCCTGAATTTGTTCATGAAAAAATTGACCCGCGGGCGCGTCGTGCCGATCATCTCCGCCAGCATCTCTTGGGATACTTTCGGGATTACCGCATGGGGCTGGTCATCTTTGCCGTAACGGGCCAGCAACAGGAGAGTGCGGGCCAACCGCTTCTCGCTGGAGTTAAACAGTTGGTCGACCAAGTCCTCCTCAATGCGAATGTTCCTTCCCAGCATAAAGGTAATGAACTGGTCGGAGAAGGCATGCTGCTCGTGAAGCGCCTTGAACATCTCTTTCTTTTCAATGACGAACACGGTGCTGGGCGTAATCACGGTAGCCGTGCCCATGCGGATGGACTGACCCGCCAGGCAGCCTTCACCGAAGAAGTCGCCCGGTCCTAGAATGGCGACGACCGCCTCTTTACCGGCTTCACTAAGCACGGAAAGCTTCACACCGCCTTCCTGCAAGTACATCACGCTCGCAGCGGCATCACCTTGAGAGTAGATCGTCTCCGCTCTCTTAAACGCTTTGACTCTCCTCGTCACGCCAGCCGAATCGAGAAAAGCTTGGGCGTTTAATTCACCCTTTTTGACGGATGTGGTCTTGGATTTCTTGTCTTTGGGAATGGTAACTCCTTTAATAAAACCCCTCCGAGCCGACCAAGTTTCTTATTCTGGTCAATGCGATCGAATATCCACTTCACCGCCCATCGTTCTTGGGCCCCCTGGAAGGCTTTCTTCCAATTTTCTCTTCTCGATCCCTCGAGATGGTTCGGTTGTTGCGCACTCGATTTGTTCTTCGACAATCCTTCTGACTATCTCCAGCGGAACTTGCTCAAAATGTGTCTTCGACTTAAACATCAGAACTCCTTCGGACCACCTAGACGCTAGCAGGCAGGAAGTCGTACGGGTCATATCTTTTGGAAATTGGGCAGTGGCGTTAGTTAGCGCCAAGCGGCACGGTTAGCCGAGGCGGGAGGGGGGTAGCCCTATGAGGCGAGTTGCTCCGACCGCGCTCTTTTGCGCCCCGAAGGTTTTACTTGCAGGACTCGCTACGATGAGATACGATAACGTCACGTCTATTTAGCGGTCCAAATCCTGGGAGGACACTATGGGACGCGCGCAGATGAAAGCTGCACCGATGCACTTCAAGACCATGATGCAATTGGATGTACCGCAAGGGCGGCATGGAAAGCACAAAGAGATTGTTACCACCATCCTCAGAGACCTCGACAATCTGAAGGCTGATGCTGCACTGAAGGTGCCACTGGCTGATCTGGCGGAATCAAAAGAGAAGGTTCGTTCCGCGCTGAATCGCGCAACTCGGCAAGCTGGACGCAACGTTGCCACCGCCAGCGACGGTACATTCTTGTATGTGTGGAACGTGACCGAGTAGCGGGACCACCTGGGCCTTCTCCGCGCTTTTCCGCCCGGGTTGTCCGCCGCGGCATCATCCCGCCCGTACCTCCAACTTCCGGCGTACACGTCTCTCCGCTGGTGTCCGATGCAGGTGTGCTGTATGGGACATAAATCAGTCGGCAGCACGTCCATAGTGATGCCTGCCGCGATTCTGAAAGCGGACATTCTTAATTTGGAGGACTACCATGCACCACACAAATCGCTACATCGCCTCGTTTTTCCTGGCCGCGGTTTTTGCGGCAAGCGGCCCCATTGTGGCCGCTGCATCACCGCAGGAAGCCGGCGTTCAGGTCCGAATCTACGACAGAGACCACAGGGACTATCACAACTGGGATGACCGCGAAGAACACGCCTACCGGGGCTACTTGACAGAACGGCACGAGAGGTATCGCGCGTACGACCAGCAGAAACACAGGCATCAGCAGCATTACTGGAACTGGCGCCACAGCCATCCAGATCACGATTAAGGAAGGCGTTTCGAGGGACGCGATAGGCGATGCTCACACCGCTGGCCCGGAGCCCGAAGGAGCGGTGTGACACTGCTTTCTGCGCGATGCCAAATGCGAGAGGGAAGGTAAGAGCGTGAAACGCCCCGCCGGTGTGACCATCATCGCGGTTTTGACATTCTTCGGAGCGGCCCTGCTGGCTCTGGGTTCGATCGCATTCTTTTTCGTGGCTGTCATGGTGATGACGGGTGGAGATGCGGGAGATCCGATCTCCGTGGCGATCGCCGGAATGGGCGTCGCAGGAGGATTTTCGATGCTCGTCCTTGCGGGTGGCGCCGCCTGTCTGACCATAGGCGTGGCGCAATTGAGCGAGTGGGCGCGGATCGCCTCCATCGTCTCCATAGCCGTGGGCATTGGATGCACGATTTTCAGCCTCTTTGCATTGAAGGGATATTTGGTGATTCCGGTGCTTCTGTCGATTCTTTGCCATTTGCTTGTAATGGCGACGGCCGTTTGGATGCTGGCGTACCTGCTGCTGCCCCGGGTCAGACAGGTTTTTGGCGCGCTGACTGCGGAGCCAGCTCAGTGAATGAACCTGCCCAGTCGCAGTTTGATGGGACGGCCCAAATTACAGTTCTTCGTCACATCTCTTTGACGGCATATGATCCGCACACGACGAAACATCCCATGGAGAGAGGCTGACGACGGTCGTCCCCCAAAGTGCCTACCCCTCATCTCCGGGCTGTCCAAAACTGAACAGACACAGGAGCTTGGGCGCTTTATAAGGATTCGTAAAGCCGGGGCACTGAGGCCGTGATCGCATCCAGACTTCAACTAAGTGAACCCCCATTATATGGATTAGCGGCGGTTTAGGCCCCGGCACCCCATATTCTAGCGTGCGCAGTGGAGACGCGAATGGCCCGCCAGCAGCGAATACGACGCGAGATGATTCCTGATTTGCTGTTCTTTGTGTACGCTTCCGCCCTCGGATTTACCGTAATTATCGGTTCGGCAATCTTCATCGACTACGCGATTCAGCACTAACCCTCCTTCGCAGATCCATGCGTTCGCTTCGATTTAGATCCAGGAACTCAATGTTGGCAGCCCGCATGGGCTGTAGCTCGCTCTGCGGCCGAAGACTTGCTTCGCAGGCATGAATAATCCACAGTTAGGCGGTGGCTCAAGAGTACGTTCCAAAGGGGTACTGACGGGCTATTTCGCATTTTGATCCCAGGCGGCAAAATCCAAAATCAATTGCAAACCGGCCAAAATTTGGTGTCAAGAGAGGAACGCATCCTTGGCGCGAAATGCCCCTAACTTGTTGCAGGATTTGAAGTTACGAACAAAGTTTCTGCTTTCAATGGTCCTGACCACTGCCAGCCTGAGCTGCGCAACGCTGCTCGTAGTGCGTTACTCAGGACAGAAGCACGCACAGCAAGATGTCGTCGCCGGGGCCCACACCTCGCTACTGACGTTTGATGTGCTGATGTATCAACAGCAGAAAGCGCTGGCTCGCAAGGCAGATCTTCTCGCTACGAAGGCGGGTATGGCCGGTGACGGGGAGGATGCCGAGACGACACAAAGTTCCGACAACACTCTGGAGTCGGATGGCAGCGACCTTGTCGCTGTCGCGGATAGATCCAACAGGATCGTCGTACTTCATTCCAGCCAGTCGAATTTTTCAACGGCTGTCGCCCGCGAAATGCTCCGTCGGTCGTTGGCGAAAGGCTCTGCGTCCGATTGGTGGTACGTCAGCGGCTCATTGTACCAGGTCGCGCTGCAACAATTCGGCCACCGGGCGGGTACGATTATCGTAGGTCGTGAGATTGATTATCGCGCGGTTCACGACATGGGAAGAATCTCGGCGAGCCAGGTGGTCTTAACCTATGATCGGAATCTTGTCGCCAGCACGTTTCGCCCAATCCAGGAGCAGGAAGCTGGCGAGAAATTGCGGAATGCGCCGTCGCCCGGGCAAATCGAGATTGGGGATGATCAATTTTTCACCGATTCGCTGGAACTCAACGGCGGAGCCGGCCCTGTTGCACGTCTTACTGTGCTGAAATCATATAGCGAAGCCACGGCATTCCTTGTGCGCATGAACCATCTGCTTCTTGGCCTTGGTCTTCTGGCGGTACTCGCAGGCGGCGCATTTGTGTTCTTGATCTCGGATACCTTTACGCGGCCGCTGGCGAATCTTCTGGAGGGATTCCGGGCACTGGAACGCGGCGATTACGCCTATCCCCTGCGCGCGCACGGAGGCGATGAGGTGGCCCATGCGACGCGCGCGTTCGATCGCATGCGCGACGCACTGCAGAAAAACGAAACGCAGAAACAACAACTCGAGGGTCAACTTCGTCAAGCGCAGAAGATGGAGGCGCTGGGACGGCTGGCCGGCGGCGTGGCTCACGATTTCAATAACCTGCTGACGGTCATCAAGGGTCACAGCGAATTGATTACCGACCGAGTGGCGCCCGCCGATCCCGTTTTGATCAGCGGCCATCAGATTCGAAAGGCTGCCGACCGAGCCGCCACGCTCACGCGACAGATGCTGGCGTTCAGCCGCAGGCAGGCTTTACAACCAAAGGTGTTGAACGTGAATTCGGTCGTGGAAGACATCGGAAAATTGGTAAAGCGGTTGATACCCGAAGACATCGAAGTGAAATTCCGGGCGGAAGAATCGCTGGGCCGAGTGAGAGCGGACGCGGGCCAACTCGAACAAGTGCTGCTGAACTTGGCGGTCAACGCGCGAGATGCCATGCCGCAAGGCGGCATACTGACCATTGAAACGCAGAATGTGAAAGTGGATTCGGATCTGATGCGAACCCGCCCCACGGTGGAGCCGGGAAATTACGTGATGCTCGCCGTGACCGATACGGGCACCGGGATGGATGCTGAAACCAAGGCTCACATCTTCGAACCCTTTTTCACCACGAAGGAGCCCGGCAAGGGAACGGGCTTGGGGCTTGCCACGGTCTATGGCGTCGTGAAGCAAACCGGTGGCTTCATTTGGGTCGATACCGAACTAGGGATCGGGAGTAAGTTTGAAATTTACCTGCCCCGAGTGGATGAGAAGCTGGAGACCGATGTGGTCCTACAGACTTCTCCAGTTCGCAAGGCCACGCGGAAAACGGTATTGCTGGCCGAAGATGAGGCGGAGGTGCGCGCATTGGCCTGCGAATTCCTGACGTCCGCGGGTTACCGCGTGTTGACGGCGGAGGACGGCGAGCGGGCACTCCAGATCGCCGAACACGACAACACCATTGATATCCTGGTGACCGACGTGGTGATGCCGCGGATGCGAGGGCCAGAACTCGCCAGGCGGCTGATGCACTTGAACCCGGGATTGAAGGTTGTGTATGTCTCTGGGTACCTCGAGCCCGACGAAACCAATGGCGATTTCCTAAAAGAAGCTTCCTTCCTAAACAAACCGTTTTCGCGCGAGATGCTGGTGAATCAGGTCGGGGAAGCCCTACGCAAACACGCATCGGCCAGGGTGCCGGTCCAGACCGTTACGAGCTAGACGCTCTGGCAATTCTCCCAAAGTGCTGCTTCCCTTCCCGGACATGTCCGGTTTGCGCGTTTATCAGCCATTGGATCGCACAAGTATCTAGTGGCTTTCTTCTTCATCGAGCATCTGCGGTGATATCGAGGGTGCAGCAAGACTGCTTAATCTCGAACGGTGCCAATAATCCGCGACAGACACCGCCATACCTGCGTCGGCGCTCCCGTCCGGGCGCCACGGCCAAGTTGAAAACTCATGCTGACGCCGTAGAGATCGACCGAACGCGGCCCGCCGCGAAACCTTTCCCGCGGGGGACGGAAGTCCTGCAGACCGCCAGAGGCCGAAGGACCCAGCTGCACGTTCTGCATGTAAAGCGTGCCCACAAACCCATCCAGCCGCAGCCGTCCGCTCCAGAGTTGGCCGAGCTGCAGGCTCGACTGCGTGAAAAACAAAGTTTTAACCTCTTCCGTCTGGGGCAGGCTCTCCATGCTGAAGTCCCGTTCGTAAGCTCCCGTGACCATCTGACTGGGCAGGGCAGTGGACTTTACGGGTTCCTGGTGCGCCGGGAGGTAAGTGGCTGGCGTAGTGTCTGAAACCCTTCGGAGGATTTTCAAGGTTGGTGCGACGCGGTCATGCGCCAGGACCATCTGTGGTGCGGCGGTTTGTGCTGCCGCCGACGCGTGGCTACCCAGAAACATTCCGAGCAGCACGATGAACCGTTTGTACTTCACCTGATTTCTCTTCTCTAATTCTCGCTCTTCACCATGGAAGCGGAGGAACAGACGCCGCCCGCTTCCAAATCCCTCCCTCTGTGGCTTGAGATTGAGGGGCCTGACTTCGCGTTGAGAGGAACTAGATTGCGTCGACGGAAATAAATCTACTAGGGTCGCGGTTGGTGGGTCTGTCCCATTGCGCACACAAATAGAGAAGTTCCTGCTCGTACAGGCGCCGTGGCCCTCGAACAGGCTTCCACACGACAGTAAGAACCCGCAAGGTGCCTTCCATACGGACGGGATCGAATGTGGAACACCGGTCGGCCGTGGCGTTGAAACGGAGACCCAGGCCCAGTACCTGTCTCAAATTGTACAGACACTGCTCTTGGCATTCTCTAACATTATCGTCGCTCCGCGAACGCGTTCCCGCGCCTGGAGTGACTCTAGACACGGCAAAAAGTAAGGAGAACGAAGATGAGATTCCCCAGCCTTCTCTTCCTGATTTCCTTGGTCCTTGCAGTCGGTATCTTTGGCGTCGTGCTGGTCCCCTTTGCATCCGCCGACACGCTTCAGAGTGCCGACAGTTATGCGGTCCTGGCGGGTTCGACGGTAACGAATGTTGACGCGACGATCATCACTGGAGATCTGGGTGTCTCCGCGGGAACGGCGGTTACTGGCTTTCCCCCTGGAATTGTGAATGGAACGATACATACTGGCACCGATGCCGGCGCAGTGCAGGCCAAGATCGATCTCACCAATGCCTTCAAGAGTGAAGCAGCCCTGCCGGCCACTGGCAATGTCGTCGGTGGTGTTCTAACGGGCCTGAACCTCGGGCCGGGCGTCTATACCGTTGGCGCAGCGACTTCTAATTTGACCGGAACACTCACTCTCCACGACGGGGGCGTCGGCGGTTCGATATTTGTCTTCCAGATGTCGAGCACGCTGATCACCTCACCCAACGCGAAACTTGATGTGAGCAGTCTCCTTCCAACTGACAGCCTGTTCTGGGTGGTCGGCAGCACTGCGACCCTTGGTGACAACACCGTGTTCGATGGAAATATTCTCGCGCTCACAGACATCATCTTCGATCCCGGTGCAACGGATCTCTGTGGCAGAGCCCTGGCGCGAAATGGCGAAGTGACGTTTGCCGGGCAGGGCCCGACCTCATTGATTGAGAACCAGGTCTCCATCAAGGGTTGCACTGGCCTTTTGACTGGCAGCAACGGCTTGGCCGGCGGCACGACATCAGGCGGTGGTGGTGGCCCCTCCGTTCCGGAACCCAGCACGTTGCTGCTCCTGGGCCCTGGTTTGGCCGGGCTCGGCATAGCAAGCATGAGGCGGGCACAGGCGCGGAGAGCGTAGCCATATCCATACAGTCGTATCCGTCGATCGCGTGCCGCATACTTTCCGGCTCGCAGGAAGTGGGAGCATTGCCCATCATCCGGTGAACCCCATGCCCGGATACCTGCCTGATGTCAGTCAAAAAACTACTGCATTGCATCCCAAAGCCAACGGTAATTATGCCAACTTGGAATTGCTACATTCGGTTCCGGGATACGCTGATTTTTTCGGCGCTCCTCTCGCTCTTGGCCGCAGTCTGTCCGGCCCAAGAGGGGTATCGCTTCAAGCCTACTCTTCCTGCGCTGCAGGCTGCGCGCATCATCGGGGTTGAGCGTGAGGCAGGACCGCAGCCACCGTGCGGGAAGGAACCCATTCCCCCCTATCCGGGCCTGGATGATTCGGCCATCGTAAAGTCGTGGAGCGAGTCTGATTTGGGCGGTGACTGGCGGCCGCCCGCGTGCACCGGTTGGGGTGCGGTGGGCTTTACGACGCTGGTAACCACAGGCGCGCGATTTCGCCATACCACGGGAGCCGAGGGCCTGCTTCGCCACATCGGGGCAATTTCTGACCTCGCGGGCATGCGCTACTGGTCAACCACTCACCAGCAGTGGCGAACATTGATTGCGGACGCCTACGCTCTGACGGACTCGCACCCTGGCCGACGCCGCGAAGATTTCAAACCCGATGAAATGAAGGCAGGCACGGCACTCTTCTTTGAACAGGTCGATAACCTTTCTGGTAAAGCCATCTACCGACTGCATATGGCTGAGGTTTCAGCAGACCGGCTGGTCTTCGATGTTGAGAACGTCACCACCATGCGCTATTTCCTCGTCCCTATACTTCACCCGGGAGAGATGCAGTCGATCTACTTTCTGGATCGCGAATCAGGTGACGCCTGGCGCTTTTACAGCATCGTGCGCACAGGAAAGCACGCCAACCGGCTGATAGCGGGAAATGAGTCTTCCTCGGTCAACCGGGCGGTCGCGTTCTATCGCCAAATGGTCGGAATCCCCACGGGGCAAGACCCGCCGGCGGCGCCATGATTGCACGAGTTGCGAAACCATGACAGGACTAGCCGCGGATAGAGTGCAAGAACTGTGCCCAATTTTGTGCCCGCCTGGATCGAAAGGCGTGTGGCCCGGGCTTGCGCCTTTGACTTTTCAGGTGCCCGTCCCTTCGAAGTGTGGAGGGTGGGAGGGAATTGAATTTCTCTTCAGCTGACCGAGGAAAGCAACGCCAGGGCGGGACAACGTCAAAGGCACACAGACTGGACAGGTTGCGGAAAAAAGCACAAGAACTT
>Ga0210408_10001711_pt1 | contig 22437 bp, 27 predicted proteins | sample IncBWH4MmetaG_FD_155471 | JGI IMG/M metagenome (GOLD analysis project Ga0210408, IMG submission 155471) | Forest soil microbial communities from Barre Woods Harvard Forest LTER site, Petersham, Massachusetts, United States - Inc-BW-H-4-M | ecosystem: Environmental > Terrestrial > Soil >...
ACTGCTGGAAGAGGGGACAATACGACCAGACGTTGCGACCGTGTACGCACTCCAAGATGCAGCCCAGGCCTGGAAGGACATCGCCGAGAAGCTGCCAAGGGTTCATGGGATGTCGCCCAGTGAGCCGCGAGCGCCAAGACGAAAGAAACACGGCAAGATCGTGCTTCGTGTGGCCTAGCTGGGTAATGGAGGAAATTGAGTCATGGTCGGCATTGCAGTCGTAACGCGAGCGGGCCTGTTGATCGCTCGGCGCGCTTCCACCTGGACGATCGACGAACACTTGGGCGCACTATCGCCCGAATGTGTCGCGGTCGACCTGAGCAGCCCGGCTCAAGTGTACTGCGGAACTGCGCGTGACGGTCTCTTCCGAAGCCGCGACAGCGGCCGGAATTGGGAACCAGTCGGACCGGGAATCGACCACCCGATGATCACTGCGGTTGATGTGGGTTACGCGGGACTAGCTGACGGGCTCGGTATCGTCTATGCCGGTACCGAACCAAGTGCGGTGTTTCGCTCCGACAATGGCGGCGATAGCTGGGTGAACCTCGCCGGATTGCGTGCGCTCCCTTCTGCTGACACCTGGAGTTTTCCCCCACGCCCCCTCACGCATCATGTTCGGTGGATCGAAGCCGATGTGAGTGTCGTGGATCGCGTTTTCGTCGCGATCGAGGCTGGCGCCCTGGTGCGCACGTTCGACGGCGGGCGGACCTGGCGTGATCGCGTGCGCGGGGGTCCGTACGACACGCACACGGCGGTGACGCACCCACTTGCACCCGGGCGGATCTACTCGGCCGCCGGCGACGGGTACTTTGAGAGCAGTGATGCTGCGGACTCGTGGAGTTCGCCCGAGGATGGATTGCAGCACCGCTACCTCGTGGGCGTTGCCGTGGATCCTGCGGATCCAGACACTGTGATCGTGTCCGCAACACACGGCCCCGGGTCTGCATATTCGCCGCGGCTGGCCGAGTCCTACGTCTATCGTAAGACTGGGCTCAAGCGATGGGAGCAGGCAATGAGTGGTCTGCCCGAGGTGAAGGGCACAACGGCGAGCCGGTTTGCCACCCCTGGCGAACCAGGCGTCATCTACGCCGCCAACAATCGCGGCCTCTTCAGATCAGATAATGCAGGACGGAGCTGGAACCCTCTGGACCTCCCTTGGCCAGAGCCCGGGCTTACGGATGGTGTGGAGGCGCTTGCCTGTCTTCCGGAGTGATATGTAAACGCGAATAATCTCCGCCACGAGATCGACGATCTCCGGCCATTTGGTGACGATCTCGGACGGAAGCCGCAGGGCCGTGGCTGGCATGTTCATTCCCCCACAGAATGAATAAGTCCTCTTCTACTTTAATCCGCTTCGCGAGGAAGGCGGCGGTCGCGAAGTGAGGCTACGGCGAGCCGGGGAGATGGCTCCCGCGCTACTTCGCGGTCGCCCGCTGCCGAAGCAGCTTTGGCTTCTTTTGGCAGTGCCGGGACCCGCCGAAGGTACGAGAATAATGTGAAAACGATAGCGGAGTCGAGCATGTCAATCGGATTTTGTGAAACGAATGAATAGGAGGAAACCGTGACAATGATGGAGAGGATCGACAAAATGAAAGTGAGTGATGACGCACTTGATCTCGTGTTTCGGAAAGGCCGTACCTACAACGCATGGCTTCCCAAGCCAGTGCCCGACGAGCTGCTACGGCAACTCTACGACACACTGAAATGGGGACCCACGAGCGCAAATATCAGTCCTGCGAGGTTTGTATTCATTCGTTCCAGGGCTGCAAAGGAGCGCCTCCGTCCATCGCTCGCGCCTGGGAACGTCGAGAAGACGATGGCGGCTCCGGTCACGGTCATCGTCGCCTATGATCTGAAGTTCTACGATAAGTTGCCCCGGCTGTTTCCACACTACCCCGCCATGCGCGATATGTTTGTGAACAACCCCCAGCTGATCCAGGAAACTGCGCTGCGGAACTCTACTCTGCAAGGAGCCTACATGATGCTTGCGGCGCGGGCTCTGGGACTGGACTGCGGGCCGATGTCAGGCTTTGATAACGCAAGACTCGATGAGGAGTTCTTTGCGGCTGGCCAATGTGAGTCCTGCGAGCAGGAGTTTTTCCCCGAAGGGCATGTGAAATCGAATTTTCTATGCAACATCGGCTATGGCGACCCTGCGACGCTCAAGTCGAGGGGCCCCCGGCTCGACTTCAGCGAGGCATGCACCCTGTTGTGATCGCATTTACTTGCAGTCGCAGACTCAGCAGCATAGCGACAATAGCCTCGGGGGTTCGCGCCATGAATGTGATTTGAGACACGCAAACGTGAGGACCACGGCCACGTACTACATCAAAACTGCCGCCGATGACCTTCGGGAAGCGATGGGCAAACTGGAAAACCGCATCGCGGAAGCGCGCCAGATTCAATCGCACACCGATGGCACACTAGAAGGCTATTCGGGCGGGATCAGTCCGTGATTCGATAGGCGGTAAGTGATTGGGATTGAAAAATCTGGCGGAGAGGGAGGGATCGGGGTCGGAGATTCCGATTCGAGAACCGATCGTTTGGATCTCAGGTCGGTTTAGCCGGGAGATTGCTCGACTCAAAATGGAACGGCTTCTGAACCCTAAGACCCTGCCAGCTCTCCTCTGCAATCAGCCTTTGCACTTGAGTAAGACGTTCAGAAGGGAGAGGATGCGAGCGAAAGTAGCCCATCAAGTTCTCGATCGCCAGTTGTGACAATTCTTCTTGCGGAGTCTGAGCATGGATCACGTATTCGCGGTGCAGCTCGCCTAACTTCTTGAACATCGCAACTGCGCCATACGGAGAATACGCGGCCCTCACTGCCAAACGCATGCCTTCGCGATCTGCCTCTAACTCCTCGTCCTTGCTGTAGCCTGCCTCCCAGATCTCCAGCGGCAACTGAACGAGAGTACCGACCACGCCGAGTTTCAGATTCCTCAGTTGGGCTTGGACCTGAACCCGTTCAGCACAATGATAGTGATCGATGTGCTCCACTTCGTGACCGAGAATATTTGCTAACTGATCTTCACTCGTCATGAGATCAATCAAGCCATACCCGATAAACACATGGCCTCCAGGAAGAGAGAAGGCGTTGATCATCGCGCGATTCGGGACAAGGTGGAACGTGTAGGGCAATTGTCGGTGCGCATGTAACGCGAGAGTCTTGCCGACTCGGCGAACGTAATCTTCCAGTGCTTGGTCTTCGTCGCTCAATGCCCCATTCTGGAGATAGTTTGCTGCAAGCTCGTTGCCGACGCGAACCCCTCCTCATCAGACAGCCGCGTTAGCCGCATGGGTGCTCTCGTGAGGTCCCGTTGTACGTCAGCAGCAACGTTCAGCACGGCATTAGCGGAAACATGCGTGTTCTGCTCCCGGCGCTCGCTAACTAAAATCGCACCGACGCCGGCCAGCAGAACGAGTAGAAATGCGACGTTTCGCTTCATAGGAATTGCCGCATCGTATCCCTGTACTTGGTGTAGAGGAACGAAACCAGAAGCAGCGCAGCCCCAAGGATAATGAAGGTTACGTAACGGTCCCTGGGAGCCAGTCCCCATGCATCCCTGAGCATGATCTTTGCCACACATGCCAACAAAATGAACAGGCCCGTTAGACGGTAGCTGCGTTCTCCTGCAAGCAGCGCCAGCAATACGATCAGGACACCTTCGATTCCCCAGGAAACCGTCACCATCCCTGCCCGCATCTTTAGCGCGAGCATCAGCGTCAGCAGAATCGTGGGGACGAAGAATATGAGCTGCTCTGGCCGACGAGCGACGATTTCGGCTACCTTGCGCCAGGACAGCGTTGATGTTAATGGGTTCCTCGCCTCGCGGTTTCGAAGGCCAAACGCAAACGGCAGTGTCAGGAACAAGATGACGACCGCCGACGCGAGTACGACGTATCGGCCTGTCCAGTCGCTGCCCGTAAAATAACTCGCGCCAAAGAGGTTGTGGATCAGTCCTCGTGATAGGACACCGACGGAGAGCAACAGTCCCTGGTAGAGAAAGAGGACTCTGCCTGTTAGTTGCGCTGCAGCCAGCAATGAGAAGACAACCACCGCCCAAGCGGTCACAACCCAGTCCATCGGAAACTGGAAATAGGCGAGGGCAACGATCGTGCTGGTTCCCAGGTAAGCAACAACGGTATCGAAGTGCAGACGCCGGTCATCGGCGGCGGCTTGCTTCTGGGTTGCAAGCTGGCTGTATACGAAGAAGAAAATCAAAGCAAGCGGAAGTACGGTGTAGATGCGAAGGCCCCAGAACTGCTCAGCAGAGATCAGTCGTATGTGGCATTTGTCGCTGCTTTCATTCGAATACGATCGCGACCCTCGGTTTCCCGAGTGACACGGCTGGCCCCTGGAAAAATCGCATCGCGGAAGCACGACAGATTCGATCGGACACCGATGGGACACTAGAAGGCAATTCGGGCGTGGATCCGGCCGTGATTCAGCAGGCGGTAAGTGATTGGGATTGAAGATTCTGGCGGAGAGGGAGGGATTCGAACCCTCGATACAGGTTTTGGCCCGTATAACGGTTTAGCAAACCGCCGCCTTCAGCCTCTCGGCCACCTCTCCGGCGTTTATTTACATCAAGTTACATTTGTCATCTATCCCACCGCATCCCACATTCTGCCAAGATGTTGTTTAAGGAGAAACCAGCATGGGCAGATACCAGTCGGCGGATGGCATGTCCGCTATTATGTCACGGAGAACGGCACCCGCAAGCAAAAATCTCAACGGTTCTGGACGATCAAGAGAAGAAATCTTACGTCGAACAACTCCGCGATGAATACATGCGTGACCGTGTAAACGTTGGGGTTGAGAACAGCGGGCCGATGGGGGTGGTTGAGTTTTGGGACAACGTTTATCTGCCCTTCATCGAATCAAACAACCACCTCGAGCATGCCACGGTGCATGGTTACAAGCAGGTCTGGAATCAGCACCGCAGAGGCACTCCGGCACACCGCAATTGACCGACTACAAGACGCACATCACGTCAAACTTCTCAACGGGTTTGGCAGACTCTCAGGCCGCGCACATTGAACTGCATCAAATGGCTCGCCAGTGCGATTTGCTCATGTCGTTGCAACCGGCAACTGCGAAACGAACCCCATCAGGGATGCAATGGTGCTTGGCAAGACGTTGGGCCATGGGGATACCAAATCGTACACGCTCGAGGAAATGGAAAACGTCATCAGCACGTTGGTAATAACGTTGCTGCACAGTTGGTGATGGCTCTGTCCTTCTTCATAAGCATGCGGGAAGGCGAGATTCAAGGTCTTCAGTGGAATGACCTTGACGCTGATTTCATCCACTTCAGCCGTGGCGTTGTGGGTACACCAAAGAGCAAGAAGTCTCGCCGGCCCTCTTCCCGAACTGTGGATTGGGGCCGGAGCCAAGGCGGTCCCCTTCGAGGGAAGGAATTGGTGCGCGCAGGAACAGGAATAGGAGGAGCAAGGCCCGCACAGGAGAAACCGCGATTTCATGGCTGGCTCATTTCTTCAGGCCTCCGAAGCAGACGCTCCGCCCGATCCACGCGCATTGCTCCAACCTGTGGGCAAAGCGGTGGATTCCCTGCGCGAGCGCAATCTACGCGACATAGTTCTCGAGCGTGCCGATTCCATCGATAGCAATGCCTATAATATCGCCGCTCGCCAGCGTGAAGTCACTTCCGGGAACGATGCCGGTCCCGGTCATCAGAAACACGCCTTGGGGGAAGCTGTTGTCGCGGAACAGGAATTTGACTAACTCCTTTGGGTCGCGCTTGAGTCCCGCGAGGGTGGTGCTCCCAGCGAAAACGGTCGTGCCTTGTCGGGTGATGGCCAAATGGATGGCGGTCTGGCTGGGCGGTTCAGCCGAGAGCAGAACACAAGGACCCAGCGCACAACTGCCGTCGTATACCTTCGCCTGCGGTAGGTAAAGCGGGTTCTCCCCCTCGATATCGCGCGAACTCATGTCGTTGCCAATCGTGCAACCCACAATCGCGCCGGATGGATTCACCAACAGAGCCAGTTCGGGTTCCGGCACAGACCACTTGGCGTCAGAGCGGATCCGTACAGCGGCCCTGGGTCCGACCACGCGTCGCCCAGTCGCCTTGAAAAAGAGTTCCGGTCGTTCGGCTGCGTAGACTCGGTCGTAGAAGTCGCCTCCTCCACTGCCCTTGCTCTCCTCCATGCGGGCACTACGGCTGCGATAGTAGGTCACGCCCGCGGCCCACACCTCCTGGCCGACAACCGGTGCGAGCATTGTGGCGGGATCGAGGACGGTCAAGGCATCCTTTGAGATGGCCGCTCGAGCCCGCTCCTGCAGGTGGGTGTCGCAGACAAGATCGTCCCAGGCCGTCCCTGAGACGCGGTAGTAGTTGTGGTTCTCCTCGACGAACACACCTTTGGTTGTGCGATAGAGCTTCAGGTGGTAACCCCTCCTGTCTCAAGTGCGCATCCCCGGGATCCGCTCGGCCAAGAGCCAACATGAAAATCGCAGGGGGCAAGCATCTGAAAACAATCCGAACGTTTCGAGGCTCCGGCTGCCAGATCCCTACCCCTTGAGCTTCGGCTTTGGTGGGATTTCGGCATAGCCGGGCGCGGCTTGCATCAGATTCTGATCCATTGAGGCTTTGGCATCACCAATGGCCCAGCGAATTCCTCCGCCGAGAAGATTCAGGAAAAACGAATTCGACCAATTCTCGGTACGGTCGCCGATGGCGGTGTAAAACACTCGGCCCTTGCCCTCCATTCGCGCCCAGGTCATGGGGTAGGGCGCACGCTGGTACGGTTCTCCCGTCATACCTTTCGTGTCGAGCGTGAGGATCACGTGCAGGTCAGTTCTGAAGTCCTTCAGGGAATACCACTCGTCGTTGAAGCTGATGGGAGAAGCGACTCCCTCCAAACCGGGGAACTTCGGGTCGTTGACCTTGAGATTCGTCGCCTGCAACCGAGGCGTGCGGCCGTGTGTGATGAACTCACCACCCAGCATGCGCAAATAAGGATCCGATTTCTCTCCATGGGCGACATAGCGGTTCGCGTTGTCTTGGGTGTCGGGCGGGGTATGGAAGGTGTCGCTCGCGGCGTGGATACCCACAAAACCAAGTCCGCCATGGATGGCATCGAGCAATGATTGTTTCCCTTGCGACGACATCGGCGGGTTCAAGTCTGTTCCGGTCGTGGTCAAGTCTCCGGTGGTGAAGAAGAGTACCGCTGCGTGCGTCCTGAAATCGCCGGAGTCGAAGACCCTGCCGTCCTTGGTCGCGGTTACGTCGAAGCTGTGTTTCTTCCCAAGGGCAGAGACAGTCTGCTCCAAGATGCTGGGCTTGGCGCCGGTGGTCTTCACCACATCGTGTTCGAAGCCTGAGGATTTGGTGAAGACAAGGACTGATCTCTTCTCTGCAGCAAATAGGCCCTGGGGTAACGCAAAGCCTGCACCGGCCCCTGCTCCGGCCCGCAAGAATTGGCGGCGGTTGAAAGTGCTTCTCATAGGTATTCCTTCGTCTACGTTCCGGTTCACTCTAGACTTCGTGGCGCCGAAAACGTGCGACTAGATGATCGCATGCCCGGACGGTGATCGCCATCATGGTGAGAGTTGGATTCTGGCACGCTGAGGAAACAAAGCACGACCCATCCGTCACCAATAAATTTTTAACGTCGTGCGACTGGCAGAAAGCGTTGAGCACCGATTTCTTCGCATCGTTGCCCATGCGCGCCGTCCCGACTTCGTGGATGGCCATGCCCGGCATTTCAACCCCGGTCGTCACGTGGATATTCGTTGCCCCGGCGGCTTCGAGCATTTCCGCGGCCGTGACGCCCGCGTCGCGCATCAGAGCGGCCTCATTCTTTCCATGGGCCATGCTTATGCGCAGCGCAGGAATGCCCCAGGCGTCTTTGAGATCGGGGTCGATCTCGCAGAAATTGTCGAAGTTGGCCAGGGACTCGCCAAACGCGCCCAGTGAAACCTGGTAGGTGCCAAGCTTTACCGCTTTCTTGTAGTCCGTGCCGATGCCGGGCGCGTCCATATTGAACGAAGGCGACGAGCCTCCCTGAAATCCGTAGCCGCGAATAAAGTGAGGGTGCGCGCCCGTCGCGGGCGTGTTGCGGAAGCGTACCACGTAAATTCCATTCGGCCGGTGCGGAGGACTGGCGCTGGGAGGAATTTTCAGGTCCTCGAAGGTTCCGAGAGCGCCGCCGCCCACCACATGGTCCATCAGATAGTGGCCCAGGAGGCCGCTGGAATTGGCCAGTCCCTTGGGGTACTCGCGGGTCGAAGAGTTAAGCAGAATGCGCGTTGACTCGAGCGCCTGCGCGCACAGGATTACCGATTTCCCACGAATCTGTTTGGTCTCCTTCGTCGTACGGTGCACGAAAGTGACGCCCTGTGCCTGGTTGCTGCTAGCGTCCATGTCGACATGGCTAACGGTGGCATCCGTAATCAGGGTGCAGTTGCCGGTCTGCAGCGCATCTTTCACCGTGGTGAACGGGCTACTGAAGTAGGAAAACGTCATACAACCACGCTCGCAAGGTCCACAGTAGTGACAAGCCGCCCGGCCATTGTGGGGCTGTGTCAACACGGCGGCACGACCGATGGTGAGAGTTCGTCCGAACGTCTTCTTGATGCTGTTGCGCAGCCTTATCTCCCCGCACGTCATTTTCATTGGCGGCAGAAACTGTCCGTCGGGCAACATCTCGTTTTGCTCGGCGGCCCCAGTGATGCCAACGTAGCGCTCGACAGTGTCGTAAAAAGGCGCCAGGTCCGCGTACGAGAAGGGCCAGTCCACGTCGTAGCCGTCACGGCTGGCGGCTTTGAAATCGGCGTCGCTCAGCCGATAGCTCTGACGCCCCCAGACTAACGATCTGCCGCCCAGAACCCGGAGGCGCTGCCAGGTGAAAGGCCGGTCTGGCGGAGTGCTGTATGGATTCTCGAGATCATTCACGAACCACTCGTAGTTGTATTCCATGCACGCGTAGCACTGCCGTTGAATCGGGCGAGTCCGCATGACTTCCGGCGAGTGGTTGCGGTACTTCAACTGGAAGGAGGGCATGTGTTCGGTGAACTCTTCCGGAGTCACCGCCCGGCCTGCTTCGAGCAGCGCAACTTTCAAGCCTGCTTCGGACAGGCGCTTTGCCGCCCAACCGCCGGTTGCGCCCGAGCCGACCACAATGGCGTCGTATGTCTGTTGCAGAACGTCTTGTGCCATGGGATGTCTAGGTGTGGGCCGTTGTAGAGTGCTCGCAGCCTTGGTAGGGACCGTGGGTAACGCTGCCGTCCCAGCCAAGTTCCTTCTGACCGATTTCTGAGCCATAATAGGCGGCTGCGATCAGGCCCTTGAGCCTTTCGAAATGCGGTTGCGGGAGATCGGGTTTTTCTTCCTGCTCCATCCAGTGACTGGGTTGCCGCGGATATGCCCACGGGGTCAACAACCAGATCTGATCGTTGCCAGCGAGCGAGCGAAAATCTTTGCCAAACTGCTTTTGGCTCTCGCTGTCGATGAAGGCGAGAGCATCGACAAACTGACGCTGAAACTCGACCGGCTGAACCGAAAGCAGCAGGTCAAGATAGCGATTGACCATGGCTTCCTTCGCCCCGGGGGTGCCAGTGGCAGGGATGATCACGTCACTCAGCCCGATCAAGGTCTCATTCTGCTGGTCGCTGAGAAAGGCGGCTTTCCAGTTCGGGTCAGTCAGGAACGCAGACCCGTCTTCGCCTAGCGCGGCTGGGGTCAGGCCTGATGAAACCGCCTGGGCGAACGAAAATGCGGGGCCCAGTGCCGAGGCGGCGCTGGCGAATAGTGCTGCGCGAACCAGGTCACGCCGGTTGATCAGAGGAGATGGGGGGCCCGGTTTTGCGACTGGAACGGTGGCGTCTGGGCTGCGAGATTTCATGGGTCGCAATCATAACGCCGGGTCGAGCGATTCTCAAATTGAGCCAGGCCCCAGGAGATCCATTTACCGCGTTCAACTCCGCTCTTCACTACGAACCGGAAATTGCAGTCCAAGCTGAGCCGCGGCGGGAGGACTCCAGCACTGCTTTGATGAACCTGACGCCCTCGACGCCGTCCGAAACGCTGGGCACGAGAAGCGAATCCGTGTCCGCAGGGCGGTTTTCTTGCCTTGCAGTGATTTGTTCAGCAAGGTCGCGGTAAAGTTGAGCGAATGCCTCCAAATATCCTTCCGGGTGTCCGCTCGGTATACGGGTTGCATGGGCAGCAGCGCGCCCCGTGCCGGCGCCGCCGCGTCGAATTGCGCGTCGTGGTTGCCCTAAAGGCGTGAAACTGAGCTCGTTCGGATCTTCCTGGTGCCATTCGAGACCGGCCTTTTCGCCATACACGCGCAACCGCAAATTGTTCTCATTCCCGGGTGCAACCTGGCTCGCCCAGAGCCCTCCTTTTACTCCCTTCGAGAAACGCAGCATCACCTGAATGTTGTCGTCGACACGCCTGCCGGGCACAAATGTGGTTACATCGGCGGCGACTTGCTCGCACGCCAGTCCAGTTACGAAGCACGCGAGATTGTAAGCGTGAGTGCCGATATCGCCGAGCGAGCCGCCTGGCCCGCTGCGTGTAGGATCGGTACGCCACTCCGCCTGCTTTTGGCCGGTCTTTTCCAGGGGAGTGGCCAGCCAATCCTGCGCATACTCAACTTGGACTACTCTGATCGCGCCAAGCTCACCTGCTGCCACCATTTCGCGCGCCTGCCGAACCATCGGGTGACCCGTGTAATTGTGGGTCAAACCGAAGACCAGACCGGTTCGCTTCACGATCTCAGCCAAGTCCAACGCGTCTTCGAGCGTCGTAGTGAGGGGTTTGTCGCAGATCACGTGAATGCCGGCTTCGAGGAATGCCTTCGCTGGGGCGTGATGCAAATGGTTGGGGGTAACGATCGAGACCACATCGATGCCATCAGGCCGCAACGACTCGGCCGAGGCCATTTCGTTAAAACCCGGATAGGCGCGCGGAATACGCAATTCTTCGGCGGCGGCCAAGCTTCGTTGCGCATCCGAACTCAAGGCCGCCGCGACCAACTCATAACGGTCGTCGAGGCGCGCGGCGATTCGATGCACAGCGCCGATGAATGCTCCGGGTCCGCCGCCGACCATTCCGAGGCGCAGCCGTCGGTTGTGGGTCAGTTTCGAGGGGTCAACGGCCATCAGCAACCTCGCTTTCCACTTCCTACACCGAGCACTCTGCGGTTCGCCTCAGCATCGACCCCCGATTTTGCAAAATCGTCGAATGCGTGCTCCGCAGTGTGGATGATATGGCGCGCGATGAACGGGGCGCCCTCCTGGGCACCTTGCTCACTGCTCTTCAGACAACATTCCCATTCAAGCACCGCCCATCCGTCGAATTTGTACTGCGCAAGTTTCGAGAAGATGGCGCGAAAATCGACCTGACCGTCTCCTAGTGACCGGAAGCGGCCCGCGCGTGAAATCCAGGGCTGATATCCACCATAAACTCCCTGCCGGCCGCTCGGCCGAAACTCGGCGTCCTTCACATGGAACATCTTGATTCTTGTGTGATAGATGTCAATGAAGTCCAGGTAATCGAGTTGCTGCAGGACGAAGTGACTCGGGTCGAACAGGATATGACACCTCTTGTGTCCCCCGAGGCGCTCCAGGAATGTTTCAAAGGTGACGCCATCATGCAGGTCTTCGCCGGGATGCAACTCGAAACAGAGATCCACGCCAACCGTGTCAAATGCGTCCAGGATTGGTCTCCAGCGCTGGGCCAGTTCATCGAAGGCGGCCTCAACCAGGCCAGGCGAACGCTGAGGCCAGGGATAGACGTACGGCCATGCCAAAGCTCCCGAGAACGTCACATGTGCTGTGAGCCCCAGGTTGGCGGAAGCCTTTGCTGCCAACCGGAGTTGTTCGACAGCCCATTGCTGGCGAGCGGGAGGATTACCCCGAATTGAATCTGGCGCAAAACCGTCGAACAACTGGTCATAGGCGGGATGAACCGCAACCAGCTGTCCTTGCAGGTGGGTAGAGAGTTCTGTAAGTTCAACTTGGTTCGAGGCGAGAATGCCGCGCATCTCATCACAGTAGGCGCGGCTTTCGGCAGCGCGCCTTAAATCGAAAAGCCGGTCGTCCCAAGTGGGAATCTGCACTCCCTTATAGCCAAGTGCCGCAGCCCAACGTGAAATCTCATCCAGTCGGTTAAACGGTGCGGCATCGCCGGCAAACTGGGCTAGGAAAATGGCTGGGCCCTTGATTGTCTTCATCAATCAACTCCCCCGTTACGCACATTGGCACAGCGACATCGTCTTGCCCTACCGCGTCGGCGCGGAAGCTTGCTTCTCGTTCGATAGCAAATCCGCTGGACCCTCCTCAAGAACTTCGTAGTCAGCAAGTGAGCCAAGAATTGCTGGTGTTGTCAAGGAGTGCGTTGCCTTGCTTGCCGCACCATCTCAACCAGAACCTTTCTCGTTTCCTCCGGGCTCCTCACCTCCCCCAAGAACGCAATCCGAGCCCCGCGCACGCCGTCCGGTGTTTTCACGCTTAGGTGAAACCCCAGTCGGTCCACTGATGTCATCGCAGCTTCCTGAGATTCGATTCCAGCAAAGACGCGGGCCAGCAGAATCAGGCCATCCTGGTGGTCGGTGTTCATGTGTTCGAGGATAGCGCTCGCGGTGTCGGCTAGCGGGTCCGGGTGCGCTTGCGAATAGTCTGAGGCGGAAACCCAGCCCATCACGCCGAAGCCGCCTACGTAGTACACGTCGACCAGGTCCATCCGGTAAAAGGAAAAATCGTCGAAGTCGACCCAGTACTGGCTGTTTGCGTAACGCGACAGATAGAGCTGGCGCGCCTCGGGTACGTCCGCGTGCAGGATGGTCGCGGTGGGACCGATCAGCGTGACCCGGGATGCGCCCAGCGCATCACCGCTGGCGTCCGGTTGAGTGACCAGGAGGCTGGCCCGCGGGTCCGCCTGCAAGTTTTGGGTGTGCATGGCCATCGTGCTGATGAGGAAGATGGGACGCCCGCGCTCGTCCAGGGCGTAGGGCATCACGGACCCGAAAGGGAAGCCCGGCTGCTTGCGCGACCAGGTGGAGAGACTTCCGATTCGCCCCAGGTATGCCAGAGTGCGAGCGCGCTCGGCGTAGGAAGGCTCGGGGACCATCGGCTGAGTACTTGGCGGACCAGTGGCAGCGTGTTTTTGAGGAGGGGTAGAAGGCATGGGAAACCGTGTGCAGGCAACTGTTGCACGTTCGACGCAATCATACGCTGAATGAATCACCGCGTGCGCTCGGTGCAAGCGTTGACAATCGTACTGCTTGTTGGAAGCCAGCCGCTACGGAGCCAGGGACCCACCATTTCGGTTGACGTCAAAGTCGTCAACGTGCTGGCCACGGTTCGCGACAAGCATGGCGAAGTCGTTCGCAACTTGACCAAGGACGACTTCACCCTGGAGGAAGATGGCCGTCCGCAAGCCATCCGATATTTCACCCAGGAATCGAATCTTCCTCTCACGCTCGGCCTGCTGGTGGACACGAGCATGAGCCAGAGGCGCGTTCTGGACCAGGAACGCACCGCCAGCTACAGCTTTCTGGACAGGATGCTGCAACCGAAAGATGTGGCATTCCTGATTCACTTCGACCGGGAAGTCGTGCTTCTGCAGGACCTCACGTCTTCCCATGAGAAGCTGGAATCGGGGCTCCGTTCGCTGCAAACCCCGTTGTTTACAAGGGATCAGGGCGACCAGTCGCCGGACGCCTCGCCGGGCTCCCATCGTCGCAGCATGGGTGGCGGAGGCGGGACGCTGCTTTATGACGCCATCTTCCTTGCCTCCGACGAACTCATGAACAAACAGCAAGGCCGGAAAGCGCTGGTTGTCCTCTCGGACGGTGTCGACCGGGGCAGTAAGGAGACGCTGGAGAAGGCCATCGAGTCGGCGCAACGAGCCGACACGGTGGTCTACTCGATCCTTTTTGCCGACCCTGAGCCACGCGGTGACGGGGGAGGGTTTGGCGGAAGAAGTGGAGGTGGCGGGATGGGACGGCATGGTGGTGGACATCGCTACCCACAAGAGTCCCGCCCCGATGGCAAGAAGATTCTGGAGCGAATCTCAAAGGAAACCGGCGGACGCCTTTTTGAAGTTTCCAAGAAACAGTCCATCGAACAAATCTACGATCAGGTCCAGGACGCGCTGCGCAGCCAGTACAACCTTGGCTACGCTCCCGATAAAACCGACCTGGGACCGGGTTATCGCAGGATCCATCTGACAACCAAGCAGAAAAATCTGGTGGTGCAGGCAAGAGACGGATACTACGCGGAGAGGTGATCCCTGTACTCAGCGAAGGAACGTGTTTGTCCGAGGATCCCGAGATATCCTTAGGCGAGTCCAAGGGCCCACATGAAGAAACTCAATTTCCTGGTTTCTCTGACCACCAACGACAACGACTACCAAATCGAACAGGCGGCAGCGGCGGAGGAGGCCGCGCGTAAGCTTGGTGCGGAAGTTCGGATCGTGTACGCCGACAACGACGCCATCACTCAAAGCCAGCAATTGTTGAAGATCATTCAGTCAGCAGGAGCGCGGCCGGACGCGATCGTGTTCGAGCCCGTAGGTTCGACCGGGCTGCCCCAGGTTGCCAGAGCAGCCGCCGCGGCGGGAATCGCCTGGGTCATCCTGAACCGCGAAGCCGACTACGTCTCCCAATTGCGCCGCGCACATCGAGTTCCGGTGTTCTCGATCACCTCCGATCACCGGGAGATCGGACGCATTCAGGGACGGCAGATCGCAGCGCTCATCCCAGGCGGCGGTTCGGTCTTATATATACAGGGTCCAGCGGGCAGCGATGCGGCTCAGCACCGGACCGAGGGGATGCAGGAGACCAAGCCCGCGAACGTCCAGGTCAGAATGCTCCGGGCCCAGTGGACCGAGGGGAGCGCACACCAGGCGGTGGATGGCTGGCTGCGCTTGTCGACGTCGCGTGCTTTGCAGATGGACGGGATCATCGCCCAGGATGATTCCATGGCGATGGGCGCGAGGAAAGCCTTTCAGGAGATCGCCGATCCGGCGCAGCGGGACCGCTGGTTAGGACTTCCTTTTACCGGCTGCGATGGAATGCCGCAGACGGGCCAGGCCTGGGTTCGCAGCGGGATGCTGGCCGCGACCGTGGTCGTGCCGGCCAACACGGGGCTCGCGCTCGAGATGCTGGCCAAAGCCATTGCGTCAGGAATCATGCCTGCGGAACAGACCTTCACCGACGTGCGCTCTTGCCCAACCTTCGAAGAATTAACTTCGCCGACTTTCAGGCAGCGTCGCGGTTGAAGTGACGCCACCGGGAGAGCATTCGGTGTTCTTAGGCGATAGTCTCCGCCGTCCCTTTTCTCGTCCGGGTGCGGGCGGGGGATGACATCTCGGTGCGGTTCCTCCCAGCGTTCTTGGCACGATAGAGAGCCTTGTCGGCCAGCTTGATCACTTCCTCGAAGCCGGGGTGTTTTGCGCTCGGCTCAGCCACTCCAATGCTGACGGTTACCGAGAGATCGCGAGCGGCAGAGCGATACGACCCCTCGGCGGTCCGGCGCGAGGTCTTCCGTTTCTGAGCCCCACTTTTCCGTCGATCCCGACCCCGTGGAGCTGTTCTGCGATCCGTTCCGCGCACCCGGAACACCGAACTCTCGATCGTCACACGCAAACGTTCGAGGTGCACGATCACATCCTTGGCTGGTTTTCCGGGAAATAGAATTGTGAATTCCTCTCCGCCGATGCGAAACGACTGACCACCCCCCGTTACGTTGGCCAGGTTGCCGGCGACCATGCAGAGCACATCGTCTCCGGTGTCGTGTCCATAGGTATCGTTGAATTTCTTGAAATGATCGATATCCACCACGGCGAGCGTGTACGGAGCTTCCAGACGGCCGGTCGCCTCGTTGAATGCCCGGCGCGAAGGCAGCCCGGTGAGTTCGTCGTGGTAGGCCATGGCATACGACGTTTCAATGATGGAAGCCACGAGAACAGCGGCAGCCGTCGCGACATAAGCGCTGGCGGTGCGACCAACGCCCCCAACGTTCAGCCCCAGGAAGAAGCTCAAAAGAGACCACGCGAAGCCACTCTCCGTGACTTTGTGATGCTTGACGTAGCGCGCAACTAGAACCCCGATCGCAACCACAAATGCCAGCCAGGATATTTGCGGAATCGGGGTCCAGGCGAACCACGTTCGGTTCAAGGGGGCCCCATGAAAAAGGCCGGACCCAGCCGCGGGCTCGGGGCCACAGATCGCGGCGACGAATACCGATTCGACGAACAAGACCAAAAGCCGGGGAGCGGCTGCAGCGAGCGTAAAGCCGCGCTCCCGCGTAAACGCAAGCAGAACGAAGTTCAAGGGAATGAGGAAAGAGACGGCCTCCATGGCGGTGAGTCCCGGCCCCGCAGCGGGGAGTCGCCCGGCTAGAAAAAACTGGACCGCTCGATGGGCAAGCAAAAACAGTAGGAGGGCGGAAAAGACACGGCTGGAATGAAAGCGCCAGGCCAGCACAAGACCAGAGGCGAACGCGGCGTAGTAATAGAAGTCCAGAACGGACGCGGGAATCTTCGCCAGGCCCGCCTGGAACAGCAGAGCCGCGACCCCCAGCACCAAGCCGCCCGGCAACACCAGCGACTTGAGCACGCGCTTATACCCGAACACCACGTGCCGATTCCTTTCAGGAAGAATGAATACCTAAGTCTTTCATTATCCACGCCCATTTATCCACCGAATGTGGCGCGATCGTGATCTTCCGGGTTCCCGATTCAAGCCGCCCGCCAATCCGTCACGCCTCTCTATGACCACGGTCACAGCCCGGTCGGCATGCCTATTCCTACACTGGATTGTGCCGCTGGTCTCCGTGCCTGTGGTTCATTCCAATGCGAATTCTTATCGCGAAGACGAGGCCGCTCTGGCGCGATCCGTCCGCCAAGCCCTGGAAGCGGAACACAACGCCGGCGACGTGTCAGCGGACGGCGAGCAGGCGCGCGCCCTGGCTTCCGAGCTGGACTACGACCTGATCGTTCTCGATCTCAATCATCCGAGGCTGGCGCCCCTGGCAGTCTAAGCCCGGTACACGACCCGACCACTCACGATGGTCGCGACCACCTTTCCCGTCAGCTGCCATCCGTCGAACGGCGTGTTGCGCGACAGGGAGCGTGACTGCGTGCTTTCAAACGTCCAGCGCTTCTTCACATCAAAGATGGTGACATCCGCATAATTGCCACGGGCCAGCGACCCGCGCCCGCGCAGGTCAAAAACTCGCGCCGGACCAGCCGTGAATAGCTCCACAATTCGCGTCAAAGGGATCTTGTGCTCGCGATGCAGCCGGGAGATCGCCAGGCCCAGCGCCGTTTCGAGGCCGGTAATGCCGAACGCGGCACGTTCGAACTCCACCTGTTTCTCGTGGCTGGCATGAGGTGCGTGATCGGTGGCGATTGCATCGACGGTGCCGTCCGCCAGCGCCACCAGGATCGACTCCAAATCGGCCGCCGAGCGCAGCGGCGGGTTCATCTTGCACCGGGTATCGAATTCGCCCACCGCTTGGTCGGCAAGGGTAAAGTGATGCGGCGTGACCTCGCAGGTAACCCGCGCCCGGCTCCGCTTCCCGCGCCGGACGGCCTTGAGCGAATCCGCAGCCGAGAGATGGGCCACGTGCAGACGGGCGTTCGGGATTTGCTGTGCCAACTGGACGTCCCGGTCGACAATCGTTGCTTCGGCGGATACGTTATATCCGCGCAGACCCAGTCGGAACGATGTCGGGCCGTCGTTCATGGGGCAGCCTTCGGTCCGGCGTGTGTCCTCAGCGTGCTGGACCACGGGAAAATTCACTTCTCCGCTCAAGCGCAGGCATTCGCGCATCACGTCGTTGTCGAGGATGGGCCTGCCGTCATCGGTGACGGCCACGGCTCCTGCGCGTTGCAGCCCACGAAAATCCGTAAGCACCGCGCCTTTGCTTGCGTGAGTCGCAGCCGCCACCGGGAACACGTTCACCACTGCGCCGCGCTCCGGCTGGCGTAACCACGCGACCCACTCCTGCGAGTCGATGACCGGGATCGTGTTGGGCATGCAGCAAACCGAGGTGAACCCACCCGCGGCCGCCGCGGCCGTGCCGGACGCGATCGTCTCCTTGTAGCTCTGTCCCGGCTCGCGCAAATGCACGTGCAGATCGATGAATCCGGGCGCCACCGTCAGCCCCCGCGCGTCAAATTTTTCCTCGGCGCCGCCCCGCACTTTGTTCGGCGGCGTCACCTCGGCGACGCGGCCGTCGCGCAGCAAGACGTCCATCGGACCGTCGATCCGATTGGCCGGATCAATGACGTGCCCGCCTTTGATCAGCAACGACCCCGGTTTGGATTTGTCGTGTGCCATCGGAAATCAAGCCCTAGAACCGGCCTTCCCCACCGCCCGCGCCAAAATCGCCATGCGCGTCGACACTCCGTTCCGCACCTCATCGACGATGACCGACTGCGCACAATCCGCCACGTCCGCGGTCAACTCCAGGCCCCGGATGATCGGGCCCGGGTGCATCACGATGGCGTCGCGCCTGGCCATCTGCAACCGGTGCGTCGTCATCTGGTAGCGGGCGACGTAGTCGTCGAGCCGCAGCTTCATACCGGCGAGACGCTCCTTCTGAACCCGCAACAGCATCAGGACGTCCGCGCCGTGCACCGCATCTTCAATATGCCGGGTGACGAGCAGTCCGGGCGCCAGGGTTGCCGCCACGTCCGGAACAAATTCCGGCGGGCCGCATAAGATAACTTTCGCGCCGAACCTGGTTAGAAGATGACAGGCCGAACGAGCCACGCGGCTGTGCAGGATGTCGCCCACGATCGAGACGTGCAGGTCCTTCAAAGTCTTCTTGTGCTTCAGAATGGTGAGGGCATCCAGCAACGCCTGAGAGGGATGCTCGTGCATGCCATCCCCGGCATTGATCACGGGAACGTCGAGGTGCTGTGCCATCAAGTGCGGCGCGCCCGCGGATGGGTGGCGGACAACAATTACGTCTGCGCCTACTCCGCACAGGGTGTATCCCGTGTCGAGCAGCGACTCACCCTTCTCGATACTCGATCCGCTCGATTGCACCAGGGTGGTGATCGCCCCCATGGATTTCGCTGCGATCTCAAAAGAGGAGCGGGTGCGGGTGGAAGGTTCGTAGAAAAGAAGAACGACGCGCTTGCCGCGCAGAAGGGGCCGCGGCTTCTGCGGACGCATGCGCCGAGCCAGCTTCAGAATCTTCAGGATCTCCGGCGCTGCCAGATGTTCGATGCCTAGTAGTGAGCCGCGCGCGACCTTATTCATCGGTTGCCTGGGACACTGCACCAACCGGCCTCAGAGCTGTCTCGAATTTCGCCAATTACGACTTCTCCATCAGCATGACCTGCTCGGCATCGTCCACTTCCCGCAGCCGCACTTCGATGATCTCATTCGAACTGGTTTGCACCTTGCGCCCCACGTAAGTGGCTTCCACCGGCAATTCCCGGTGTCCGCGATCAATCAGGGTGCAGAGCTGCAACTGGCGCGGCCGGCCCTGGCGGAAGAGCGCATCCATGGCGGCACGGACGGTGCGTCCGGTGTACAGCACATCGTCCACCAGGATGATCGTCTTGCCGGTGATCGCGATCCCGATCTCGGTTTTCTGCACCACCGGCTTCGAGCCCAAGGTGGACAGGTCGTCGCGATACAGAGTGATGTCGAGGGTGCCGACCGGCACGGACTTTTTCTCAATCCGCCCGATTGTCTGCGCCAGCCGCTCAGCGAGAGGTACCCCGCGCCGGCGAATTCCCACCAGTCCCAGGTCAGTGCTCCCATTGCTTTTCTCGATAATTTCGTGCGCCAGGCGCACCAGGGTGCGCTCGATCTCCGAAGCTGACATTAACTGCGTCTTTTCACGCACATTAGGATCGCGAGCCGCCTTGGAAGTCATAAACGCAGCATCATACCCGCCCGAAGCGTTGCCCGGCAAGTTACGGGGAAGGCTGGATTTTGCAAGGAAAAAACAGATCTCTTGGTCGCGGTCCACTCGTGTGCGCGCCCTGAGCGGTGGTCTTAAGCGTTTGGTCCTTTAGCTTTCCCCGCCTGAGAAGACTCGCCCGCCTTCTCGTAGCCTTCACAAGTTACTACCGGTAAACGCGGGTACTTCTGGAATCGCGGGTCGGTGAGCGCCCGTTCACACAGGAAGAACACCGCACCCCGATCCGACTCGATGCGACGAGCATGCTGGCAGTCGGCGCACAGTCCGACCTTCCGCGGATTTGTGTGGATGTCACGAGCGGGCATGCCGCAGCATAGCAGCACTTCCTCGCGTCGCCGGCTCCCAAGCCCGGACCTCCGACAAGATCCGACATCCCTCCCTGAACGCCTGTTGTCGCTTGCTACGCACACCGAGTTCCTTCGCGATGCAGCAACGCTACGGTCGATTATGCTCTCCGGAGAGGACCGAACCCGACGCAAGGAGTTGGACGGATGAAATCGATAGGTTGCTGTGCCAGTCGGTCCGGCTCTTGGTTTCAGACAGAGTGAAATAGGCGTTCCGGGAGGCCGATTCGCCACTAGATTCCGTTGGTCGACGCCGGCCTAGCCTCATATCCTCGTTCCGTGGCCATCCGCAAATCCCACACATTCTTCATTGACCTGCGGACCCGCCGGGTCCAATATGGCGTCATGCGACATGTCGGAGGAGGACATATGGAGTCTCTGTCCGTCACCGAGCCCGTCCTCTTGATCCTGCTAAGCTTGGCGGACCGACCTCGGCACGGCTATGCGATTCTCCAGGACGTGCAGGACATGAGCGACAGCCGCGTTGTGCTGAGCACGGGCACGCTCTACGGCGCGCTGCGCCGCCTGCTCGATGGCGCCTGGATCGAGCGTGTCGAAGAAGAAGACACACCTCGGGGCCGCCAGTCCTACCGTCTCACCGCACGGGGACGCCGCAACCTGCAACTGGAAGTCAGCCGGCTGAAGCACCTCACCCGCGTCGCCACCCTGCGCGTGGCGCGGAAAGAGACGTAGCCCATGTTCACCGTCTACCGGTTTCTTCTCTACCTCTATCCTCCCGCGTACCGCTCCGAATTTGGCGAAGAGATGTTGGCGGTGTTCTGCGCTGCGCAAACCGAGGCTTGGAAGAATGACACTCTCGTGCGCAGCCGGTTCTGTGCTCGCGAAATCAAGGGTCTGGTCGTTGGCGCGTTGTCGGAGCACGTTCGAACCGTTGCCGGTTTCGATCGCCCACCTGTTTTCTTTTCAAGGAGAATCGCCATGCGTTCCGAGTTCCGCTTCCCCAAGGTCACCGTAACCCTGATGACCATCATCCTGGCGGGGGTTGTCCTGGCTATCGAGAAGGCGACGGCCATCCAGGCCTCGGTGCCGGATTCCTACCAGCACGTTGGTCCAATCCAGCCCGCTCGCTTCACGTTCTTGCCCACCATGCTCGTAATCATGGGGGGCGCGTGCCTGGCGGGCGCGATCGGCTGGGCGATTCTTTTCGCCCTGCACCGATCTGGGCTCCACAGACTTGCGGAATTCGATCCTGCATCCCATCAGGGGAGTGGCGGCCGCACCCACGCATAACGGCCCTTCCCCATGAGCCTGCGATTTGGCAAAATAGTTGTGCTCATGCCTGGGAGGGAGCCATGCGTATCGTCACCCTCGGCAGCCTCTGCCTGTTCGCCGCACTAGTTCCCGCCCCTGCTCGCGCGCAGATGCCGTCGACCTCCGCAAGGCGCCCGCCCCTTCAGCAAATGCACGATGAGGATGGCGGTATTCGGGAAACACTCGAAAGCATTGTGATCACCCCGATGGCGCATTCGCCTTTCACGGCGACTCTGCAGACCGAGTGGGTTCGCGCCTTGGCCAATGGGGGCACCATCACCGTCGTAAACCAGCGCCGCATCGCGCGCGACAGCAGCGGCCGCGTCTACCAGGAGCGCTGGTTGCTGGTTCCCAAGGGCGGCAAGCAGGAATCGCAGATGTCCGCGATTCAAATCAGCGATCCGAACCGACACGTGCTCTTCACCTGCATGATGCTCGATGGCCAGCACGTTTGCCACGAAACCTTCTACGCTCCGTCAACGTCTACGTTAGTCAAGTTCGACGGCCCGCCCACCGGGCCGCTGCCCAATGACGCCGGCGATGCTGTCCATGAAGAACTCGGCAAACAACAGATTGCGGGCATGGAGACGGTCGGTACTCGCGACAGCACCACCTACAATGCGGGCGTTTTCGGGAACGACAGCGCGGTCACGGTGGAGCGCGAATACTGGTGCTCCCCGCAGCTGGGAATCGACCTACTCTCCAAACGTAGCGATCCCCGTTTCGGCACACAGACGTTTACCATTACCGAGGTCAGCATTTCCGAACCCGAGGCTCAGCTTTTCGACCTGCCCAAAGGCTTCACGGTGGTCGATCATCGAGGCAAAGCTCCGGGTGCGGGCCACTAGGCATCGCGTCTCTCGCTGTGAAAACATAAAGTGTCGATCGGGTCCT
>Ga0210408_10001713_pt1 | contig 22436 bp, 9 predicted proteins | sample IncBWH4MmetaG_FD_155471 | JGI IMG/M metagenome (GOLD analysis project Ga0210408, IMG submission 155471) | Forest soil microbial communities from Barre Woods Harvard Forest LTER site, Petersham, Massachusetts, United States - Inc-BW-H-4-M | ecosystem: Environmental > Terrestrial > Soil >...
AATCCGCCGCGATATTGTGGAGCACCGCCGCCGCACGTTTGTCGATCGGCAAGACTTCGCCATCCGGCCGCGCATAGAGCACGTTGGAGACGGCCGCAGCGAGGAGCGGAATGTCGGCACTGATCGTCGAGCTCTCAAAAGCCGGAACCGCGTGGAGCGCGGCAAGCGCTTTCTCGACGAAACGCTGACGGGCGGCGAGATCCGGATATTGCGCTTCAGGTAGTGTGACGAAGCCGATCCAACGATTTTCCGCATGAAAACCAATATTTTGCTGGCTCAGTCGGACGAAACTGGTGATGAGCAATGCCGCCCCGGCCAGCAATGTGACCGAGAGCGCGACCTGCGCGCCGACTAGAATCTTACGAAAGCGTTGTTGATGCGCGCTGCCACTGGTTCCGCGTCCTCCTTCCTTCAATCCGTCAACGAGATCGGCGCGGGAACTTTGCAGCGCCGGATAAATTCCCATGGCGATGCCGGTCAAAATCGACAAGCCAATCGTGAAGAGGAGCACCGGCACCGAAAGCTCGAGTCGCGCATCGGGATCGAAAGGCAGGAAATTAGCCGCCATTTTCGGAACGATGGGAACGAGTTGCCACGCCAAGAGCGCGCCGACTACACCCGCGATCGCGCTGACCAGCAGACTTTCGAAAACGAATAGGCGGATGATACTCGCCCGCGACGCACCGATCGCCATTCGCAGTGCGATTTCGCGGCGACGGCCAGTGAATCGCACGAGCAAAAGATTTGCGACGTTGCTGCACGCGATCAGCAGAACAAATGCGACGGCGGCGAGAAGGGTCGCAAACGCCGGCCGCAAATTTCCCGTCACATCTTCTGGAAGCGTTTTCAACGTCATGACTGATGAGCTGTCGATCTTGTCCGAGTGCGCGGCGCGATAACTTTCGCCGAGGGACGGCAACGCTGCGCGCGCTTGCTCAATTGTCATTCCCGGTTTTAAGCGCCCGACGACACGGAAGATGCCGCTGCCACGCATCAGTTGTTCACGGGTGAATCCCGGAATGACGTACGGCTTCGTCGTCCAAACTTCGGCGTTTGGTCCCACCCACGAGAATGGAAGATTCGGTAAGATTCCGACGATCGTGTGGGCGATGCCATTCAGTGTGATGCTGCGTCCAATCACGTTTGGGTCGCCACCCATTCGCTTTTGCCAGAAATTCTCGGTGACCATTGCGACATCGGCGCCCTCTTCTTCCTCGGGCAAAAAATTGCGCCCGCGAATCGGTCGCACGCCGAGGACATCAAAATAATTAGAGGTCACCCGGCCGCCGAATAGGTGGACCGCATCACCGAGCCCGGTGAGAGTAAAAGCAGAAACATTTTCGCCTCCAAACTCGTCGAAGATAGTTTGCCCATCACGAAGATGCTGAAAGCGCGGCGCGGAAATCGCGAGTTCGAGCAAGTTACGCTCGCGCGCGTTCGAGTACATGTGAACCAGGCGCTCCGACTCTTTGAACGGAAGACTGCGCAGGAAGAGGTCGTCGATTAAACTGAAGATCGCCGTGTTCAAGCCAATCCCGAGCGCAAGCGTCGCGACAGCGATGAAAGTGAACGCCGGCGATTGCCGGAGTTTGCGAAAGGCAAAGCGAATGTCATTCATAAGCAACACCTTTACTCGCTGCGTAACACTTCGACGGGATCGACGCGGGCTGCGCGCCGCGCAGGAAGCCAGCACGCGACCGTGGCGGATACCGCTAAGACAATTCCTGCTACCAAGCCGGCAAGAAGATTTGGAGCGGGCATCGCCGTCCATTGATTTTGCAAAATCTTAGCGACGGCCCACGTCGCGACAGCTCCAGCGGCAAAGCCGCACGCGAGCAGACTCGCGCCCTGCCGGGACACAAGCTGGATTAATTGTGCTGCGGTTGCGCCGAGTGCGCTACGAATACCGAACTCGCGTTCGCGCCGAGCGACCTGAAGCGAGAGCAATCCGTAGAGTCCGACCGCGGCAAGCAGCAATCCCAGCACACCGAAAGATGCGACAAGGACGAAGATAAAGCGCTCTGTCGTATGAGCGCGCGAAGCCGCTTCATCTAGGGAAACGAAATTGTAGGCGGCCAAATCTGGATTCGCTCGCTTCAACGCCTCGCGGATCGCGGCCTCGTTCACGGCGTGCGTGGACGTGTGCAGGACGAACGTGATGTCATCGAGCGGAAAGGTGGCGCGCACAAGCATCTGCGCCATCGGGCGCGCGATCGTCCCGAGCACTTCGCCATCGCGCGGATCGGCGATCACTTTCATATCGCCGCTCACGCCGACAATCGTGAACCACGGTCGATCGCTATCGAGCCGTCCCCATTTGATCCGCTTGCCAATGGGCGACTCGTTAGGCCAAAATCGTTTTGAGATACTTTGAGTGATAATGCAGACGAGTGGTGCTTTGGCATCGTCGCTGGCGTTGAACTCACGACCTTGTAGCAGCGGCTGACCCATGCTCGCGAAATACTCAGGCACCGGCACGCGTGAGTAGGACATGTAGTATCCGCGGGGCTCGGGCGCAGGCGAACCCTCTGCGTTGAACGGCATCATTGTCCAAGGCGCGTCCATTGGCGCCGGAGATACAACGGTCGCGGATTCGACGCCCGGCGAGGATCGCAATTTATCCAGCGCAGCGTGGAGAGCGTTGTCTTTTGCGGCCGGTGTCGGGAAGAAGCGATCGGGAACAGTGACGGCAAAAGTGAGACGGTTCTTCGTCTCAAAACCCCAAGGCTCCTCGGTCAACTTTCGAAAATATTGAGTGGCAGTAACACTGGCGCTCAGCAGTGCAGCGGCAATGGCGAGTTCCACGACCACGAACGAGCCGAGTAAGCGACGCGCATTGCGGTCGAGTGTCGCGGTACGCGATGTGGCCTTCATAGCGCCGCGCAAGTCAGCGCGACATGCGCGCGCCGCCGGAATTAAACCAAAACCAAAGGCGACGAGCGTCATACTTCCGGCGGCAAAAGCAAAGACCGGTAAATTCAGTCTCGGCACATAATCGAATTCGCGCATGGCGCTGCCGGTTGCATCAGCGCCTTCGGGGCTGATCGCCATCAGCATCGGCGCTGTCCATGAAGCGATGAGTAATGCTAGGGCGACGCCAAACACTGCCAGCAACACAGCCTCCGCTAATTGCTGCCTAACAAGTCGGCTTCGGCTCGCGCCCAATGCCGCGCGTAAAGCAAACTCACCTTCCCGTTCGATGACCCGTGCGAGCAACAAGCCCGCAAAATTCGCGGCCGCAATCAAGAGCGCGCAGACCGCCGCGCCGATAATGACGAAAAGCTTCGGCCGCAGATCCATGACGAAACTCTCGCGCAAAGGCGGCATATAAGCCGCGCGGACATTGACAGGATTTGGATCATCTCGATTAATTCCGGCGCACATTCGCCGCACCGCCTCTTGCGCTTTCGCCGGCGTGATATTGGGTCGTAATCGTCCCACTCCGTACAAGTAATGATTGTTGATCGTCGCCGGATCATCAGGACGCAGCACCAGCGGCAACCAAAGACTCGCGCGATATGGATGGCGAAAAGCCTTTGGCATAACGCCGATAATTGTGCGCGAAGTGCCATCGACCACGAGCGTGCTGCCGAGCACGTCGGGCCGCGAGTTCAAGGCGTTGCGCCAAAAATCGTCGCTAACGATCGCAACCGCACCTGCTCCTTCGCGGCCTTCCTCTTCGCTGAAGACGCGGCCACGCGCCGGTGCCAAGCCGAGCACATTGAAGAAATTCCAAGTGACCTGCGCCGCCGGAACAGTTTGGGCCGGCGAGCCGTCATTTAATCCAACTACCGCTGCACTGCCCGTGCCACCGCCGACATCCCCGAAAATGTCGCGCCCGAACTCACGGAACCGCGCGACCGTGCGATCGCTCAAATTCAGCGACGCAGAGCGCGCGCCCACTTCGTCCGGCGCCTCATAAATCCTAACAAGTTGCTCCGCGTGCGGGAATGGGAGCGGCCGCAGCAAGATTCCTTCAACCACGGAGAAAATCGCGGTGTTCGCTCCGACACCGAGCGTAAGCGTCAGGACGGCGACGGCGGTAAACCCCGGCGATTTCAGTAAAAGCCGCAGGGCATATTTGAAATCGCCGAGCATAAACTGCTACTCGTAACGCAACGCGACCATTGGATCGACAGTCATCGCGCGACGCGCTGGAAAATAGGTCGCAACCAATGCCGCGCCGCTGAGCACGATCGTGACGATGGCGTAGATCGACAGATCGCTCGAGCTTACACCGTAAAGCAAACTGGACATCAGGCGCGTCACGGCGAGAGCGCCAAGAATTCCCGCGACCAGACCGATTCCGATCACAGCGAAACTTTGGCGCAAGATCATCGTCAGCATGTCGATCTTTTGGGCGCCGAGCGCCATCCGAATTCCGATCTCCCTGGTGCGCTGGGCCACGGTGTAGGCGATCACGCCGTAGATCCCTATCGACGCCAGCGTCATGGCAACTCCGGCGAAACAACCCATCAACATCATGTTGAACCGCGGTCGAGCCAGGGTAACGCCGATGCGTTTCTCCAACGGTTCGAGCGTCGGAATGAACAGGTCCTTGTCGAACTCGTGAACAATATTACGCAAAGAGTTTTGAAGTCCGGCGGAATCGGCCGCGGACGTGCGAATCACAACGTTCATCCTGCGTTCCGGGTTCTGAGATGCCGGAGTGTAAAACTCCGGCAATGGTTGAATCGCCAACGATTCATGCCGTGAGCCGCCAACTATTCCGACGATCTCCCGCGCCGGCAGAGGTTTTTCATTTTCACCTTGGATCAATCTGATTTGCTGACCGAGGGCCTTTCCGTCAGGGAAGAATTTCCTGGCAAAGACGTCGTTCACGATCACGACCTGCGGCGAATCTTTGGTGTCGTGAGAAGTAAAAGCGCGTCCACTTAAGAGTGGCGTTCCCATTGACCGGAAATAGCCCGGCGTGATTTTGAGATCGGAAGCTTCCAGTTCCTGCCCGGGCGGTCGCGGCGGCTGGCCGATGATGGAAAAAGCAACAGAGCTATCATTATTCGAAAACGGCATCGGAAAGGCCGCGCCGACTGCCTCCACTCCAGGCAGAGCAGCAAGCTTCGGCATAATCTGCTCGAAAAATTGCCGATGTTGTTCCGGATCGGGATATTTCGCCTTTGGCAATATGAGATCGGCTACGAGAGCGTGTGAAGGATCGAACCCCGGCTTGGTTGCACGGAGATTGGCAAAGCTCTTTATCAGCAAGCCTGCGCCGGCGAGAAGCAGCAAAGACAATGCTACCTGTGCGACGACGAGCAAACGGCGAAGATGATGCGACTCCGGTCCGATTGCCCCTCGATTTCCTTCCTGCAGCGACTCGTTTACATTTGGCCGCGTCACTTGCAAAGCAGGAACCAACGCGAAAAGAAGCGTACTGAAGATTGCTACGACGTATGTGAATGAAAAGACAGGAGCGTTGATGGCCACTTCGCTGAGACGGGGAACATCTTGCGGACCGAAGACCCGAAGAATATCGATTCCCCACCAGGCGATAAGCAAACCGCTAGCGGCGCCGAAGATCGACAATAAAAAACCTTCAATGAGAAACTGCCATACCATCCGCGAGCGACTGGCACCGAGTGCGGTCCGAATTGCGATCTCGCGTTGCCGGGCAGTGGCGCGAGCGAGCAGAAGATTAGCGACATTTGCGCAGGCGATGAGCAAGACAAACGCAACTGCGGCGAAAATTGTAACCAGTGCCGGACGCACATCACCTACGATGTCGTCATGCAATGAATAAACGGTCTCCGTTCGATCGGTGTTTGATTTTGGATATTGCTGCGCCAATCGCGTCGCGATCGTTTTCATCTCTGCATCGCATTGCTGGACGGTCACGCCCGGTTTCAATCGGCCAACCATGCGAATGAAATGGGAGTCGCGTTTATTGACGTACTCCGGCACGAGCGGATGCAGCGGCTGTAAATATTCCGCGCGTTCGCCCTCGACGGGAAATTGAAACCCCGGCGGCATGACTCCGAGCACAGTGTAGGAACGCCACGACAGGCTCACCTGTTTTCCGACAATTTCGGGATCGCTGTTGAAATACGTTTTCCACGCGTAATCGGTCAATACCACAACGCGCGCATCGACGTTGTCATCTTCGCGCGTGTAAACGCGACCGCGCACCGGCGCGACGCCGAGGACCGGAAAAATGTCCGAAGTGATGGCGACGCCGTAAAGCTGGCGCGCCTCCTCCGTTCCATTTAGCACCGCGCCCGCCCGGGTGAAAGCGGCGAGCCCGGACAAAGTCTGCGATTGATCGCGAAGATCGACATAATCCGGAACTGATTCCGTTTCCTTTGCGAGCTTGTCGCTGGGAAGCGGCGACCAAACCGCGACGAGTTGATTCGGTCTCGGAAACGGCAGCGGATGAAGCAACACCGCGTCGATCACGCTGAAGATCGCGCTGTTAGCGCCGATTCCGAGCGCGAGAGTCAGGATCGCGATCACAGTGAATGCGGGAGACTTGACCAGCATTCGCAGCGCATACCTCAAATCGGTAGGCATAAGTTCTATTCCGCGCGCAGCGCCTGAATCGGATTGACCAGCGTGGCGCGTCGCGCCGGCAAAAGACAGGCGATCAAAGCAACGACGGCGAGCGTAACGATCACCGCACTGAGCAACATCGGATTTTGCGCTGAAACCTGATACAGCTGCGCCGTGATTAACCGGCCGAGACCGAACGTAGCGATCAAGCCGACAACGAGTCCGAATAACACCGGCTTCATTCCCTGGCCGACGACCAGCTTCAAAACGTCGTGCATTTGCGCGCCCAGAGCCATGCGCACGCCAATTTCTCCGGTGCGCTGTTCAACGGTGTAAGCTACTGCGCCGTAAATTCCGATCATGGCGAGCAAAAGCGCCAGCCCAGCAAACAGGGACAGTAACGTCATTGTTAACCGCTGTGGTCCGAGTGATTGAGTTGCGACGGCTTCCATCGTTGTCGGCTGGATGATAGGAAGTTGATTGTCGATCTTGGCGACTGTGCTTCGAACGATTTGCGCAATCGCTTCCGGTCGAAGACTGCTTCGCACGGCCACATTGATGAATGGAAAGATGCGCTGCTGTAAGGGCCGATAGAATTCAATATCATCGGCTTTATCGAGACGCAGGAAGCGAATATCGCCGACCACCCCGACGATCTCCGCAAGCTGACCGGTTCCGTTTTGGGCGCCGAAAAATAACTGATGGCCGATTGGATCTTCGTCCGGAAACAACCGTTTCGCAGTCGCCTGGCTGATTAGAACGACCAACGGACGATCGCGTGCATCGCGTTCGTCGAAGTCCCGCCCGGCGATCAATGGAGTTCCGAAAGTACGTAAATATCCGGGAGAGATGCTGTGCATGTTGCCCAGCGGGCGCTGACTGATCGGCGGCGGATCTTTGTCGGCGCGCGCATAAGGTGACTGTCCGACGCCGCCCCCCAGTGGAACTCCGTCGGTGAGGGCGACAGTTTCTACCCCAGGCGCGACCTGCAGTTCATCCTGCAAGTGCTTGGAAAATTGCGCCAAAGCCGCTTGATCGGCATAGCGCGCAGGTGGCAGACCAATCCCACCGACCCAGATCCGCTCCGTCCTGAATCCTGCTTCCTGCCGGCTCAGCCGGAAGAAACTCGTGATGAGCAATGCGGCGCCAGCGAGAAGAACAACCGACAACCCAACTTGCGCAGCCACAAGCAGCCGCCGAACTCGATGTTGGCCTATACTTCCACTCATGGCACGGCCGCCATCTTTCAACCCGTCAACCAAATCGGAGCGCGAGCTTTGCCAAGCCGGATAGGCACCCATGGCGACACCAGTTAAGATCGACAACGACAAGGTGAATAAAAGCACCGGCCAACTAATGGCGGCTGTGCTCTCCAACGGAACATTTTGGCCAGCGAGTTTTGGAATAACCGGCATCAGCCAGGTGGCAATTCCCAAACCAAGCAACCCGGCGAAGACACTCAACGTTGTGCTTTCCAATACAAACAGGCGCACAATTCCTCCACGCGACGCCCCGAGCGCAACCCGCAAAGAAATTTCACGACGCCGTCCCGTGAAGCGAACGAGCAACAGATTTGCGACGTTGCTGCAGGCGATTAACAACACCAACGAAACTGCGGCCAGGAGAGTGAGAAAGGCAGGCCGCAAATTCCCAGTGGCATCTTCCTGCGCGGTCACCACCACGGGCGCCCAACCGCTATCGGCGTTCGCGGCGTATTGCACGCGATAACTTTCCTGTACCGCTAGCAGAGCGGCTCGCGCTTGATCGATCGTCACGCCCGGCTTCAACCGCCCGATCACGCGCAGGTAACTAACGCCGCGCATCAGCAAATCCTTGGCAATGCCCGGCAATTCGAATGGTTTTACCGTCCAGATCTCCAGGTTTGGTCCCCACCAGGCTAGCGAGCCAGTCGGCACGACGCCGACAATTGTTGTCGGCACACCGTTCAATGTCAGTACCCGGCCCAATACTTGAGGATCGCTGGCCAGTTTGCTGCGCCAAAAATGTTCGCTAATCAATGCGACATCGGCTCTCTGTTCCTCCTCGGGCAGAAATAATCGACCAACAATTGGACGGACCCCGAGCAGTTGGAAATAATTGGCTGTGACGTTTTCGCCGTTGAGTTGAATTGGATCGCCAAGACCAGTCAGAATAAAACCGGTGCCGGCATCAGCGGCGAATTCCGAAAACACGGTCTGGCTATCGCGATAATGCCAGAAGCGCGGAATAGAAAACGGAATCTGCTGCACGTTGCGGTCCTTTGCTTCGCTATTGACGCGCAAGATTCTGGATGGCGCGGAAAACGGCAGGCCGCGCAGAAACAGATCGTTGATTAAACTGAAGATCGCGGTGTTCGCGCCGATACCGAGGGCCAGCGTCAACACCGCGATGGCACTAAACGCCGGCGCCTTCATCAGCGACCGCAACGCGTATCGTAAGTCCCCAAACATGATTTGTTCCTCTATTCAGTTCGCAACGCTTGCACCGGATCGACCATCGAGGCGCGGCGGGCTGGCAAAAGACAGGCAAACAACGCCGTAGCTGCGAGCAGAATGGTCGCGCCGCCGAGAAGCGCAGGATTGTGCGCGGAAACTTCAAAGAGCTGCGATGCAATCAATCGGCCCAATGCGGATGCAGCAACAATGCCGATCGCCAGTCCGATCACGACAGGCTTCATTCCCTGATTGATGATGAGCCGCAATACATCGCGGGTTTGGGCCCCGAGCGCCATGCGCACGCCGATTTCGCCGGTACGTTGTTCAACGGTGTAAGCGACTGCGCCGTAAATTCCGATACTGGCAAGCAACAACGCAACGCCGGCGAAAATTCCAAGAAGCCACATCATCAAGCGCGCCTGGCCAAGCGCCTGAGCCACGACCGCGTCCATGCTTTGCGGAACAGCGATTGCCAAACCCGGATTCACTCTCGTCAGTGCGGTTTGAGCCAGTTTGGTCACCGCATCAATCTTGAGATTGCTGCGAACGGTGATGTTAACGAATGGAAAATTTTCCTGCGTCCACGGAATATAGAATTCCATGCCGGGAGCGTCATTGACTCTAATGGAGCGAACATCCCCGACAATTCCGACGATTTCGTAGGGCACACTCAGACTCGACGCGAGCAAGGTTTTGCCGATCGGATTCTCATTTGGATAAAGTTTTCTCGCGCCGGCTTGACTGATCAGACAAACTTTTTGTCCATCAGCAGTGTCGTGTTCGTTGAACTCACGGCCAGCCAGAAGCGGAACGCCCCAGGTCTTGAAGTAGTCGGGCGCAATGTCGTGGCTGGGGGCGCTGGGGCGCTTCTCGATCGGCGGAACGTCGCGATCTGCCCGCGCATAAAGAGTTCGATTGCCGCTATTCAATGGAATGTCGCCGCTGATGGTGGCCGTCTCGAGACCGGGGACATTGTGCAACTCGTTGAGGGTCTGTTCCGCCAGACGCTGACGCGAAGCAGCATCGGGATACTGCGAAATTGGCAATGTGATTCCACCGGTCCAAAGATTTTGGGAGCGGAATCCGATGTTCTGCTGACTCAAACGAATGAAGCTGGTGATCAGCAACGCCGCACCCGCCAGCAGAGTTACCGAGAGCGCGACCTGCGCTCCGACAAGAATCTTGCGGAAGCGCTGTTGCCGCACGCTGCCGCTCGTTCCGCGGCCACCTTCCTTCAAAGCGTCGACCAGATCCGCGTGTGAACCTTGAAGCGCGGGATAAATTCCCATCAACAGGCCGGTCAAGATCGACAATGCGATAGTAAACGCGAGCACCGGAACCGAAAGACTGGTCGCGGTGTTGGCTTCGAATGGAAGAAAATTAGCAGCCATTCGGGGGACCAGCGGTACCAGTTGCCACGCCACAAAAGCACCGGCCAGTCCGGCAATGGCGCTAACGAGCACGCTTTCGAAAACGAACAACCTCACGACGCTGATGCGCGACGCGCCGATCGCCATTCGCAATGCGATCTCACGACGACGTCCGCTAAAACGAACCAGCAACAGATTCGCGACGTTGCTGCAAGCAATCAGCAAGACAAAGCTGACCGCGGCGAAGAGAGTCACGAAGCCCGCGCGAAAATTCTGGGTCACATCCTGGGGAAGCGTCCTGAGTGACGTTGTCAATACGCTGTCGATTTTGTTCGGATATTCAGTTCGATAACTTTGATCGAATGACGGGAGCGCCGCCACCACCTGCTTCACATCGATGCCAGGTTTCATCCTTCCGATCACCCGGAGGTAACTCGTGCCGCGCATCAACCGTTCGTAACTGAATCCCGGAAGCTGAAACGGCTTTGTCGTCCACACTTCGGCGATCGGGTTCGCGCCAAACCAAGTGACTGGCATGTTGGGCAGAACGCCAACGATGGTGTGCGGCATTCCGTCCAATGTAATGCTACGCCCGATCACATTCGGGTCGCCTCCCATTCGCTTTTGCCAGAAGGCTTTTGTGATCACCGCGACATCGGCGCCTTCCTCTTCCTCAGGCAAAAAATTGCGGCCGAGGATTGGTCGCACGCCGAGAATATCGAAATAGTTCGACGTTAATCTGCCGCCGAAGACTTGGACGGGATCGCCAAGGCCAGTCAGTGTAAAGGCAAAGAAGTTCTCGCCGGCGAGGCTATCAAACAATGTCTGACCTTCACGGTAATGCATGAATCGCGGAGCGGAGACGCCGATGTCGACCAAGTCGCGCGATTTGTCGCCGCCGTAGAGGTGAACGACGCGCGACGGTTCCTTGAACGGCAGGCCGCGCAGAAACAAATCGTTGACCAAACTGAAGATCGTGGTGTTGAGACCGATGCCGAGGGCAAGCGTGATCACAGCAATCGAGGTGAACGCCGGAGATTGTCGAAGTTTACGAAACGCGAAGCGGATATCGTTCATGAGATTAGCGGGTTGAGTTGTTTCACGAAATTCATTCGGCGCGCAATGCCCGGATGGGATCGACCAGCGTTGCTCGCCGCGCTGGCAGAAGGCAGGCGAGAAAGGCGACGGCGGCGAGAATCAAAGTCACGCCGAGCATCGTCCGCAGATCAGTGGCACCGATGCCGAAGAGAAAACTTTGCAGCAGGCGCGAGCAGATAAAGACGCCGATCAATCCGATGAACAAACCGAGGCCCACAAAGCGCATCCCTTGAATGACGATGAGGCGCAAGACGTCGTGACGCTGCGCGCCCAGGGCAAGACGAATCCCGATCTCCTGCAAGCGTTGAGTGACCGAGTAACTCATCACGCCAAAAATTCCGGCAGCGGCGAGCAATAACGCAATCACCGCGAACAAACTGACCAGCATCGCGTTCAAACGCGGCTGGGCGATCGAGCCAGCCATGTAGTCGGCGAGTGTTCGCGTCCGAAAGACGGGCACATCTTTATCGATCTCGGCCACGGCGCGGCGTAAGGAAGCGATCAGCGATTGCGGATCGGTTTGAGTGCGCGCAAAAATCGACATCGTCTGGATGGCGAACTGCTGATGCGGAATATAGATCTGCGGCTTCGGCGGGAGGCGCAAACTGATCAAGTGCATGTCGGCGACGACGCCGACGATTTCGCGCACCGGCGGTTTGCCGGGATCGATTGATCCGTTCGGAGTGATGCGCTTGCCAACCGGATCTTCGCCTGGGAAATATTGTTTCGCGAAACTCTCCGTTACAATCGCTACCGGCGGCGCATTTCGATCATCGCGATCGGTGAAAGGGCGGCCACGGCGAATCGGAACGCGCATTGCCTGAAAATAATCAGGAGTAACGACATTGACTTCGGCGATCGGTTGCCGACCTGCCGGCACCGGACGCTCTTCGATATCGAAGTTAAAACCAATTTCGCTGCCGCTCAGCGGAATCCACCAAGCCGCTCCGGCCGATTGCACGCCGGGAAGAGTGGAGACGCGATCGAGAAGTTTCTTGTAGAAGTTTCCGGCTTGCAGCGGCTGACCGTAAGTCGTGTCCGGAAGAGCAATGCGCGCCGTGACTACGTTCGTGGTATCGAAGCCAGGCGGTACTCTTTGCAGCCGGCTAAAACTTTCCACCAGCAAACCGGCGCTCGCGAGCAAGACAAGCGCGAGCACAATTTCAACCACGACCAACGCGGCGCGAATTCGTCGGCCCGTTGCGCCATCGCTGGAGCCGCGAGCAGCTTCATTGAGCGATGTTGCCAAATTCGGATGCGATGCTCGCCAGGCGGGAAGCAGACCGGCAACAATTCCAACTCCGAGACTGATCAAACAGGTAAACGCGAGCACGCGCGGATCGGGCGAAATTTGGTCGATGCGCGGAATACTAGGCAGAAAAGCTTTTAAGGAATCAACGGCCCAGATTGCCAGCACGAATCCCGCGAGACCGCCGAGCGCTCCGAGCACAATGCTCTCAACGAGAAGTTGCTTAATAATATGCCAGCGGCCGGCCCCGAGCGCCGCGCGGATACTTATCTCCCGGTTCCGCGAAAGCGAGCGCGCCAGCAATAAGTTGGCAACGTTTACACACGCGACGAGCAGAACGCAGCCGGCCATCGCGCACAGCATGAGCAATGCGGAGTGCGTGCTGCCAATCATCGCGTTGATCTCCGGCATGACTTTCCCAGCCGTAGTTAGCTTCGAATCCGGATATTGCTTCCGCCAGTTCGCCGTGATCGTATCGACGTTGGTTTGCGCCTGTTGAATCGAAACGCTGTGTTTCAATCGCGCGATGCATCGGAAAAAATCGTTGTCTCGCTGTTCCGTCATCGGTTGCGAGCCATCTGGCGGTGTCTGGCGCAAGGTCGACAGTGGGATCCACAGTTCGGGCGAAATTGTACTGATCGGGAAAGTAAACCGCGCCGGCATAACGCCGATCACCTGGAACTGCTTGCCATCGAGCATTACCGATCTGCCGATGATACCGCGATCAGCTCCGAATTGGCGCTGCCACAATTCGTAACTCAAGATGACCACGTGGTTTCCGGGCTCGTCTTCCTTCGGCAAAAACGCGCGACCGAGCATTGGTTGGACTCCGAGAAGCGAAAACAAACTGGCCGACACCGACTCGCCTTGAACATGCGTCGTCTGATCGCCATCGGTCAACGTGCCGACGCTCTGATTAGTATATACGGCGACGCTTTCAAAAACCTGATTTTGATCACGAAAATCGACGTAATCGAGATAGGAGATGGAATTGATCTCGGTTCCCGGATCTGCTTTATCGCGAGTATCGAATTCGCCGACGGCGACGAGATTTTGCGGCTGCTGAAATGGGAGCGGCCGCAAAAGCACCGCGTTAAGGACGCTGAATACGGCGGTATTGGCCCCGATTCCGAGAGCGAACGTCAGGACAACGACAGCTGTGAAAAGAGGCTGCTTTGCAAGAGCACGAAGAGCATAGCGGAAATTTTGCATAAACTATTCGGAACGTAGAGCGATGACCGGATTAATTTTCAAAGCACGTCGCGCGGGAAAATAGCAGGCTGCAAGAGCGGCCACCGCAAGAAGCGAGGTGACGCCGGAGAAAACGAGCGGATCGCCCGGATTGACTCCGTAAAGCAGAGATCCAGCGAGCCGGGTCGTCCCAAACGCAGCAAATAATCCAAACCCGAGACCGACCAGCGCCAAGAACATCCCCTGACGCAGGACCAGTTGGATGACCTGGCCCGTTTGGGCGCCAAGCGCCATTCGAATTCCCAGTTCACGAGTGCGTTGACTGACGGAGTAAGCCATCACTCCATACACGCCCATTGAAGCCAGAATGAAGGCGAGCACGCCGAGACTTCCGAGTAACATTGCACCCATCCACGACGGCCAAAGTGCAACCGCCATGTGTTGCTGGATTGTCTTTTCGTAGATGATGGGAATATGAACATCAACGGCGCGAACAATCCGGCGAACTTCGCTGAGCATCACTCCGGACGCGCCGCTTGTGTGAACAAAGAGCGTGATTCCGGTATCGGTGATTTCCTTTAGCGGCCAGTAAACCATCGGCGTCGGAACTTCCCCGAGCGTGGCCGCCTTCGAATTTCGCGCAATTCCAATGACTTCGATCGGTTCCTTATTGATCATGAATCTGAATCGGCGGCCCAGAGCATCTTCGTTAGGCCAAAATTCCTGGGCCATCGTTTCGTCAATGATTGCAACCGGTGCGGCATTCTTTTCCGCGTCCTGGTCAGTAAAGTTACGGCCGCGGAGAAGTTGAATACCCATGGTTTGGAAATACCCGGGCGTAATCGGACTGTAATTGGCAAAGCGGCGATTGTGTTCGTCGTTTGGATCGCGACCATCGATCACAATGGTTCGCCCTTCACCGCCAAACAGTGGGACCCAGTTGTTGACGTCCGCTCCGGTGACCCGAGAGTCGTGGCTGATTTGATCGACGATCGCGCGCACGACTTGGATGGCACGGTCACTGTCATAGCCGGCCAGAACTGGATTAATGGTTACGATATCGAGATTCTTCGTGCGAAAGCCGGGATCGATCGCCTGGGCCTTGTAGAACGACTTCAGAAACAGGCCGGAGCCGATTAAGAGAAGCAAAGAAACAGCAATTTGGGCGACTACGAGCAAACTGCGCAAATTAAGACGCGTGACTGCGCCGCCGGCGGTGGAAGCTCGTTCCCGCAATCCCTCTGTGAGATTCCAACGGGCTGCCTTCAAAGCTGGCGCCAGGCCGAATATGATTCCGCTCGAGACGGCGATGACCAAGGAGATGGTTAGCACCCGCCAGTCGGGTTGTGGATTGAGTGCAATCGGGAAAGGAGTTGGCGGAAGCAACGCGACCAGAAGATCGCCCAGGCAATAGGCGAGAATGACGCCACCGACGCCGCCAATGGCACCAAGCAAAATACTTTCGGTGAGCAGTTGTCGCACGATCCGTCTTCGGCCGGCCCCGAGGGCCAAACGAACCGCCATTTCCCGCTGGCGAGCAGTCGATCGCGCGAGGAGCAGGTTGCCAACGTTGGCGCACGCGATCAGGAGGATGCTCGCGGATGCGGCGAGTAAAAGAAGAGAGACGTTGCGGGCAAGATCTTCATTGTTAGGACCGCCGAGTCCCTGCGATTTGGCTGCCTCAAGTGACATCAGCGCGATCGAACGCTGTTTGTTTACCTCCGGATAGGCTTGTTCGAGCTGTTTCGCGATCGTGCGCATTTGCGCCTCCGCTTCGGACATTGTCACGCCGGGCTTTAGTCGCGCGATGACACTCATCAAGAGCGCCCGCCGGGTGTCGAACCAAAAGTCACCGCCCGGCCGCGCCCATTGATGCATCGAGACGGGAAGATAGACATCTGGATCGAAGCCAACGTCGACACCGTTGAAAGCCGGCGGGGCAACGCCAATGACAGTGAAGGAATGCCCGTTGAAGGTGACCTGGCTGCCGACGATTGTCGGATCAGCTCCAAGTTTTCTCCAGAACCTGTGACCGAGAACAACAACCGGATGACCGTTAGGCGTTGAATCCTCCTCCGGCAAAAATGTTCGTCCCAGAACCGGTTTTACCTGGAGAAGATCGAAGTAGTTCCCGGTTACGAGCAAACCGCCCACATTCAATGTGTCCGTGCCACGCGTCATCCCCATTCCGGCAAAGGTGTACGCGGCCATCGAACTGAAGGCCGTGTTCTGCTTTGCATAATCCTGGAAATTTAGATACGAGGTCGACTGGTTGCCCTTGATGTGATTGTCCGTCGTAAAGACCTTCACTACTTCTTTTGAATGGCCGACTGGCAACGGACGAAGCACCAGGGCGTTAATTATTCCGAAGACAGTTGTGTTCGCGCCAATTCCGAGAACGAGGGCGAAAAAAGCAACGACTGAAAACGCCGGATACTTAAAGAGCATCCGAATCGCAAAACGCAGATCGTTGATCATAGGCTTACTCCGTCCGTAGAGCGATAATTGGATCGACACGGGACGCGCGGCGTGCAGGAATCCAGGAAGCGAGGAAAGTTGCCGCGCCAAGAAGAGCGCCGACGCCGAGATAAATTCTCGGATCTATCCCTTTCACTTCAAAGAGGACGCTTTGTAACGCGCGCGACAAGGCAAAGGCCGCCACCAGACCGATGGCGGAACCGATTAACAACAATTGCAGCCCATGCGAAAGCACGAGCGTGCGAATCTGAGCCGGGCGCGCGCCGAGTGCGAGCCGAATACCGATTTCACGGACGCGTTTGAGCGTGGTATAGGCGAGCAATCCGTAAAGACCGACTGTCGCAAGCACTAGCGCGAGCCCGGCAAATACTGAAAACAGAAAAGTTAAAAGACGTTGCGCTCCCCAGGTTTCCTCAACGCGATTCAGCATTGGTCGTGCGTCGAAGACCGGTTGATTCGGATCGATCGAGACTGCGGCGGCGTGAATTGATTTACTCAGCGCCGCCGAACTCATGCTCGAACGCACGAAAAGACCCAGGCTGGTTCGTTGCGCCTGTGCCATGGAACAGTAGATCACCGGCAGCGGTGCCATCTCATCGACCGCATGAAACCGCATCTTGGCCACGACCCCGACGATCTCGCTCATCACCCAGCTTTCGTTGTCGTTGCCCACATCAACGCCAAGGCGTTTGCCGATCGGGTCTTCGCCCGGAAAATATTGTTCGGCCATCGCCTGATCGATGACGATGACGCGCGGTGAATCTTTTGTATCGCGCTCGTTCAAGAGCCGGCCGCGAAGAAGCGGCACCTTGAACGTTTGAAAATAGTCGCCCGTCACGACTTCGAGGTTAGCGTTCAACATATCAGAAGGCTGCGGTCGCCCCTTCTCTTCTCTCCAGAAACCGGTTTGCCACCCGCCCATCAGCGGCGAGTTCGAACCGATTCCCGCGCTTTGAATCCCGGGAACCGCGGTAACCTTCTCGAGCAGCGCCTTTGTATAGACGCCAATCTTCTCGCGATCGGAGTAAGTTTTCCACGGCAACTCAAGACGAGCGCTGAAAAGATTTCTTGGTTCGTAGCCGAGCTGGAGCGCCTGCATCCTCGAAAAACTTTTCAAGACCAGACCGGCGGCGACCAGCAAAGTCATGGTGAGTGCGATTTCGCTGATGACCAGCCAGTCTCGAACGCGCTTGGCCGAAGGCGGATCGCCGCTGCCGGCGGAGCCCGTTTTCAATGCGAGCTGAACATCAGCATGCGACGCCTGCCAGGCCGGCCACAATCCGAAAAGCACGGTCGTTAACGACGCGATCAAAAACGTGAAACCGAGAACGGGGAGATCGAATGAAACCTCGTGGAACCGGGAAACGTCTCCCGGGCTTAGGGCGATCAACCCGTTACGGACCCAGACCGCGAGGAGAAAACCCACGGCTCCGCCGAGGATCGCGATCACAAAGCTCTCGATCAAAAGTTTCTTGATGATTTGCCCACGGGTCGCGCCGACGGCGGCGTGAATGGCGAATTCTCGCGACCGCGCAGCGCCTCGCGCGGCAAACAGATTGGCCAGGTTCGCGCACGCAATCAACAAAACGAGCCCGACCGCGCCGAGGAGTAGGCCGAGATTCGTTCGGTACTTGCCAACCAGATTGTCCAACAGCGGAGTAACGAGCGCCGTTTCCTGACCGTTCGTGTCCGGGTACGTTTTCTCCAAACGCGCTGCGATTCCTTTCATTTCTGTGCGCGCTTGTTCGACCGTGACTCCGGGTTTGAGCTTGCCCCAGACGTAAATCATCGGGTGGATAAACCGCTGCATCCACACACCGTTGTTGCTTCGCCGCATCATCGACATCCAGAAATCGCTATCCTGCGGCGAGGTCACTTGAGGCGGCATCACCCCGATGACCGTGTAGTTCTGATCGTGCAAAGTGATCGAGCGGCCAAGCACTGCCGGATCGGCGTTGAACGCGCGTCTCCACAATCGATCGCTGATTACGACAACCGGCGGCGCGCCGGCTTTGTCCTCATCTTCAGTAAACGTTCGGCCGATCTCCGGCCCCAGGCCGATTACGCTGAAGAAATTTCGCGTCACTGCCGCACCGGAGATGCGTTCCGGATCCCGGCCGGGAATGCCGCTCAAGTTTCGCGATTCCTTGTGAGTGGCAGCAAGATGTTCGAAAACGGTGTTATCTTTCTGCCAGTCGAGATAGTCGGGAAACGCAACGGAATAGTCTTGTCCCGGTCCCGAAGATTCGTTCAGCACCATGATGCGGTCCGCGTCGGCATAAGGCAGCGGACGAAGCAATACCGCGTTGACGATACTAAAAATCGCGGTGTTCGCGCCGATTCCGAGCGCAAGCGTAAGGATTGCCACGGCAGAGAACGCCGGATTCTTAGTCAGCTGTCGCAGAGCAAGACGAAAATTACTCATAACGGAGCGCGACCATTGGATCGACACGCGTTGCGCGACGCGCCGGAACGAAACAGGAAACAGCCGCGACCAGGGTCAGTAATCCGGCCACTGCGAAATAAATCGTCGGGTCGAGCGCGTTGACTTTAAAAAGAACAGTGTTCAACGCTCCGGCGCCGATCACACCGAGAAGCAAGGCGACTCCGCCGGCACCGAGGGCAAGCCCGATGCCGAGCTGCCACGCGCCTTGGGTCATCACCATTCGGAAAATGCGCGCTGCGTCCGCGCCCAACGCCATGCGAATGCCAAATTCCTGGGTACGCTGGTTCACCGAAAAACTCATGACGCCGTAAAGCCCGACCGCGGAGAGAATGAACGCGACGATTCCGAAAATTGTGAACAGTGTCGCGATGACGCGATTCCCGTTGAGAATTTCGTGATGAAACTGCGCGGGCGTGCCGGGAAAATAAATTGGAAGATCCGGATCGAGCTGGGCGACTGCCCTGCTTAATGCCGGGCCAAGTGTCTCGGCGCGTTCGCCGCCTCGCGGCCGAACAAGGATAGTGACAAATTGATTTGGCAAATCACTTCCGAGAAGAGGCATGTAAAACCCGCCGTTGTCAGTTTGTTGATCAAACGGTCCCTGCATCAGCGTATCAGGGACCACTCCAACGACTGTCCGCCAAGCCTCCGGCCGACCGGGATTAAAAATGCGAACCTGGTGACCGATCGGACTTTGATTTCCCCAGTATTTTCGAGCAAAACTCGCATTCACGACCGCCACCCGCTGTTTGGAATCGGCATCATCGAGAGTAAAATCACGGCCTTCCAAAATTTTCAGGCCGAGCGTGGGGAAATAATTGTCTGAGATGTATTCGAAATTTCCGGTCGGCCGATCGCGATCGGTCAAATAATTTTGTCCGTCTATCTCAAACTGGCCGCTCGCGGAAAACGTCATGCGAAAACGACTGGTGAGTGCGACGGACTCAAACTGCGAGTCGGTCCGCAAAGAACGGATGACGCGCTTGAAGAACTCGGTGCGCGCGTCCTGAGTCGGATACGCGCCTTCCATCAAAGCCATGCGCGCGGCATATAGGGCGTTTTCATCGTAGCCGTAGTTGAGGACGGTTTGGTTCCGGATTGATTTGATTTGCAACGTCGCGGCAATCAGGAGCGCGGCGGTCAATGCGATTTGACCAACAACGAGTACACGAGTGATTCCGTTGACCAAACGATTGCTATTACCGCGGCCGCCTTCTTTCATGATTTCGGCCGCATTCGCTCTCGCGCTAAGAAAAGCCGGCACCAAACCCGAAACGACTGTTGCAACAAGCGTGATAAGAAGGGTGAACGCGAGAACCTTGCCGTCGATCGTGAATTGCCACCAGTATGGCAACGGGAAAGGCGACGCGCTGAACGCCCGGAGCAGCAAATCGACCGACCAATATGCCAGGAGCACGCCAGCGGCCGCGCCAAATGCGGCGACCACCAGACTTTCAGTTAACATTTGCCTAACAAGTCGCCACCGCGTCGCACCGAGCGCACCGCGAATGGCAAGTTCCTTTGCCCGCAACGCCGCACGGCCGAATTGCATGTTCATCACGTTTACGCACGCGATCATCAAAACCAGGACGACCGCAGCCAGCATCGCCCAAACAGTTCGCCTAAGCCCCACGAAGGTGAACGCTTTCAACAGCGGTTGAACGCTCGCCGAGGTAAAATTCTGATTCGTCTTTGGGTTGTCCGCAGCCAGACTCCTCGCGATCGCGATCATTTCCGCGTTCGCCTGATCAAGAGTCACTCCCGGCTTAAGTCGGGCTATGACTGCGGGTGCATTATTGTTCGCCCCGACCCGCAGGTCGCCTCGGGGCTGTGGCGGGAACTCATTATATAAAGGCGTCCACAGTTCCTCCGAGAACGGGAACTTAAAGCCTTTTGGCATGACGCCGATGATGGTCGCGGCTTTGCCGTTCACCCGGACGGCTTGGCCAATAATATTCGGGTCCGCGTTGAAATCACGCCGCCAAATATCGTCACCCAGGATAACGGTCTTTTCTCCACCAGGCTTGTTATCTTCGGCCTTGAAATCGCGGCCCATCACCGGCGACACACCGACGATCTTGAACATGTCCTCGGTCACGTAACCGCCGGTGTAACGTTGCGGCGTGTTTTTGTAAGTCACATTGATTGTCGATCCACTCAGATAGCCGCAGATCATCGAGAACGATTTCTGCGCCGCTTTGATATCTTCGTAATCCTGCGCGCTCGGAATATTCCCGTTGCCGAAATTATTGTTTTGATCGGTCGCCTTGGGATCGATCAGTCCGACGCTGACCAGTTGCTCCGGATTCGGAAATGAAAACCCGCGCAACAGGATGGCATTGACCACGGTAAATTGCGTCGTCGCGCCGCCAATGCCCAGAGCGAGCACGAGCACCGCTAGAAAGCAAAACGACTTCTCCTTGAACAACACGCGCAATCCGACGCGCACATCCTGCCGAAATGAATCTAATAATGTCATACGTTTACTTCCTTGCTGGCTCGACCACCCAACCGTCTCGCAGTTGGATGACCCGGTTTCCGTATCCTGCATTTTTCTCCGAGTGCGTAACCTGAATGATGGTCGTACCTTCGGCGTTCAGTTTTTGAAATAGCTCCATGATCTCTTCGCCCTGACTCGAGTGCAGATTTCCGGTCGGCTCGTCCGCCAGAATCAATTTTGGGTTGGCGATGATCGCGCGTGCGACGCCGACCAGTTGCTGTTGTCCGCCGGAAAGCTGCCGCGGATACAAATCCTTTTTCGCTACGATCTGAAAACGGTCGAGCGCGTCCGCTACAGTCGCCGAGCGCTCGTTCTTGCTGACCTTTCGATAGGAGAGCGGAATCTCGAGATTTTCATAAACCGTCAGATCGTCGAGCAAATGATACTGCTGGAAAACGAAACCGATCTGTTCGTTGCGCAGCGCGGCTCGTTCTTTGGCTTTCAAATGATGAACGGCCGTTTCATTCAAAAAATATTCGCCGCTCCATCCGTGGTCGTGCATGCCGAGAATGTGGAGCAGCGTCGATTTGCCAGCGCCGGATGGGCCCATGATCGAAACGAATTCGCCTTCGGCTACGTCGATGTCGATGTCGCGCAACACGTAGAAAAATTTTCCGTGTCCGAGGGTGTAACTGCGTTCGAGATTTTTAAGGCGAATCATGGTGGCTATTCCGTGCGTAATGCTTGGATTGGATTGACCTGGGTTGCACGCCGCGCCGGAAGCCAGGTCGCAATGACCGCGGCAATGGCCAGCATTAGCGGCGCGACAGTGAATGCGATTGGATCCAGCGCGCTAACTTCATAAAGAATGCCGCTTAGAATTTTGCCCGTCGCGACGGCGAGTAACAATCCAACGACTAGCCCGCTCGCGAGCATGACGAAGCCTTCAGCCATGATCATGCGCAACACCGCCCCGGCCTGAGCACCAAGCGCCATTCGAATTCCGATTTCTCGCGTCCGCCGCGCGACCGAGTAGGCTTTGACTCCGTAGAGACCAACTACTGCGAGACCAAGCGCAAGTCCGCCAAAGATGGAGAACAAAGCCGCGCCCGCGCGGACTAGCCAAAGATCAAGGTTTGAATCGAGATGTTGCGCGAACGTTCGTAACGACAAGATCGGAAGTGAAGGATCGACATCGCGCACAGTCCGGCGGATCAAATCT
>Ga0210408_10001714_pt1 | contig 22424 bp, 19 predicted proteins | sample IncBWH4MmetaG_FD_155471 | JGI IMG/M metagenome (GOLD analysis project Ga0210408, IMG submission 155471) | Forest soil microbial communities from Barre Woods Harvard Forest LTER site, Petersham, Massachusetts, United States - Inc-BW-H-4-M | ecosystem: Environmental > Terrestrial > Soil >...
TTGAGAATGGCGGCGAACGGCGCCTCGCGCCTGATGACCGCAACCACCGCGCTGAACAGCATTGCCATCCACAACAGGATTGCGAGGTTTTGGTCGAAGCCGATGCTGCCGAACGCGGCGAAGCCGGCCAGGATCATCACGCGCACGGCAAAGCGCAGCAGCGCGCGGCTGTTCTCCAATCCATGCGGCAGGTGTTGCGGCTGCGCCACGATGGCAGGCTCCGTGATGGCTCAGGCGAAGTTGTCGCAGCAGGCCACGATCGAGAGCGGTTCGGCCTTGAAGGGGACCGCGGGAACGCTGGATCTTGTCGGCCGCTCGCTGATGCGCTGCGCCTCGATGAAGGCGCTGAGGATCGACAGCGCCAGATCCGCGTGCCAGGCTTCGGCCGCCTGGTCGAGCCAGTCCGGCAGCTCGCGCTCGCGCGACAAGGCGCAATACCACGCGCCGCCGTCATAGGCGATCCGCCGCACGTGCCAGTTCGGAAGCGCGAGATCGATCAGCGCCAGGGCCGCGTCGGCGCTGGCACCGGCGGCGATCAGGCGGTCGATCTGCGCCGACCTTTCGCGGTCGCCGGGACGCCCGACGCGCCCCGCTTGGTTCATGACCTCCCGCAGCAGCGCAGCGGTCACGGCGGGCGCCTCGCAAAGCCGCCCGGCCAGCTCCAGGCGATCATGGTCGGTTGCAGGATCTGACATCACGCCACCTCATATTTCTCCATATGAGGCGCGGCCGCGACCGGCGGCCCTCCTCACCTGCCAAGATGGTCGGTGGTGCCGTATAAATGCGAGATGGAGCACGGCGCCAAATTATAAGGATGCCATAAGGATGCGCCGCAAAAAGCTCAGCATGAGGTTGTCTCGACGAATGAGTGTCAGTTGCCCCGGTCATGAGTCCGGAGCCGGCTGCCGCCCGGGCTGTGGGGGCCGATCTTTATAGGATTCCTATAACTTTGCGGCATTCGCCGTCTCGAAAACCTATGCGTGCGGTGGCACCTCACGGATGTCCAAGACTGCAAGTCTTTAGACAAGACCTGCAAGGCTTAAGAAGCGCGATGGTGCGGATTGAACCATCGCGACCAGCCTTGCGAATGTCGCGATGGTTGTCCACGCACGACCAGGCGCAACTAAGGAGCACTCCATGCTGGACGTTCTGATGCTCGCCCTCGCGTTCGGCTTCTTTGCCCTCGCAATCGGCTACACCTATGCCTGCGAGCGACTCTAAGGGAGCATGATCATGATCTTCGATTATACGCTCGCCGGCATCGTCTCGCTCGGCCTGTTGTTCTACCTGACCTACGCCCTGCTGCGGCCCGAACAGTTCTGACCGCTCCTCCCGCAGGCGATCGTCGGCACATCCTGAGGCCCTTACCATGACTGCTATCGGCTGGATTCAAATCCTTCTCTACTGCGCCATTGTCGTCGCCCTCGTCAAACCGCTTGGCTGGTACATGACGCGTGTCTTCAACGGCGAGCGCACGTTCCTGTCGCCGGTGCTGCGGCCGGTTGAAACAGCGCTCTACCGCATCAGCGGCGTCGACGAGCGCCGCGAGCAGCATTGGTTGACCTACACGGTCGCGATGCTGCTGTTCCATGTCGGCGGCTTCCTCATCATTTACGGACTGATGCGGCTGCAGGCGGTTCTGCCGTTCAATCCCGCCGGGCAATCGGCGGTGTCGGAGGACCTGTCCTTCAACACGGCGATCTCCTTCCTCACCAACACCAACTGGCAGAACTACGGTGGTGAGAGCACGCTGTCCTACCTCGTGCAGATGGTCGGCCTGACGCACCAGAATTTTCTGTCGGCCGCGACCGGCATCGTGCTCGCGGTGGCGTTGATCCGCGGCTTCGCGCGCGCCTCGGTCCGCACCGTCGGCAATTTCTGGGTCGATGTCACCCGTTGCACGCTCTACATTCTCTTGCCGATCTGCATCGTCTATGCGCTGTTCCTGGTCTCACAGGGCATCCCACAAACGCTTGGCGAATATGTCGATGCGACGACGCTGGAAGGCGCCAAGCAGACCATCGCGGTCGGCCCTGTCGCCTCGCAGGTCGCGATCAAGATGCTCGGCACCAATGGCGGCGGCTTCTTCAATGCCAATGCTGCGCATCCGTTCGAGAACCCGACCGCGCTGTCGAACTTCGTACAGATGATCTCGATCTTCGCGCTGGGCGCTGCGCTCACCAACGTGTTCGGCCGCATGGTCGGCAATCAGCGCCAGGGCTGGGCAATCCTCGCCGTCATGGGCGTGCTGTTCCTCGCCGGCGTCGTCGTGACCTATTGGGCCGAGGCGAACGGCACCACCGCTTTGAATGCGCTGGGACTGACCGGCGGCAACATGGAAGGCAAGGAGGTTCGTTTCGGCATCGTGGCATCCTCGCTGTTTGCCGTCATCACCACGGCGGCCTCCTGCGGCGCGGTCAATGCCATGCATGACTCGTTCACCGCGCTCGGCGGCATGATCCCGCTGATCAACATGCAGCTCGGCGAGATCATCGTCGGCGGCGTCGGCGCCGGCCTCTATGGCATGCTGCTGTTCGTGGTGCTCTCGATCTTTGTCGCAGGGCTGATGGTCGGCCGTACGCCGGAATATGTCGGCAAGAAGATCGAGGCCCGCGAGGTCAAGATGGCGATGCTGGCGATCCTGGTGCTGCCTCTGATGTATCTCGGCTGGACGGCGGTCGGCGTGGTGCTGCCTTCGGCGGTGGCCTCGATGGCCAATGCCGGTCCGCATGGGTTCACCGAGGTGCTCTACGCCTACACCTCGTCGACCGGCAATAACGGCTCGGCCTTCGCAGGCCTCTCCGGCAACACCTTCTTCTACAACCTGACGCTGGCCAGCGCGATGTTCGTCGGCCGCTTCTTCATGATCATTCCGGCCATGGCAATCGCCGGCTCGCTGGCGGGCAAGAAGTCGATTCCTGCCTCGAGCGGCACGTTCCCGACCACCGGCGGCCTGTTCGTCGGGCTGGTCGTCGGCGTGATCCTGATCATCGGCGGGCTGACCTTCTTCCCGGCGCTGGCGCTCGGGCCGATCGTCGAACACCTCGCGATGACCGCGGGCACCCTTTACTGAGCGATCTCATTCGGAGTTGCCTCCATGGAACCTGTCATTAAACCCAACAAGCGGATGCCGGTCGCGACGATGCTCGACCCGAAGATCGTGATGCCGGCAATCTCTGAGTCTTTCATCAAGCTCGATCCGCGCCTGATGATGAAGAACCCGGTGATGTTCGTGGTCGAGGTCGTGGCCGCGCTCACCACGGTGATCTTCCTGCGCGACGTTGTGACCGGCGGCGCCAATCTCGCCTTCACCTTCCAGATCATCCTCTGGCTCTGGTTCACGGTGCTGTTCGCCAATTTTGCGGAAGCCGTGGCCGAAGGCCGCGGCAAGGCGCAGGCCGACACGCTGCGCAAGACCCGCACCGAGAGCCAGGCCAAGCTGCTCAGCGGCGCGAACGGGACCTACCGTCTGGTGCCGGGTACGAGCCTGAAGGTCGGCGATGTCGTGCTGGTCGAGGCCGGCGACAACATCCCGTCCGATGGCGAGGTGATCGAGGGTGTGGCCTCCGTCAACGAGGCGGCCATCACCGGTGAATCCGCGCCCGTGATCCGCGAATCCGGCGGCGACCGCTCGGCGGTCACCGGCGGCACCCAGGTGCTGTCGGACTGGATTCGCGTCCGCATCACGGCCGAACAGGGCTCGACCTTCATCGACCGCATGATCAAGCTGGTGGAGGGCGCCGAGCGGCAGAAGACGCCGAACGAGATCGCGCTCAACATCCTGCTCGCGGGCCTCACCATCATCTTCGTGTTCGCCACCGTGACGATCCCGAGCTACGCGACCTATGCCGGCGGCTCGATCTCGGTCGTCGTGCTGGTCGCGCTGTTCGTGACGCTGATTCCGACCACGATCGGCGCGCTGCTGTCGGCGATCGGCATCGCCGGCATGGACCGCCTGGTGCGCTTCAACGTGCTGGCCATGTCCGGCCGCGCGGTGGAAGCCGCAGGCGACGTCGACACGCTGTTGCTCGACAAGACCGGCACCATCACGCTCGGCAACCGGCAGGCGACCGCGTTCCGCCCGGTGCGCGGCGTCACCGAGCAGGAGCTTGCGGACGCTGCCCAGCTCGCCTCGCTCGCGGACGAGACCCCGGAAGGCCGCTCGATCGTGGTGCTGGCCAAGGAGAAATACGGCATCCGCGGCCGCGACATGGCGGAGCTCGGCGCGACCTTCATTCCGTTCACGGCGCAGACCCGCATGAGCGGCGTCGATGCCGGCGGCGCGTCGGTGCGCAAGGGCGCCGTTGACGCCATCCTCAATTATGTCAGCGGAGGCTCCCAGGCAGTTGCCAGCGGCAACACCGTTCGGGCCATTCAGCCGGCGCTGAACTCCGAGGTGGCGCGTGAGATCCAGTCGATCTCGGACGACATCGCCAAATCAGGCGGCACACCGCTCGCGGTCGCCAAGGACGGCCGGCTGCTCGGCGTCATCCAGCTCAAGGACATCGTCAAGGGCGGCATCCGCGAGCGTTTTGCGGAGCTGCGCCGCATGGGCATCCGCACCGTCATGATCACCGGCGACAACCCGATGACCGCAGCCGCGATCGCGGCCGAGGCCGGCGTCGACGATTTCCTGGCGCAAGCAACCCCCGAGGACAAGCTGAAGCTGATCCGCGACGAGCAGGCCAAGGGCAAGCTGGTGGCGATGTGCGGCGACGGCACCAATGACGCGCCGGCGCTGGCGCAGGCCGATGTCGGGGTTGCCATGAACACCGGCACCCAGGCGGCGCGCGAGGCCGGCAACATGGTCGATCTCGATTCCAACCCGACCAAGCTGATCGAGGTGGTCGAGATCGGCAAGCAGCTGCTGATGACCCGCGGCGCGCTGACCACGTTCTCGATCGCCAATGACGTGGCAAAGTATTTCGCCATCATCCCGGCGATGTTTTTGACCTTCTATCCGCAGCTCAATGTCTTGAACATCATGAACCTGTCGAGCCCGCAAAGCGCGATCCTGTCGGCGATCATCTTCAACGCGCTGATCATCATCGCGCTGATTCCGCTGGCGCTGAAGGGCGTGGCCTATCGCGCGATCGGCGCCGGCGCGCTGCTCCGCCGCAACCTGATGGTCTATGGCGTCGGCGGCATCATCATTCCCTTCATCGGCATCAAGGTCATCGACCTCGCGGTCGCGGCCTTGCATCTGGCTTAGAAGCGTTTTTGCGAGCGAAGCGAAGCAATCCAGTTCTTTTTCCAGCCCCGGTCTGGATTGCTTCGTCGCTTCGCTCCTTGCAATGACGAAAGGAGACATCAAATGCTCAGAGAAATTCGTCCTGCGATCATCCTTCTTCTGGCGCTCACGCTGATCACGGGCGTCATCTATCCCTTCGCCATGACCGGCATTGCCGGCGCGATCTTTCCGAGGCAGGCGCAGGGCAGCCTGATCGAGAAGGACGGCAAGGTGGTCGGCTCGGCCCTGATCGGGCAGGAGTTCAAGGACGACAAGTATTTCCACGGCCGCCCCTCGGCGACCACGGCGCCGGACCCCAATGATTCGACCAAGACGGTGCCTGCGCCCTACAACGCGGCCAATTCCGGCGGCTCCAATCTCGGTCCGACCAGCAAGGCCTTGGCCGACCGGGTCAAGGGCGACGTCGAGAAGCTGAAGGCTGAGAATCCGTCCACGCCGGTGCCGGTCGATCTGGTGACCACGTCCGCCAGCGGGCTTGACCCCGACATCTCGCCGGAAGCCGCGCTGTTCCAGGTGCCGCGCATCGCCAAGGTGCGCAACATGCCGGAAGGCAGGGTTCGCGCGCTGGTCACGCAAAATACCAAGGCCCGGTTCGCTGCCGTGCTGGGTGAACCCCGCGTTAATGTGCTGGAGCTCAACCTCGCGCTCGACGCGGCCGCAAAGTAGGACATCCGCTAGGCGAGCCGCAGTGCCGCGACTATAATGCCTCATGGCAAATCAAAGCCGCGACAGTGAGAAACGGCCGTCGCCGGACGCGCTCCTGGAAGCCGCCCGGCGCGAGAACGCGCAGGTCGGCCGGCTGAAAATCTTCGTCGGCGCCGCCCCCGGCGTCGGCAAGACCTATGAGATGCTGCAGAGCGCGCATGCCAAACTGAAAGCCGGCGTGGACGTGGTCATCGGGCTCGTCGAGACGCATGGGCGGGCCGAGACGGACGCGCTGTTGCGCGGGCTCGAGATGATTCCGCGCAAGCGGATCGACTACCGCGGGCAGTTCGTCGAGGAGATGGATCTCGATGCCGTGATCGCGCGCCATCCGGCGCTCGTCCTGGTCGACGAGCTCGCCCACACCAATGCGGCCGGCAGCCGGCACCCCAAGCGCTATCTCGACGTCGAGGAGCTGCTGTCGCGCGGGATCGATGTTTATACCGCCGTCAACATCCAGCACATCGAGAGCCTCAACGACGTCGTCGCGCAGATCACCCATGTGCGGGTGCGCGAGACCGTTCCCGACAGGATTTTCGAGCGCGCGGACGCAATCGAGCTGATCGACCTCACGCCTGACGACCTGATCCAGCGCCTGAAAGAGGGCAAGGTCTATGTGCCCAAGCAGGCCGAGCGCGCGCTGGAGCATTATTTCTCGCCGGGCAACCTGACCGCGCTGCGCGAGCTTGCGCTGCGGCGCACCGCCGAGCGGGTCGACGAGCAACTGCTCACCCACATGCAGGCCAATGCGATCGCCGGCCCCTGGGCCGCGGGCGAGCGCATTCTGGTCTGCGTCAGCGAGGACCCGCGCGCGGCCGGTCTCGTGCGCCACACCAAGCGGCTCGCCGACCGCGTCCATGCGCCGTGGACCGCGATCTCGATCGAGACAAGGCGCAGTCTGCAATTGACCGACGAGGAGCGCGACCGCCTCGCCGACACGCTGCGGCTCGCCGAAGCGCTCGGCGGCGAAGCGCTCACGATTCCTGGCGTGGAACGCCGCATCGCCGACGACGTCATCAAGTTCGCGCAAGCCAACAACGTCACCCAGATCATCGTCGGCAAGTCGACGCGCTCGCGGCTGTTCGAGATCATGCGCGGCTCCGTGGTGCACGACCTGGTGCGGCGGGCCGGCAATATCACCATCAATGTTATTGCCGGCGAAGACCTGCCTTTGGGCCCGGTGCTCACCAATTCGGTGCAGACCGCGGCACGATCGGAGACCTTCAACCCCCGCCCCTATCTGATGGCGCTGCTGATCACCGCCATCGGCCTCGGCGCGGCCGAACTGATCCAGCCGTGGTTCGGCATCCAGAATGTCAATCTTGTGCTGTTGACGGCCGTGGTGGGCGTGGCGGTCCGTTACGGCCTGTGGCCGTCGCTGCTCGCCACCGTCGCCGCATCGCTGTGCTACAATTTCTTTTTCCTGCCGCCGATCTACACTTTCACCATCACCGATCCGATCAACGTCGCGGCTTTCTTGCTGTTCATGCTGATCGCGATCGTAGTCTCCAACGTGGCAGCGCGCGTGCGCACCCAGGCCGATACCGCGATCGGCCGCATCCGGATGACCGAACAGCTCTACGCCTTCAGCCGCAAGCTCGCGGGCACCGCGACGCTCGACGACGTGCTGTGGGCGACCGCCTATCAGACCGCGCTGATGCTCAAGGTGCGCGTGGTGCTGCTGCTGCCGGAGCACGGGCTGTTAACGGTCAAGGCCGGCTATCCACCGGAGGATGAGCTCGACCAGGCCGATCTTGCGGCTGCGAACTGGGCCTGGAGCAATGATCGCGTCGCCGGGCGCGGCTCCGACACCTTGCCGGGAGCAAAACGTCTGTTTCTGCCGATGCGAACCGGCCGCGGCTCGATCGGCGTCATCGGCATCGACAATGATCGCAGCGGCCCGCTGCTGACGCCGGATCAGCGCCGCCTGCTGGACGCACTCGTCGACCAGGGCGCGCTCGCGATCGAGCGGGTGCTCTTGGTGGAAGACATGGATCGGGTCAAGCGCACGATGGAATCGGAGCGGCTGCGCTCGGCGCTGCTCACTTCGATCTCGCACGATCTGAAGACGCCGCTCGCCTCGGTGCTGGGCGCCGCATCGACCATGCGTGATCTCGCAAGCGGCCTTTCGGAGCAGGAAAAGCACGATTTGCTGGCAACCGTGATCGACGAATCCGAGCGGCTCAACCGCTTCATCGCCAATTTGCTCGACATGACCAAGCTGGAATCCGGCGCCGTGGTGCCGAATCTCGCGCTGCACGACGTCGGCGAGGTGGTCGGCAGCGCGCTGCGGCGGGCGACCAAGATCCTGGCGCAGCACCGCGTCGCGCTCGACTTTGCCGCCGAACTGCCGATGCTGCAGATCGACGCGGTGCTGTTCGAGCAGGTGCTGTTCAACCTCCTGGACAATGCGGCGAAATATTCGCAAGGCGGCACCACCATCATGATGCGGAGCTATCGCGACGGCGGACAGTTCGTGCTCGAGGTCGCCGACGAGGGCGAAGGGATTCCGGAAGGCGAGGTCGAGAGCATATTCGACAAGTTCTATCGCGCCCAGAAATCCGATCACGTCCGTCCGGGGACCGGCCTTGGACTCGCGATCTCCCGCGGCTTCATCGAGGCGATGCATGGGCGGATTTTTGCGGCGAACCGCAGGGATCGCAGCGGCGCGGTGCTGACCATCCGTCTGCCGATCCCGGCGGCGTCCAAAGCATTGGATACCGCCGCATGAACGCCCCGCCGATCAAGGTCCTCATCATCGACGACGAGCCGCCGATCCGGAAATTGTTGCGGATGGGGCTCGCGACCCAGGGCTACCAGGTGCTGGAGGCGCCGAACGGCAAGACCGCGCTCGAACTGCTCGCGGAAAATCCGGCGCTGATCATCCTGGATCTCGGCCTGCCGGACATCCAGGGCCATGAGCTGTTGCGTACCATCCGCGGCCGCAACGACAGCGTGCCGGTCGTGGTGCTGTCGAGCCGGGGCGACGAGGCCGGCAAGGTGCAGGCGCTCGATCTCGGCGCGGACGACTATGTCACCAAGCCGTTCGGCATGGAGGAACTGCTGGCGCGGCTGCGGGCGGCGCTGCGGCATCAATTGCAGGTCCAGGGCGAGCGCCCGATTTTTCGCAGCGGCGAGCTGTCGGTCGACCTGGTGCGGCGCATCGTCAAGGTCGGCGACAAGGAGATCAAGCTGTCGCCGAAGGAATATGAGCTGCTGCGCGTGCTGGTGCAGCACGCCGGCAAGGTGCTGACCCATCGGTTCCTGTTGAAGGAGCTGTGGGACGAGCTGACGGACGCGCAATATCTGCGGGTCTATGTGCGGCAGCTCCGCCAGAAGATCGAGGCCGATCCCGAACGTCCGCACTATGTGCTGACCGAGACCGGCATCGGTTATCGGCTGCGCGCGCCGGATTAGCCGGCAAGGCCCGGAACCAGCTCAGCACCGACTTCGACTTTCATCGTCGATGCCGAGAGGTCGCCTTCGAACGGCTGGCAGCGGCCACCGAGGTGTTTGGCGAGAAATGTCTCGGCGACCGCGAAAAACGCCAGCCGATTGGCTGGCCGCACGAAACCGTGTCCTTCGTCTTTGAAGGTGAGGTAGGTGACCGGCGCGTTGCGGCTCTTCAGCGCGTCCACCATCTGCTGCGACTCCGCTGCGACCACGCGGACATCCTGCAAGCCCTGGGCGATCAGAATCGGCCGGGTGGCGCGCTCGAGATGGCTCAGCGGCGAGCGGTCGCTCAAGAATGCGCGTCCGCTGTCGGTGTCCGGATTGCCCACCCGGTTCTTCCAGATATTGAACCACGGCTGCCAATAGGGCGGGATCGTGGCCATGAAGGTCAAGAGATTGGAAATGCCAAAGAGGTCAACGATGCAGGCAAACACTTCCGGAGTCTTGGTCGCTGCCATCAAAGCCGAATAGCCGCCGTAGCTGCCACCGAAAAAGCCCACACGTGTGGGGTCGGCGATGCCTTGTCCGACCGCCCAGTCGACCGCGTCGATGAGGTCGTCATGCATGCGCCCGCCCCATTCGTGGTCGGCCGCGGTGACGAACGCTTTGCCGTATCCCGTCGAGCCCCGGTAGTTGACGCTGAGCACCGCATAGCCGCGATTCGCGAGCCATTGGTGCACCGGATTGAAGCCCCAGGAATCGCGGAGGTAGGGACCGCCATGGATCAGCAGCACGAGCGGGAGTTTGCCGCTGGTCTCGCTCGGGCGGGTCATGTAGCCGTTCAGGCGAAGTCCGTCGCGCGCGGGAAAGCTCACCGGCTCGAGCGAGCGCAGCGGCAAGCCCGCCAGCGCCTTGCGCTGCTTGAACAGCGGCCGCGCCTCGCGCGTCTCGCGGTCGAGCAGCACAAATTCGCCGCTCTCGGCGTCGCGTTCGAAATAGGCCGCCAGCAGCCGATCGCCATAGCTGCGGCCGCCGAGAAAGATCTCGCCGGCGCCGTAGGCGGTGAGGTCCGAGAGATCCTGCAAGGCGCTGGGCTCGACCGCGTGCCAGCGCCCGCGCTCCTTTTCGGCCCACGCCGCCAGCGGCCGGCGTGCGAAGAAGTGGACACGCGTAATGTCCGCCTCATCGTCGGCCGCGAGCAAGGTCGTTTTCTTCGTCGTCATGTCCATTGCGTACAACGCGGCCTTGTCGCGCCCACGCGAGTCGAGCAGATAGAGCGTCTTGCCGTCGGCGCTGAACTCAAGCAGTTCGGTCCCGTCGAGGTCGCCCAGCGGTACGGTCATGAACGGCGACCAGGTGCCGCTGGCGTGGCGCTGGAACACTTCCGCCGATCCGTCGGCCGCGAGCCGCAAGCCGAGCCTGAGCTGAAAGTCGCTGTCGGTGAGGAGTGCGGCATATTCCTTGTTCTCGTAGAGCAGCTCGCTGGCACCGTTCAGCACGTTGACCCGATAGAGATCGAAATAATGCTTGTCGCGCCCGTTGTGCATCAGCAACACGTCGGTCTGAAATTTGCGATCGATCTGCGCCACGAAGGATTTGACGCCTTGCGCTGGTGACAGCGCGACGACGGCATTGTTCCTGATGTTGACGCTGGAGGCGCGCCAGTTTTCGTCGCCGTCGTGCTCCTGGAAGAAGATGATGTGGCTGTTGGTTTGCGCCCAGCGATAGAACGGGGCGATGTTGCGGTCGGTGAAGCGGGTCACTGGCCGCGCCGAGGCGAGGTCATCGATCCGCGCCACGAACAGGTTGCGAACGCCGTCGATCGGCGCCAGCCAGGACAGGTGCCAGCCGTCCGGGCTTACGGTCACGCTGCCGTAGTCCGGGTTATCGAAGAGAGCGCGCCGAGCGATCAGCTCGGCATCGGTCGCAAGGGCGTTTCCGGGACGCGCAAACGGCAATGTCGCCACCAGCGCAGCGGTTGATTTCAGAAGCAGACGACGGTCGATGGGAGCGGCGAACACAAGCGATCTCCATGGCGACGACAGGCGTGAGGGATCAGATCCGCAGGGTACAGATGTACCAGCAGAGCCGCGCAGGCGTCAATCACGTAACGGGCGCGGCCGGAGCGCGGAGCCGATGGCGCATTCCAGCGCGTCGCGATTCCAGCCACCGAGGTCGGCAGCGGCTCGGTACGTGCTTTCCAGAAAATCCATCAGCGCGGCCTCCGGGTCGGCCGAGTTGCGCGCGACGTCATAGGGCAGGATGAACTCACCGAGCTTGGAATCGAAATACGCGTCCGCAGGCTGAACCTGCGCGTCGCCAAATCCCTTCGGTGTTGGATAAGCGTAGGAGTAGAAGGCGGGAAAATCCGTTCCGCCGCCGCCGGGCCAGAAGCCGGCGGAGGACACTTCGTCGCTATAGGCCTCGCGCGTTACCTCGTCCGGCAAATTGGGGACGCCTCCGGGATGCAGCGGCGCGCGGCGTCCCGAGAAGCGCGTCACCGCGAGATCAAAGCTGCCCCAGAACAGATGGACCGGACTGACCTTGCCGATGAAGCCGGTCCGAAATCTCAGGAGTACGCGGCTCACCGCAACGAGGGCACGGAAGAAGCGCGTGACCGCGTCGGCATCGTAGGGCCGCACTTGCTTGTCATCGCGGAATGGAATCGCATCGGCGATCTCGTTCGGCCGGCCGTCGAACTCCGGTGTCCCGCCGAGTTTTTCGACGAGCTCGCGGAAGCGGGCGTGAAATTCGGCGACCGACATCGGCCCGAGCCGGATGTCGGCCCTGCGGCCATCCGCAGCCTCTCCAATCACGACGTGACCGATGAGATCGAAAATGATCTCGATGCCCGCCGCGTCCGGAACGAGTGACGTCGAGAGCCCGCGAGCGTCGACATAGAAGGTCGCATGCCAGGAATGGTTGACCCACGGCGTCCGCGCCAGCCGGTACTTGCCGACGACCTGCGAATACAGATGCAGCGCGGCACAGGTCTCGCGCCAGGCGACGAAGGGGATTTCGGGCCAGATTGTGCTCACGGTTGCGTCCTCCCTTGCATCCCTATCGCCGGGATAGGGTGTCGGCGTTGACACTACACCGACTTTGCGCCAAGTTTTGCGTCGGGTTGATACGACCCGCCGGTTGCGCCCCTCCGTGGGAATGGTGAACGTATCGAGCCTTTGTCGGTCTCCCTTTGCCCGAGCGACCGGGTCAGCAACGCAACCACCTGACACGCCTGGTTCGCTCAAGCAGAGGACTGCAACCGATGCGCGATTTTCGCGATGCAAAGGCTATGGCGCAGGCGCTGCGCGAATCCCTGAGCCACAAGGCCATGACCATCAGCCATAGCGAAAGCCTGGAGCTGGTGTCGAAGATGCTGGGGCTTTCCGACTGGAACAAGCTGTCGGCCTTGCTGCAGGCCGAGCGCGGCGATCCGGCAGCGCCGGCCGCCGCGCGGAAGACCTCAACCGCGCGCTTTCCGGCCATGCCGCTGCGCGACCTCGTCCCGTTTCCGACGGCGACCTATCCGCTCGTTATCGGACGAGAGAAGACGGTGGAGGCGGTCAAGCAGGCCTGGGAGCGCGAGCGGGAGCTGGTGCTGGCCGTCCAGCGGCAGGATGCCGTTGACGAGCCTGGATTCAATGATGTTCATGAGATCGGCGTGCGCGCCGAATTGCTCGGCGTGAACGTGCTTCCGGATGGCACAAGATTGGTGCAGGCACGGGCCATTCGCAGGGTCGCGATACATCATTGGACCGTCACCGAGGGTGCGTTTCAGGCGGAGGCCGCTGATGTCAGCGAGGGACCGATCCCTGATGTTTCCGATCTTGTTCGAAGAGCCGTCAGGCGGCTCGAAAGCCACGCCGCGGCCGGTGAGATCCCGATGCCCGATGTTCATTGGTTTTCCTTCGAACCAACCCACGATCCGGGCCGCGTGGCCGACACGATCGCCTCGCGCCTGATATTGCCGCTCAGCGACAAGTATGAGCTCTTGGCAATACTCGATCCGGTGGCACGACTGGAGAGGGTTGATGCCCTGTTGGACCTGTCGGCGCGCCCCGTTTCACCGCTGCTCGCAAAAGCGAAGCAGCAGGCATTCCGCGAGGCCGTCAAGCGTCATCAATTGTATACGACACTCGAGCATCTGCTGCTCGCCCTCACCGACGACCAGCACGCAGCCGCGCTCATGCGGGCCTGCGACGCCGACCTCGAAGCGATAAAGACGAACCTTATCCGGTATCTCGACAACGAGCTGAACAAGATCAGGATCGGGAATCTCAGCCGCTCCCGGCCGACCCCTGCCTTTCAGCGCGTCGAGCACCGCGCCGCGCTCCATGCGCAGGAAATGGGCCATCCCATGGTGACCGGTGCGCATGTGCTTCTGGCGATCTTTCCCGAAAGCCAAAGCCTCGCGGCGCGGCAGCTCGCCGAGCACGGCGTGTCGCAGCAGCGTGCGGCCGAGCTTGTCGCGCGAGGTATCGGCAATTCGTCGGGTTGAGCCGAACGCGCCGGAACGACGGCAAGCTTCGGACCCGGAACTTCCAACGCTGGCAAGAATTACCTCCGCGCAACCAGGAGGATCTCCATGGCACGCACAGCACGCAAATATTCGAAGAAGGCATCGGCCAAGGTCGGGCGCGCGATGAAGAAGCGCAAGGCGGGCACGTTGCGGAGCGGCCGCTCGGGCCGCAAGGTCAAGAGCCGCAAGCAGGCCATCGCGATCGGGCTCTCGGAGGCTCGTCGGAGCGGCGCCAAGGTGCCGAAGAAAAAGATCGCAAGACGCGCTGCGTCGAAGAAGTCGGCATCGAAGACGCGCAAGGCGAAGCGTTAGGGCCGGGGCATCCAGCCTGTTTGGTCGCAACCGGGCCGGTCATTCATATTCGATCGAGCCCGCGGTCTGCCACCAAGTCGGCGGCTGGCTCAATCGTGTCAGGACGTTTCCCTCCGCGGGCACGAGGGTTCGCAGATCCGTGAAAAAATCGGGCGCGACGTCGTGGTCGTGCCGATAGTTCGTGACCCCAGCCGCGGCGTCGAGCGCCACGTCGAACAGATGGTCGACGCCCCAAGGTCCCGGCTTTTTCGCGCGCTGCTTCGTCATCCCAGCGTCGCGGATGGCGGCAAATTCCGCGGGCAGATCGCCCGTCGCCTCCAGATGATCACCGCCGTCGTGCCGGACTTCCCAAACGGGGCGGCCATCCTGCCAGAAGCCGGCATAGGAGATCATCGCGTGCTCCAACACGACGCAGGCGAGGCAGCGCGACGGGGACGGCAGGCGCGCAACGCGCGGCGGGCTGGTGCCGAACATTGCGTCCATCACCAGCGAATATTTCGCGAACACCGCGGACCATCCGGATTTGAGGCGGCTGCCCGCCAACGGGACGCGGGAGGTGCCAAGATCATAAGGATCGGGCCGCACATCGGTGGCGACGAGATCGAGCATGGTGTACAGCACCTCCTCGTCGATCCCGTCGACGAACAGCCATGACATGTTGAAACCCATGATCCTCGTTCGACATCCTGCACGCGCGCCGGACCGCGTTGCCCTCACGACGATCGGGGCGCCAGTTCGTCAAGCCGCTTCCAGCGGTAGACCAGCGCGGAGACGACCCAGCACAGCACGAAAGCCGCGATCACGACAAAACCTGCGCCTCCGAGCGAGCCGTTGAGGTCCCGGACCGCGGTCCAGAACGGGCCGTCGAGGTCGAGCCGGTCGGACACGAGACCGAGCGCCTCGATGCCGCCGATCAGCAGCGCCACCACGACCGAAACCGCCGTGACCGTCAGATTGTACCAGAGCTTTCGGATCGGATTGGCGAAGGCCCATCCATAGGCGCCAACCATAAGCACCCCGTCGGTCGTGTCCACCAGCGCCATGCCGCTGGTGAACAGCGCCGGAAACACCAGCATGGACCAGATCGGCATGCCCTTGGCGACCTGCATGGCGGAGATGCCGATCAGTCCGATCTCGCTCGCGGTGTCAAAGCCGAGCCCGAACAGGAATCCGAGGGGGTACATGTGCCAGCTCTGCGACACGATGCGAAACAGGGTCCGGAACAACCGCGACAGCATGCCGCCGCCAGCCGTCAGCGATTGAAGGTCCTCGGGCGCAACCCGTTCGCCGCGCCGGACGGCACGGAAGCTGCGCCAGACGCCGGCCAGGATGACCAGGTTGATCGCGGCGATCGCCAGCAGGAATGCCGCCGACACCGAGGTGCCGATCAGGCCGCCGATCTTCTGGACGCCGTCAACACTGCCCTGCAGCGCGGTCGCCGTCGCGGCGATGACGATGGTCGCGACGATGACGACGGTCGAATGCCCGAACGCGAAGAACAGGCCGACCGACAGCGGGTGCTGGCCGTCCTGCATCAGCTTGCGCACCACATTGTCGATGGCCGCGATGTGGTCCGCGTCGACGGCATGACGCAGTCCCAGCGTGTAGGCCAGCAACGCGGTGCCGATCAGCGCCGGCTGATGGTAGAACGCGACGATCGCCCAGGTCCAGGCGCCGGCATTGGCGGCGATCAGCAGCCCGTAGATGGCAACCATTTTGCTGCGCTGTCGCGAGGTGCTGTCGTCGAACATCAGGTGGGGGGACGGCGTGTCTGGCTTGTGGCGGGCGTGGGCACTTTGGAGCACGACAATATGACGTTTACAGGTCTTTGTCACACCCCGGGGCACGGCCTCGGGATTTCACCTGCGGCGACCGAGTATGATGATTTTGACCTGGCGGTGGCGCTTGCAACTCTGAAGCCCGACGAGGCCGACGACGAACCTGGCGCACCCGCCATCGAGATCGGGCTGGACATGACTTCGCCGCGGCGGGAAGGCTCCGGCCTGCCGCCCCCCGGTGCGATCCCGGAGGCAGTCCTGAAATCGACCTTCAGCTCTCAGGATCGTCCGGCCAGAGCGCCTCTCCGCACGCGCAAACAAACAGCCTGATCGTGCGACCGGTTTTGAGGTCAAGCAGGCTTTGTGCGCGATGCAGCGCCGCTCCGCAGCGCCGGCAGTTCGGTTCGCTGCGCCCGACCGATGCAGTCGGCGGCAAGGCGCTTTTTGCGGAGGTCGTAAAGAAACCCATGGCTTCGAGACCGGCGAACGATTTTTGAGGACGGGCGATCCCTGGATCACCCCGCGATGTCAGGGGCGCAGCTCAACATGAGACGCGGCCCCGGGCAATCCGTGATGCTCCGGGTACGGGACTTTCCGCGACGATTCGCGCGGAAGGCGAGCGGTGATTTGTCGCCAGTCGGGCTATTCGGCGGTGATTTCGTGTTATCGCGTCGGCTTCTCGCGACATCCGGTATCGGAAGCGACTTTCTGAACCGGCAAATGAGTCGTCCTGCGGACTCGCGGCTGTGCTGAAGCGAATGTCGGACACGCTACACCAGCAGACGCGCCATGTTCACGCATGGCTTGCGTCCTTGCGATGGGCCGTTTCGCTCAGGCGGTCGACCCATGCGATACCGACCGCGGACGCGATGAAAGTGATGTGGATCAGGACCTGCCACATCACACCGGTTTCCGTATAGGCCGTGCGATCGGATCCGAGGTTGCTTGCCTCGATGAAGGTGCGCAGCAGGGAAATCGAGGAAATCCCGATGATCGCCATCGCGAGCTTGATCTTGAGGACGCTGGCATTGACGTGGCTCAGCCACTCCGGCTCGTCCGGATGTCCGCGCAGGTTGAGCCTGGAGACGAACGTCTCGTAACCGCCGACGATCACCATGACCAGCAGGTTCGAGATCATGACGACGTCGATCAGTCCGAGCACCGCGAGCATGAGCTGCTGCTCCGTCACGTCCTGCCAGTTCGCCGCGAGATGCCAGAGTTCCTTCACGAACAGCAGAACATACAACGCCTGCGCGCCGATCAGGCCGACATACAGCGGCAATTGCAGCCAGCGCGAGCCGAAGATCAGCCGTGGCAGCAGGCCAAGCCGGCGACCGGAATCGAGGCGTGACGACGCGCGTGGCACTTCCGTCTGGATGTTCATTTGCTGGTTCCTGAAGCGAGTGTGCGGAGAATTTCGATGCGGTGATTGGTTCGGCCACGAGCTCATGGCCGGCCCGCGCTCGGATCGATCACGCCGGATCATGCGGCTGCGCTTCCGGCTGCAGCCAGCGTGGATGACGGCGCTCGACCCAATCCAGAATTCGGGAGCGGAGGCTGCGTAGCGGCGGCGCATCTTCGGCCAGCAGCGCCAGGCCGAGCGGGAGCATCCAGACGCCGAGGATCGGCAGAAAGGCAAGCATGCCTCCGACGATCAGCAGCAGACTTGCGGGAATGCGGAGCCAGCGGCGGGATGGTTGTCGCAAGCGGTGCAACATCTCCCGCGGCCGAGGCGGCAGCCGATCAATCAGCCTTTCGAGCCGCCAGTCGTCGCCGACGGCCTGCCGGGTGGAGATCGCAACCGTGGATCGTTCGTGGGGTGGGTGGTCTGCCAAAACTTCACCATCAACCGGCGGACAGCGCGTCGTGTCGCGCATCTATGGCTCCTTAAGACTGCATGGGTTGCCGGGAGCGCGGAGATGGTCGGTCAGGGAGATCCGAATGACAGGGCCCTGTCGGCCGATCCGTCGCGCCTGGCGCGGGAAAGGTGATCCGACATCGCGAGGTTGGCTGACAGCGTCAGCGTCCTCGCCAGAGGGGCCCGGATTCGATTGATCCGCTCGAGATGGAGTTGGTCAGTCTCAAATCAAGACGCGCCGGACATGCCGCGACCACCTGTCGCGGATCTGGCTGCGACCGGTTGATTTGCCCGTGACGGGCGGCGTGGGCGGCTGGGTGGCTCGCAACGACGGTGGACACACCTGCCTTACCCCGTCCGCCGATGCCGCGCGGTCGAACGTCGCGACCGTTTCGGACTGCGCCGCTGCGCCGAACGCCGCTCGTGCGATTTCGCAGCCGCGCGCTGGCTCGATCTTTTCGTCTTCAGGCTCTGCTTCAGCGCATCCATCAGATTGATGACGTTACTCGGCCGTTCCTCGCGCTCTTCCGTCTTGATCGGCTTGCCGGAGGCCTTGCGCTTCACCAGCGCCCTCAGCGCGCTCTCATAGTCGTCCTTGAATTTCGACGGATCGAAATGCGCGGCCTTGCTGTCGAGAATATGACCGGCGAGCGCGACCATGTCCTTGGCGATCTTCGGGCTCTTGATCCGCTCGAAATAATCCTGCTCGTCACGCAGCTCGTAAGGGTAGCGCAGCGTCGTGCCGAGCAGGCCTTTGCCCAAGGGCTCGATCGTCATTACATGCTCGCGGTTGGTGAGCACGATGCGGGCCAGCGCCACCCGGTCCTGGTCCTTCATCGCATCGCGGATGACGGCGAAGGCCTCGACGGCGACCTTGCCGTCGGGGGCGATATAATAGGGATGGTTGAGATAGCGCTTGTCGATCTCCTCGCCCGGCACGAAGCTTTCGATCTCGATCGTATGGTTGCTTTCGAGCTGGATCGCATCGAGCTCCTCCGGCTCGACCTCGACATATTTCCCCTTGCTGAGCTCATAGCCGCGCGCCTTCTGGTCGGCTTCGACCACCTCGCCGGTCTCGGCGTCGATCATCTGCTGCTTCAGCCGGTGGCCGGTCTCCTTGTTGATCAGGTGGAATCGGGTCTTCTCCACCGCCGTCGAGGCCGGGTAGAGCACAACCGGGCAGCTCACCAGCGAGAGCTTGAGCGTTCCCTTCCAATAGGCGCGAGGGGCCATGGCAATCGTCCGCGTTGTCAGGGGCTTACAGGAACCCCAACGGGCCTTGGCCGTTTTGGTTCCGGGAGGGGCGCGTGATAGGCTAGGCTCAAGCGCCAGAACCGAAAGAGAGCGATCGCGGTGCAGAGAGACCTCTCCACCTACCGCAAGAAGCGGGATTTCGAGAAGACGAGCGAGCCCTCGGGCGAGGTCAAGGTCGCGCCCGCCAAGCGCCGCCGGTTCGTGATCCAGAAGCACGACGCGACGCGGCTGCATTACGACCTCAGGCTCGAATTCGACGGGGTGTTCAGGTCATGGGCGGTAACGCGAGGTCCGTCGCTCGATCCGCACGACAAGCGGCTGGCGGTCGAAGTGGAGGAACATCCGCTCGACTATGGCGATTTCGAAGGCACCATCCCGAAGGGCCAGTATGGCGGCGGCACCGTGATGTTGTGGGACCGCGGCTACTGGGACGCCGACGATCCGGACAAGGGCTTCAAGAAGGGTGACCTCAAATTCACGCTCGACGGCGGCAAGCTGCATGGCAGCTGGGTTTTGGTGCGGATGCGGCATGACCGCGACGGCGGCAAGCGCACCAACTGGCTCCTGATTAAGCACCGCGACGAGTATGCCCGGGAAGGCGAGGCCAACACCATCCTCGATGAGGACAAGTCCGTCGCCTCGGGGCGGACCATGGAGCAGATCGCGGCCGGCAAGGGTCGGGCGCCAAAGCCCTTCATGATGGTCAGGACCGGTCGCGGCGTGGCTGACGCGGTCTGGGATTCCAACCGCGGCGAGGCCGCCGACGCACGCGACGCGGCAAAGGCGGTGAGCGCGGCGAAGGCGAGGAAGGTCGCGGAGATGCCCGACTTCATAGCGCCGCAGCTGTGCGCACCGGTGGAGCGTCCGCCCACGGGCGAGGGCTGGGGCCATGAGATCAAGTTCGACGGCTATCGCGTCCAGTTGCGGATCGAAGGCGGCGAGGCCACGCTGAAGACCCGCAAAGGGCTGGACTGGACGGACAAGTTTGCCGCCATCGGCAGGGAGGCGAGCGCGCTGCCCGACGCGATGATCGATGGCGAGATCGTCGCGCTCGATCACGATGGCAATCCGAACTTCTCCAGCCTGCAGGCGGCGATTGCCGATGGCAAGACCGAGAAGCTGATCTTCTTCGCCTTCGACCTGTTGTTTGCCGACGGCATGGACCTGCGTCGGCTGCCGCTCCGCGAACGCAAGGAACGTTTGAAGGCGTTACTCGAGCAGCGGAAGGGCAACGCCAAGGGAAAGGCGAAGTGCATCCGCTATGTCGAGCATTTCGAGGTCGACGGCGGCGCCGTGATGGACTCGGCGCGCGAATTGTCGCTCGAAGGCGTCGTCTCGAAGAAGCTGCACGCGTCCTATCATTCCGGCCGGTCGGATAGCTGGACCAAGGCCAAGGCACGCGCGGGCCAGGAGGTCGTGATCGGCGGCTGGAAGTCCACCGGCGGCAAATTCCGCTCGCTGATGGCGGGCGTCTATCGCGGCGACCATCTGGTCTTTGTCGGCATGGTCGGCACCGGATTTGGGCAGGACACGGTCAAGCGGATCATGCCGGCGCTGAAGGCCAATGCGTCGGACAGAAGTCCGTTCGGCGGCAAGAACGCGCCGGGCAAGACCCGCGACGTGCATTGGCTCGAGCCGGAGCTGGTCGCCGAAGTCGAATTCGCCGGCTGGACCGCTGATGGCAATATCAGGCAGGCGGCCTTCAAGGGACTGCGGCAGGACAAGCCCGCGGCCGAGGTGAAAGCGGAGAAGCCGGCAATGACAGAGGTGGCGCTTTCGGCCGTTGCGAAGACGGCGGTGAAGTCAGGCGCGGTCGGCACCGCGCGGCCTGCCGCCGGGAAACCGGGCGAGGTGATGGGCGTCGTGATCTCCAAGCCTGAGAAGGCGCTGTGGCCGGATGCCGGCGACGGCGAGAGCGTGACCAAGCTCGATCTCGCCCGCTATTTCGAGGCGGTGGGCGACTGGATGATAGGTCATCTCAAGGGCCGGCCCTGCTCGATCGTGCGCGCGCCCGACGGCATCAAGGGCGAGCAGTTCTTCCAGCGCCACGGCATGCCGAGCACGTCAAAGCTTCTGGAGCTGGTGAAAGTCTCGGGCGACCGCAAGCCCTATCTGCAGATCGATCGGGTCGAGGGGCTGGCCGCCGTCGCGCAGGCGGGTGGCGTCGAGCTGCATCCCTGGAACTGCGCACCCGACGCCTATGATACGCCGGGGCGGCTGGTGTTCGATCTCGATCCGGCGCCGGATGTCGATTTCGCCGAGGTCATCGCCGCGGCCAAGGAGATGCGGCAGCGCCTGTCCGATGTCGGCCTGGAGAGTTTTTGCAAGACCACCGGCGGCAAGGGGCTGCACGTCGTGGCGCCGCTGCTCCACGGCGCCAAAGACAAAGTGAGCTGGAAGGAAGCGAAGGCCTTCGCGCAAGCCGTCTGCCAGTGGATGGCCAATGATGCGCCGGACCGCTATCTGCTGAACATGTCCAAGAACCTGCGCAAGGGAAAGATTTTCCTCGACTACCTGCGCAACGACCGGATGTCGACCGCGGTCGCGGTGCTGTCGCCGCGGGCGCGCGACGGCGCCACCGTTTCGATGCCGCTGACCTGGCCGCAGGTCAAGTCGGACCTCGATCCCAGGCGCTACACGCTGCGTAGCGTGCCGGCGCTGCTCGCCAAGACCAAGGCGTGGCAGGGCTATGAGGAGGCAGCCTCCTCGATCAAGGCGGCCGTCAAGAAGCTGACGGCCAAATAGCGCGATGTTGCCTACGGAAGAGGGTTTGCAATGTCCGCACCGCTCGTCGTTTCCATTCCCCACAAGCTCGGCCGCGAGGAGGCGATGCGGCGGCTGAAGGGCGGGCTGGCGCGGGCGGCGGCCAGTGTCCCCGTGCTGAGTGTGGACGAGGAGCGCTGGGAGGCGAACCGGATGGTCTTTCGCATCCGCGCGCTCGGGCAGGCGGCCTCCGGCCAGGTCGATGTCGCCGACGATCATGTCCGCCTCGAGGTCTGGCTGCCATGGCTGCTGCAGCGATTTGCGCAGATGGCCCAGCTCGCGATCCGTGACCGCGGTACAAAATTGTTGACCAAGGATTGAGCCGCGTTTCTTTCTCGTTTCGAGAAAGCGTTGTCCGACGTGATACTCTGGGGACGACGGCCAACGATCCAAAACTCTAACCGCAAGAGCCGCTTACGCCTGGGTGTGAAGGCGGCTGAGAAGATGCGGACAAATGACCGGAAGACGGTCAGAGGAAACGGCAGGGAGCTCACATGAGCCAGCAAGAGGTCGATGTTTCCAGCATCATCGAACAGCAGAAACTGAATGGATTCCTGGTCGCGCTGGTGGTGGGATCCTGGGTCATCACCTTCT
>Ga0210408_10001716_pt1 | contig 22413 bp, 7 predicted proteins | sample IncBWH4MmetaG_FD_155471 | JGI IMG/M metagenome (GOLD analysis project Ga0210408, IMG submission 155471) | Forest soil microbial communities from Barre Woods Harvard Forest LTER site, Petersham, Massachusetts, United States - Inc-BW-H-4-M | ecosystem: Environmental > Terrestrial > Soil >...
GCGCCCTTGGCCACTCCCGTGGTGCCGCCCGTGTACTGCAGGCACGCGATGTCGCCTGGCTCGATCGGCACCGGCCTGGCCGGCGTGCGCGCGCCCTGGCCCAGCACGTCGCCAAACGCGACCGCGTCGGGCAGCGAGTAAGGCGGGACCAGCTTGCGCACCCGGCGCACGACCAAATCGACCAGCGCTCCGCGCACGCGGCCCAGCAGGTCACCGAGTCGGCACACGCACACGCTGTCGGTTGGAACGTGTCCGCGCACCGCGGCCACCGTGGCCGCGAAGTTTTCCAGCACGAATATGGCGCGGGCGCCGGAATCGGCCAGCTGGTGCTCGAGCTCGCGCGGCGTGTACAGCGGATTAACGTTGACCATCACGCAGCCCGCGCGCAGGATCCCCGCCATCACGACCGGATACTGCAGCACGTTGGGCAGCATGATCGCGACCCGATCCCCGCGGGCCAGCCCGCGCGACTGCAGCCAGCCCGCCACCGCGTTCGAATGCCGATCAAGCTGCCGGTAGGTCAGCTCGGCGCCCATGCAGGCGAAGGCGACCTGGGGGCCGTACCGGGCGAACGACTCCTGCAGCAACTGCACCAGCGTGCCGACCCGACTCTCGTCGATCGTTGGCTCAACGCCGGCTGGGTAGCTCTTCAGCCAGAATCGGTCGAGTTGCTCGGTGCGGGTGGCCTGCAGCATGGGCTCGTGAACCAACGCGCGCGCTTTTGGACAGCCGCATCCGCGTTGACTGGGGCAATTGATGATACCCGCTTGGTCAGGGCGTCGAGCTCGCGATCGCGCGCCTCCTTGCGCAGTGCCGCAATCCGCTTGGCTTCGCGGAAGAATGCAGCCATGTCGGGTCCGGTGCGGGCCATCAGGGCTTCGAACGCCGGCACCCGATCGAAATATGCGCCAATCGCCGCCAGGTGCGCGTTATTCAGCGGCTGCGCGAAGTAGCGGTCGTAGCCTTTGAAGCCGCCCCAGGGTCCGTCGCGCAGCGCTTGATAGCGCGCCTGGAGCTGGACGAACACAGCGCGTTTGCGGTCGCGCTTTTCTGCATCCGGCCACGTGCCGGCGTAGACCTCGTCCAGCGCGGCGCGCGTCTGCATCAGCAGGTCGAGGAACTGCGCGCGCCGCTGCTCGATCTGCTGCCATTCGACCCGCAGCGGGTCCGAACCCTGCGCCAGCAGCCAGCGCCGCACGCCTTCGCGCTCGACCGCGGTCGCGAAGGACTCGTTGAACACGGTGTCGTCGCGCACGTACAGCACCTGGTGCGCCAGCTCGTGAAAGATCAGCCGCGCCAGTTCGGGCTCGGGCAGGTTGATGAAGGTGTTGAGCAGGGGATCGGAGAACCAGCCGAGCGTCGAGAAGGCCGGGACCGGGCTGACGCTGACGTCGTATCCCTGCGTGGCCAGGCCGGCGGCCAAATGGTCGGCGTCGCCGCGATCGAAGTAGCCGCGGTAGGACGCGCAGCCGAAGAACAGGTAGCACCAGGTCTTCAGCTGGGTCGAAAGCTCCGGCGTCGCGAACACATTCCAGACGACCGCCGGCCGCTTCAGGTCAGCGTAGCGCGTGTAGCTGCGATTGTCGGGCTCGGCGAGCTCGCGCGTGGCGAACTCCCGAATCTGGCGGGCCAGCCGCAGCCGCTGCTTCAGCGGCTCGGACAACGCCGGATCGTCGAGGCACGCATCGATCGGGCGTGCCGCCGACAAAACGCCCCATTCGCCGCGGGCCGCCTGCACGTAATAGCCCAGTGAACTGCAGCCCGCCATCGTCAGCACCAGCAACAGCGCGACGGCGCCAGCGAATGCGGCGTGCCGCCGGGCTTTGCCCGGTCGCATCCGGTTGGGCGGTCGGGCCGGACGCTTTATCGGTTCGTCCGGCGCTGATCGGCCGCCTCGGAGCGGCGCACTTCGACCAGACAGTCGTAGAACGTAGCGGCCCGGCCCAGGTCGGTGAGGCGCTGGTGGGTGAGCTCGTTGGCATTGCGCCCGTCCGAGGCGAGCTTGCGCCACCAGACCGACAGCGCAACCACCACACCGGGCCGGGCCCGATCGGTCAGGCGCGCCTTCAGCCGCAGGCTGCCGCGATCGTTGAACACCGTGACCTGGTCGTCGTTCGAGATGCCCCGCTCGGCCGCGTCTTGCGGATGAATGTCCAGGTGCGGCTCGCCTTCGGTATCGCGCAGGCTGCGCACGTTGACGAAGGTCGAATTCAGGAAGTTGCGGACCGGCGGCGAAATGATGGCCAGCGGATACCGCTGCGCCAGCTCCGGCGCGCTGACCGGATTCTCGTAGGGCGGCAGATAACCGGGCAGCGGGTCCAGCCCCTGCGCCGCCAGCCGCTCGGAGTAGAACTCGCAGCGGCCGCTCGGGGTCGGAAAGCGCCCGTTCGCGAAGGGCGCGTAAGGGGCGGGGACGTTCAGACGCCACCAGCCGCGCTCGCGCACCTGCTCCCAGCGGTAGCCCGCGGTGGTGCGCTCGCCCGTAAAGGCCTGGGTGGCGATCTGTTCATCGCTTTCGCGGAAACACGGATCGGTGAAGCCCATGCTGGACGCCAGGCGCCGGAAGATCTCGCTGTTCGGCAGCGCTTCGCCCAGCGGCTCGATGGCCGGGTTGTTGGCGACCACGTACAGATGACCGTAGGAGCGATGCACGTCCAGGTGCTCCAGTTGCGTGGTGGCCGGCAGCACGTAGTCCGCGTAGTCGGCCGTGTCGGTCAGGAAGTGCTCCAGCACCACGGTGAAAAGATCTTCGCGCGCGAAGCCGTCGATCACGCTGCGCGATTGCGGCGCCACTGCGACCGGGTTGCTGTTGTAGACGACGATCGCGTCGATCGGCGGGTCGCTGTGGGCCAGCGCCTGCCCGATCGTGCTCATGTTGATCGTGCGCGGCGCGCGGCCGGCCAGCAGGTCGGGCCGCGTCAACGCCGCGTCGTTGACCTCGAAGGCGCTGCTGGACGACAGCAGCAGGCCCCCGGCCGCATCGCGCCAGTGCCCCGCCAGCGCCGGCAGGCAGGCAATCGCCCGTACCGCGCCGCCGCCGCCGCGCGCGCGCTGCATCCCGTAGTTGACCCGGATCAGCGCCGGACGCGTGTGCCAGTAGTCGTGCGCGAGCTGCTCGATCTGGCCGGCCGTGATCGAGCAGATCGAGGCCACCCGGTCCGGAGGGAACTCACGGGCCCGCTGCGCCAGCGCGTCGAATCCGAGCGTGTGCTGCTCGATGAACTCGCGATCCAGCCAGCCCTCGCGCACCAGCACGTGGATCAGCCCCAGCGCCAGCGCGCCGTCGGTCCCCGGCATCGGCGCAATGTGGTCATGACACTTTTCGGCGGTCAGCGAGCGGTACGGATCGATCGCGACCAGGCGCGCCCCGCTGCGCTTGGCCTGCTGGGCCCGGCTCCAGAAATGCAGGTTGGAGGCCACCGCGTTGGCGCCCCAGAATACGAGCAGCCGGCTGTTTTGGACCTGCTCGAGGTCGGTTCCCAGCCGTGCACCGAGCGTGAACGTCAGCGCCTCCGCGCCGGCCGAGGAGCAGATGGTGCGGTCCAGGCGGCTCGCGCCCAGCCGGTTGAACAGTCGCTGCGCCATTGCTTCGCCCTGCACCAGACCCATGGTGCCGGCGTAGCTGTACGGCACGATGCGCTGCGCGTCGCGGGCCGCGATCCGGCCGAGCCGCAGTGCGATGTCGCCCAGCGCCTGGTCCCAAGTGGTGCGTTCGAAGCGCCCTGAACCCTTGGGCCCGACGCGCTTGAGCGGCGTCAGCACGCGCTCCGGGTGGTAGGTGCGCTCCAGGTATCGCGCAACCTTGGTGCACAGCGTGCCGGCCGTGGCCGGATGGTCTGGATCGCCGGCCACGGCCACCGCGACCGGCCGGCCGCCCGCAGCCGGCTCGCGCCGGACGGTGACCAGCATCGCGCACGTGTCGGGGCAATCGTGCGGGCAGGCTGCCCGCACGACGCGTTCGACCGGGCCGGAGTCGGGGTTCGTCTTATTCCCCGTGCTTGGTTTCGAACATCACCCCGATCTTCTTCAGCAGCGGGGTCGGCAGTTCTCCGCCGGCGCACACGATCACCGCGTCGTTGCGGACGTCGACCGACTTGTCGTCCAGTTTGAGCGTGACCCGGTCAGTCTCGATGTGCGTCGGAGCCGACTTCAGCATGACCCTCAACCGGCCTTTCTCCTCTGCGGCCTTCAGCGCCGAGCGGTTCTTTTCCTTCACGCGGCTGAACGCCTCGCTGCGGTACGACAGCGTGACACGGGAACCCTTCTGCTCCGCGATCGCGATGGCGGCCTCCAGCGCGCTGTCGCCGCCGCCGACCACCAGCACGCGCTGCCCCTTGTACTGCTCCGGGTCGATCAGCCGGTAGACGACCTTGGAGGTCTCTTCACCCGGGACATTCAATTTGCGCGGTGTTCCGCGTCGCCCGATCGCCAGCAGAACCGCACTTGCCGGGTACGAATTCTTCTGGGTCTTGACGACAAAACCGCCGTCGATCTTCTCGATCGCCTCCATCCGCTCGCGGAATTCGATCTGCAACCCGGTCTTCTTGACTACTGCATTCCAGAATTCCAGCAGCTTTTCCTTGCTGATCTCGGTCATCTTGACCTTGCCGATGATCGGAAGCTTCACGGGTGCCGTCATCGCGATCTTGTTGCGAGGATAATGGAACACCGCGCCCCCCAGCGATTCTTCTTGTTCGATCAGTTTGTATTTCATCTTGGCCTGCATCGCTCCCAGGCCCGCCGCGATGCCGGCCGGGCCGGACCCGATGATCACGACGTCGTACTCCTTGGCCCCGGCGGGGACCGCGGCGCGGATCGTTTCCATCGCCTGGCGTCCCTGCTCGGCGGCCTTGCGGATCAGGCCCATGCCGCCCAGTTCGCCGGCGATATAAATGCCCGGGACGTTGGATTCGAAGTTGGGATTGACATGCGGAATGTCGATGCCCCTTTTGTCGGTTCCGAACACGAGCTTGATGGCCTCGACCGGGCAGGCCGGCAGACAGGCCCCGTGCCCGATGCAGTGGGCCGCATTGATCAGCTCGGCCTTGTTGTTGATGATGCCCAGGGCATCCTCGGGACAGGCCTTCACGCAGGCCGAGGAGCCGATGCAGCGCGTCGGATCGACCACCGGGTGCAGCGAGGGCGGCTCCATCAGCCCCTGTTCGATCGAGGCCAGCAGCAACTTCTCGTGCTCGAGGTTGCGCCGCCTGAAACGGCGCACATACAGCGCGATAGCCCAGACCGCGGGTATCAGATACATCAACCAGGTGAGCAGCGTCTGCGTCTTCATGCAAGATCAGCCAGCGATGCGGTAGAAAAGCGTTGCGGCTCGGCCCGCCGGTGCGGTTGCCGCGAAGTGGGGGCCAGGGCGTTGCCGTGGCCGGTCCAACAAGTATGCGCGCGCCGCGCCGGTTGGCGGTGCCGCAGCCAGGGCTTGCACCACCGCGGATGGTTTGTGCGAACGCGGGAGACCATTCATTCTTAAGGACAATTATAGGTGTGTTCGCTCACTTATAAGGGGTTGGATCTGGCCCTTCTGAGTGAGTCCTTAAGGACGACTGGACCGGTCTGCCGCGCGCGGGTTATTTTTTCGATCGTCTGAATCGGGGAGGGTCCAGACTTCGGCGGTCGGAGCCGTTTATTTCGGGTGGGATCGCGGCGAATCCGTCAACGAAGCGTAAAAATGGCACCGGCGGCGGGGCAGCAAGGTGGGCTCGGCCGGCACGGTTGTTGAGTGCCCGGAAACGGGCGGGGGCTCCTACGGCCCCGAAGGTTGTGGCAACGATAATGTAACCATACGGATCCAGATGAACGATATCGCCATGTTGGCACCCGCGGCCAAGGGCAAGAGGTCGGCGCGAACCGCGAAAGCGGGCGTATCGGCCGAGGTCGCCAAAGCTCCGGTTCGAGCCGCGCAAGCGGACGCGCCGGCCGAGGCCGTCAGACCTGCGGCAGCGCGAATCCGCAAGGCAGATGCGCCGGCCGAGGCCGCCCAGGCCGCCGCGCCCCAAGCGGCGGCGCCAATCGTGAAGGCAGACGCGCCCGCCAGGGGCGCGCCGCCGCCGTCGGAACCGGCCACGCACGCCACTTTGGCGCTGGGCGTGGTGGACAAGGCCGAGCGGGATGACCGCACCGGCCGCTTCCTGATCAGCGGCACGCTGATCGCCATCCTGGTGTCGTACCTGATCAGCCGGCGCGGCTATTACACGCCGGGAGACGACGTCGGCTACTACCTGGGTGTGGTCGGCGGCGTGATGATGCTGATCCTGCTGACTTATCCGCTGCGCAAATATCTGATGTCATTCCGCACTTGGGGGCCGGTGCGCCACTGGTTCTCGTTCCACATGTTCCTCGGCGTGGCCGGACCGGTGCTGGTGATCGCCCACTCGACCTTTACGTTGAAGTCGACCAACGCCACGGTCGCCTTCATCTGCATGCTGCTGGTGGCGGCCAGCGGCATCGTCGGGCGCTTCATTTACGTGCGGATCCACCGCGGTCTGCACGGCGAAAAGCTCAACTTCAAGGAGCTGCAGACCAAGGCGGGCTTCGAGTCCGACGAGATGCATTCGAAGCTGCATTTCGTTCCCGACGTGGAGCGGCGGCTGACGCAGTTCCAGGAGTATGCGCTGGCGCAGAACCTCGGGTTCGGCAAGTCGGCCTTGCGCCTGTTCACGCTGGGCACGCGGCGCCGCATCATCTACACACAGTGCGCGACCGAGGTGCGGCGCGTGATGGGCGAACGCGCCGAAGTGCGCCAGTGGGATCGCGACAAGCTGCGGCGCCGGCTGGGCCGGGCCACGCGCCTGGTCGACGAATTCCTGCAGTCGGTGCAGCGCGTTTCGCAGTTCGACCTTTACGACCGGATGTTCCGGTTGTGGCACGTCGCCCACGTGCCGCTGGTATATTTGCTGGTGCTGGCCAGCATCGCGCACGTTGTCGCGGTGCACATGTACTGAGCTGTTCGCCGCGGTGGCTTCGGGGGAGCGTCACCGCCGTCGAGCGGTCCCCGAATCGTGGCCGCGCCGGTCCGTCCGCTTCCCGCGCTGCGTAATCGCCTCCGGGAGTCGCCGATCCGAGTCCAGATGCTGCGCCGACTTCCCAGCCTGCGGGCGCTGATCGCGGCCACGCTCGCCTGCGGCGCGCTGCTGGCGGGCGCGCCGGGCCGAGCAGCGCTGCTGGAGGGCGTGCTGGAGCCGGGCGACCTGATCGAGGGGCACGCCAAGGCCGAGACCAACTGCGATAACTGCCACTCGCATTTCAACAAGCAGCAGCAGGATGACCTGTGCGTGAAGTGCCATACGCACGAGGACATCGGCCGGGATCTGGCCGAGAAAAAGGGCTATCACGGGAAAATGAAGCGTGATCCCTGCAAGGTCTGCCACGCCGACCACAAGGGTCGCAAAGCCAATATCGTCCCGCTGGACGAGAAGAAGTTCGACCACGACCTGACCAACTTCAAGCTGGAGGACAAGCACAAGGAGGTCAAGTGCGACAAATGCCACCTGCCCAAGAAGAAGCACCGCGAGGCCCCGGATAACTGCTACGGCTGCCACAAGAAGGACGACAAGCACAAGGGCGCGGTGGGCGAAAAGTGCGAGCAATGCCACAACGCCAAGTCATGGAAGGAGAAGGACGTCGTCTTCGACCACGACAAGACGAAGTTCCCGCTGAAGAACGCGCATGCCGATCCGAAGGTTCTGTGCGAGGACTGCCATCCGAAGGATCACTATAAGAACACGCCGCTCGCCTGCAACGCCTGCCACAAGCAGGACGACGACAAGAAGGGCCACCGCGGCCGGTTCGGTCCGAAGTGCGAGAACTGTCACACCGACAAGGACTGGAAGACCATCAAGTTCGACCACGATCGCGACACCAAGTACCCGCTGCGCGGCAAGCACAAGACGACCAAGTGCCACGACTGCCATACCGGTCTGGACATCTACAAGGACAAGCTGAAGGACGCCTGCATCACCTGTCACCAGATAGACGACAAGCACCGCGGCGTCGAGGGCGACAAGTGCGAGAAGTGCCACAACGAGCGCGACTGGAAGGAAACGCCCGAGTTCGACCACAACAAGACGCGGTTCCCGTTGAAAGGCAAGCACGCCGACCCGAAGGTCAAGTGCGAGGACTGCCACAAGACCAAGATCTATACGGACACCCCGCTCGACTGCTTCTCGTGCCACAAGAAGGACGACGATGAGAAGGGACACCGCGGCCGGTTCGGTCCGAAGTGCGACAACTGCCACGTCGAGAAGGACTGGAAGACCATCTCGAAGTTCGACCACGACCGCGACACCAAGTACCCGCTGCGCGGCAAGCACAAGGACACCAAGTGCCAGGATTGCCACACCGGCCTGGACGTATACAAGGACAAGGTGAGCCAGGTCTGCATCGCCTGTCACCAGAAGGACGACAAGCACCGGGGCGTGGAAGGCAACAAGTGCGAGGACTGCCACCTCGAAACCGACTGGAAGACGACCAAGGACAAGTTCGACCACGGCCTGACGCGCTTCCCGCTGCTGGGCAAGCACGCGGACGCCAAGAAGATCAAGTGCGAGGACTGCCACAAGTCGCAGGCGTACGCGGCCGCGCCGCTGGACTGCTGGTCGTGCCACGAGAAAGACGACAAGAAATCGCACAAACGGCGGCTCGGCAAGCTGTGCGAGCCCTGCCACAATGCGGTCGACTGGAAGCGGTGGGACTTCGACCACGACACGCGCACGCGCTTCAAGATCGACGGCGCCCACAAAAAGCTGAACTGCTACGACTGCCACAGCAAGCCGGTCGACGATGCCAAGCTGCCGATGGCCTGCGTCGCGTGTCACGAGAAGGACGACGTCCACGCCGGCAGCTTCTCCAAGCAGTGCGAGCGCTGCCACGTGACGAAGAACTGGAAGACCATCAAGTCCGGCGCCAGCGCGAAGGACTCGATGCCGCTGGCCGAGGCCATGCCCTGGATATGGCTTCGTGATCGCTGAACGGTCCTTCAGCTTCGCTCGCGCCGTTGCTGGGCGAACGTAAATTGAGTGACAGTTGATCTCAGATTCCCACCCTTTTTTCCCGGGAATGGGAGTTGAATCCGCGCTGGCGCCTTCGTCGTCTTTACGGATGACTGGCAAGCGTCGGAGTGCCGACTATGCTTGGGTTTAAGAATCGTCCGGGTCGGTCGGTGCACTGATCCAGGTCGGCGCAAGAGAGGCAGGGCGAGTCCTGCGGTCCAGTGCGACCGGGCGGAGTCTGGTTTCGATCGGCGGAGTATCGCGATGGAGTTGGCATGGGACGCAGTCAACGGTCCAGAACGAGGCAGTGCGTATGCGCAATTGCGCGGGTCGCGCTCGCCTTCGGACGGCTGCCGCCGCTCGGCGGGCACGGTGCCGTGCCGCAGCCTGAGCCGCCGACCGATCGATTGATGATCCAGCTCAGGGACGCTGCCGCGAAACCGCGTGCGACCACGCCCACTGCGGCCGCCCCGACCGATCGGATCGAGGCGCTTGCGATCCGTACAGCAACTGCGATGCGGTACGTGCGAACACTTTACCGCGGTGCGGTTAGCCGTCCGCTTGGCGGGGTGGACCCGGCCAACGCGACGGTGCTGGCCGCTCCGACCCCGATCGCCGCGCCCGTGATCCCACCGGCGGTGGCCAAGGCCACCTCGACCCCGTCTTCGACGTCCGGGGGTGGCGGTGCAGACGCTCCTTGGGCGATACTCACGTTGCTGGCGGCTGGCGTGATCCGGGTATCCGGTGAACAAGCCGCGTAAACAGGGAACCGCCATGCGTGCCGACTTGCAAGAAGTGGCTGGACGGTCCGGGTTGCCCGGTTCGCCGCCATGGGTTCGCGCCCTTCGGTGGGCGCGACCGCTGGCGGCGGCCGCCATCGCGGTGCTGTGGGCGCTGGCCCAGCCGGCGCTGGCTGAACAGGTCGATTATTCCCGGTTCGACCACACGTCTACCGGCTTTCCGCTGCGCGGCCAGCATCAGAATCTGAAGTGCGAGCAGTGCCACCTGAGCGGCGTATTCGAGGGAACGCCCAGGCAGTGCAGCGTGTGTCACATCCAGGGCAATCCGCGCTCGGCCATGTACATGCCGGCCAACCACATTCCGCTGCAATCGAGTGTTTTCAGGTCGGCCGACTGCAGCGACTGCCACACGGAGAACACGTTCGGGGGAGCGCATTTTTCGCACTCGAACGTCAGCACGTCGAGTGCCGTGGTCGCCAGCACGGGTTATGGCAGCTGCATCACGTGCCATAACGGCACCAACGCGACCGGCAAACCCGCCAAGGGTCACCCGCAGACCAACGCGACCGGCGGTGCGGCGCAGTCGATGCTCGGATTCTCGTGCGACGTGTGTCACAGCCGGGCCTCGTTCGCCGGCGCGTTTACGACGTTCCCGATTGGGCACATTCCGACTGGCCAGGCGTGCTCGCTCTGTCACTCGGGCGGCTACAGCCTGACGCTGACCCAGATGGTGCACACCGGCATCACGGGCAGCTGCACCGTCTGCCACGCGGCCGACGCGCCGGCGACCAATGCGCTGCAGTTCACGATGACGTTCGGCACCGCCAACGGGAACGCCGTGACGCTGCAGCCGACCTCGCAGAACTACCATCCCCCGACCAGCAGCTTCCCCTCGCATTTCACGATCTCGGAGTCGTGCGAGGTCTGCCACAAGACTCCGACCACGCCGATGGCCGCCATGGCCGCGGCCGGCGGGTTTGCCGGCGGCGTGATGAGCCACGCCGGCATCACGAGCGGGTGCGCGCGCTGCCACTTATCAACGGCGGGCACCCCCGGCGACATCACCTTCCTGGGCATCACGGCCAAGGGTCCTCCGGGGACGGCCTGGGCCGTGGGAGCGGCCAACCACATCCCGATCGCCGGCGCTGCTTGTGAAGCCTGCCACAGCCCGACCTCGACCTCGACCGGCGGCTTCAAGATCAACGCCAGCCCGCAGCTGTCGGCGAGCGGGCACGCGGTCGTATCGTCGGTGCCGTGCGCCACCTGCCATGCCACGGGCGCGGCGTTCTACGGTGTGACGGGGCTGGTGACGCAACTGTCCAATCACATCCCGATCGGCAGCGCCAGCTGCAGCGCCAGCGGCTGCCACGCGTCCAATTTCGCTGCCGGCGGCTTCAAGATCACCGCCTCGCCGGTACTGTCGGTGGCCGGCCACGCGGTAGTCGCGGGTTCGACGTGCGACAGCTGCCACGAAAACAACGCGGCCGACCTGGCCTTCCAGGGAGTCGGCACCCATATCTACGTGCGCCCGGGCGCAGCAGCGGTCGGCCTGAGCCAGGCCGATCCGGCGCATGCGACCGGCACCCTGGCGACCCAGGACTGCGCGCAGTGTCATGGCACCACGCCGCCCTTCGCGGGCGGCACCTTGCCCGCCGCCCACGTTCCGCTGCCGACTCCTCAGCCGGCCTGCGCGATCTGCCACGCGGCCGGATACGGGGTGGGCCTGTCAACCATGGTGCACTCGTCGGTGAAATCGGAGACCTGCACCACCTGCCACGGGGCGGGCAAGGGACCGTTCTCGGGCACGAGTCAAGGCGCGGGCGGCCAGCCCAAGCAGCCGCCCGGAACGGTGGGCGCTTCGGGGGCGGGCAATCACATTCCAGTCGGATCGGCCGACTGCGGCACCTCGTGCCACGCCTCCAGCGACCAGATGACGGGAACCGGCTTCTCGCTGACGGGGACGACGCCGCTGCTGTCGGCCACGGGGCACACGGCGGTCAATACGCTCAAGTGCGGCGCCTGCCACAACTCGGGGATGGCCTGGTACGGTGTGGCAACGCTGGTGGTGCCGCCGGGAACGGTGGGCACCTTGGGGGCGGCCAACCACATCGCACTGGGGACCGGCGACTGCAGCACCTGCCACGGCAGCACGATCGCGGTGGGCGCCTTCAAGATCGGCTCGACCCCGTCGCTGGCAACGCCGGGCCACCAGGCCGTGGCGTCGGTGACGTGCGCCAGCTGCCACGCGACCGGTGCGGCCTGGTACGGCGTGACGTCGCTGGTGACGCAGCTCGCCAGCCACATTCCGATCGGCACCGCGAGCTGTAACGCCAGCGGCTGCCACGCGTCCAACTTCGTCACTGGCGGCTTCCACCTGACGGGCACGCCGGGGACCGCCTCGGCCGTGCTGACGGCGACCGGCCACACGGCCGTGGCGTCGCAGGCCTGCACGAGCTGCCACGAGAACAATGCGGCGAACCTGACATTCCAGGGTGTGCTGGGGCAGATCTATCTGCGTGCGGGTAACGCCGTGGCGGGCCTGAGTCCAGTCGACGCCACCCACGCTACGGGCACGCTGGCCACGCAGGACTGCTCGCAGTGCCATAACACGACCGGGCCGTTCGTCGGCAACCAGCTCCCAGCCGCCCACATTCCGCTGCCGGCCACCGGAGCCGGCGCGACCTGCAGCACGTGTCACGCGAGTGGCTACTCGCCGGCGCTGAGCAAGATGGTCCACTCGGCCGTGACGACGGTGGCCGGCGGCTGCACGGCCTGCCACGGCTCGGGCAAGGGACCGTTCTCCGGCACCGGGCCGGGCACGGGCGGGCAGCCCGTCGAGCCGCCGGGAACGGTGGGCACGTCGGGCGCAGCCAATCACATTCCGGTGAGCACGGCCGATTGCAGCGGCTGCCACGCAACGACCGACACCGAAAGCGGCACCGGCTTCAAGCTGACTACATCTCCATTGCTGTCGTCGACGGGCCACACGGCGGTGAACGCACTCAAGTGCGGCGCCTGCCACAACTCAGGGATGGCCTGGTACGGTGTGGCGACGCTGGTGGTGCCGCCGGGAACGGTGGGCACCTTGGGAGCGGCCAACCACATCGCGCTGGGAACCGGCGACTGCAGCGCCTGCCACGGCAGCACGATCGCAGTGGGCGCCTTCAAGATCGGCTCGACGCCCTCGCTGGCCGCGGCGGGCCACGCGGCGGTCAGCTCGGTGACCTGCGCCAGTTGCCACGGCACCGGTGCGGCCTGGTACGGAGTGCCGTCGCTGGTGACGCAGCTCGCCAGTCACATTCCGATCGGCACGGCCACCTGCAACGCCAGCGGCTGCCACGCGTCCAGCTTCGTCACGGGCGGCTTCCACATCACCGGCACGCCGGGGACCGCCTCGGCGCAGCTGACCGCGGCCGGCCACACCAGTGTGGCGTCGATGTCCTGCAACACCTGCCACGAGAACAATGCGGCGAACCTGACCTTCCAGGGCGTGCTCGGGCAGATTTACCTGCGTCCGGGCGCCACGGTGGCGGGCCTGAGCCCGGTCGATGCCGCGCACGCGACCGGCACGCTGGCCGCGCCCAACGACTGCGCGACGTGCCATAACACCACAGGGCCGTTCACCGGCAGCCAGCTGCCGGGCAACCACTTCCCGCTGCCGACGCCGCAGCCGGCGTGCGCGGACTGCCACGCGGCCGGCTACGGAGTGGGCAAGTCGATCATGAAGCACACGGACGTTGCCAGCGAGACCTGCACCACGTGCCACGGCTCGGGCAAGGGGCCGTTTGCCGGCACCAGCCAGGGCGCGGGCGGCCAGCCCAAGCAGCCGCCCGGAACGGTGGGCACCTCGGGCACGGCCAACCACATCCCGGTCGGCTCGGCCGATTGCGGCACGGCGTGCCACAAGTCGAGCGACGTGATGAATGGAACCGGCTTCGTGCTGGCGATGCTGGGCAACAGCTCGGCGCACGGAGCGGTGTCGTCGCTCGCTTGCACGTCGTGCCACGGCTCGGGCATGGCCTGGTACGGGGCGACCACGCTCAAGACGCCGCCCGGCACGCCGGCCACGTTCCCCTGCACGGCCTGCAGCCCGAGCGCGGCCAATCACATCCCGGTGGTGACCACCGACGCGTGCACCGTGTGCCACGCCAGCGCCAGCACGTACACGACCTTTGCCGGCGGCGCGATGAACCACGCTGGCATCTCGAGCGGCTGCGCTTCGTGCCATGCCACGGGCGGCGTGTGGTACGGCGTCACCAACCTGGTGACGCAGCTGGCCACCCACATCCCGATCAATTCGGGCGTGGACTGCGCGACGTGCCACGGACAGAATTTCGGCACGGGCGGCTTCAAGATCGCCAGTTCGCCGGTGCTGAGCACCGCCAACCACTCGTACGTGTCGACGACGTGCATCACCTGCCACGAGAACAATGCGAAGGACCTGGCGTTCCAGGGCGTGAGCACCAGTATCTACGTGCGTCCGGGCGCGCTCGCGGTCGGCTTGAGTCCGATCGACCTTCTGCACGCGGTAGGCACCCTGCTCAGCCAGGACTGCAGCGCCTGCCACACGACCACGCCACCGTTTACCGGCAACACGGAGCCGTCCAATCACATTCCGACCGGGACCGGATCGAACTGCGCGGCCAACTGCCACAAGGGCGGCTTCACCGCCGCCGGGACGGTGATGGACCACGCCGACCCGTCGGTGTCGGGCACGGCCTGCGTGACCTGCCACGGCAAGGGCAAGGGGCCGTTCTACGGGACGGCACAGTCGCAGGCCGGTGGCCAGCCGATGCAGCCGCCGGGAACGGTGGGAGTGTCCGGCGCGACCAACCACATCCCGATGGGCACGGGCAGCCTCACCTGCAACACGGGCTGCCACACGGCGGCGCCGCCGACCACGGCGGTGTCGGGCGGCTTCTCCTTTGCGATGAAGGGCAACACGGCGGCGCACAACGTCGTGGTCAGCGGAGCCAACTGCGACACGTGCCACGAGTCGGGCCTGTCCTGGTACTTTGATGCGACGGGCCGAGCGATCCGCACGCGACCCGGCAACCACCACGTGGGTCAGGATTGCGGCAACCCGAATGGCTGCCACGCGGGCCAGTACAACGGCTTTGCCGCGGCCGCGGCGGCGGCGGCGGCCAAGGCCACCAAGGCCAGGCCGACCAGCGGCTTGACGAAGCGCATCCCGGCCACCGCGCCCGGCATCGGCGCGTCCGGAACCTCGGGCCCGGTCGGCAGGGCCGCAATGCTGGCGGGCTCCGGACCCTACTCGCACCTCGGCATTCCGCCGGGAACCTGCAGAGACTGCCACAGTCCGGGCGGCGGCGCCTCGGCCAAGCCGGGCGGGCACCTGCCGACCGCGCTGTCGTGCGATTCGTGCCACCGCACCACCGCGTGGAGGCCGGCCACGTATGCCCACACGGGCGTCGGACCGAATCAGTGCGCCAGTTGCCATGCGGGTCCGAACACATGGGCCACGCCCAAGCCGGCCGGGCATTTCGTAACGATCCGTTCGTGCGACAAGTGTCACCACACCACGACCAGCTGGGTGCCGGTGATGTACGACCACATGAGCCCGCGGTATCGACCGCAACCGGGTATCCTTGCGTGCATCGGCTGCCACACGACCAACACCGAGATGATCGTGCCGGGAGCGGCGAAGCTGTCCGGACGCAAGGCGGTTCCGGGCGGACCAATCCGGTAAGCAGCATCCGGTACGGTTGAGGCGTAGTCAGCGCGGCGGCGCTCCGGCAGGGTTGACCTGCAGGAGCGCCGCTGCGGCCCGTCCGCGGCTGAGAGGTTGAGCGGCAGGTGGGCACAATAATTAGAATCGAAGGCCCGACATGACGCGACTAGACAGCCGAGCCCCTCGGGCCAGGCGATGCGGAGCGATCCTCTTGCCGGTTCTGGCGTTGGCGGCCGCGTGCTGGCTTGCGCCCATCACGCCGGCGCGTGCCGCGATCCTGGATGAGCCGGAAAACCTGACCGAGGGATCCGACGCCATCGTGCGCGTGCACTTCGATGTGCGGGTGCTGTACCAGCGCCATGCTCCGACCGGCACCGCCGACCTGACCGAGGTGTTCTTTCAGATTGTCGGCACCGACCTGACGGCGACGCCGGGCACCGAGGAAAGGGTCAGCACACCCGAGCATGGCCGGGTTCCTGCGGTGACGATCAGTTATCCGGTGCAGCCCGGCACGCAAGGCCAGGTAAAAAAGATCATCGTGCGCTTCTCGCGCCAGGTGACGTTCAAGGTGCGCGCGGGTCCGACCGACCAGAGCATCGACCTGGTGTTCCCGGGCCTGGCCGGCGTGGCGCCGCCCGTTGCCGGCGCCGCCGGGGCGGTCGAGAAGGATCGCTACGCGATCACGCTGCAGACGGTTCCGCTGGACCAGCAGAACAACTTGCGGCCGGTGCCCGGGCGCTTCCAGGACTACACGGTCTTCATCACGCGCGGGTGGCGGGCTGGCGCGGCCACGGTCGAGCTCGACCTGGGCTACTTTGACACCAAGGCCGAGGCCGACAAGGTGCGCCAGTCGGCGCTGCGCGACTTTCCGGATGCCACCGTGTTCGACGCGATCGAGCGCAAGGAGCTCACGCTCAAGGGCGCGGCGGAAGGGGCCATCGCCGCCGCGCCCGCTGGTGCAACACCGCCCGCGCCGCCGCCCCCGCCCGTCATACCGCCGGTGCCGATGGCGCCCCCGGAGGCCGCCGCGCCGATGACCGAGGCGGCGCCCCCGGCGCCCGAGGGACCCGACACGGACATCGACAAGCAGGCGCGCGCGCTGCTCGAAAAGGCCAGGTCCGCGCTGGCCGGCGGCCGCAACGACGAGGCGATCAACCTGCTCAACCAGCTGCTGCTGCTGCCGCCGAACAAATTCTCGCAGGACGCCCAGGAACTGATCGGCGTGGCGCGCGAGCGGGCCGGGCAGAGCGAGCTGGCACGCAAGGAGTACGAGCTGTACCTGAAGCTGTTCCCGAACGGCGAAGGCGCCACGCGCGTGCGCCAGCGCCTGGCCAGCCTGGCGCCGCCGCCCGCGCAGGTCTCCTCGGAGGCCACCACCTCGCCCACGCCGCCGTCGACCGCCCCGAAGTTCGGCGCCAGCGGCAGCTGGGCCCAGTACTACTACGGGGGCAAGACGCAGGTCAATACGACGTTCCTGAATACGCCGACCACGGCGGCGCAGCAGGCGCTGACGACGACGTCACAGTCCTCCCTGGTGACGACCGCCAACCTGAACGCGCGCTACACCGACGGCATCAACGACGCGCGCCTGGTGCTGTTCGATACCAACGACAAGAGCTTCATCGGCGGCGCCTCGCCCGGAACGAACCGGCTCGATTCGGCTTACATCGACTACCGCAATGCCTCGGCCGGCATCTCGGCCCGGGTGGGCCGTCAGGCCGGCGTGACGGGTGGGCTGATCGGCCGCTTCGACGGCGCCATCGTCGGCTACGACCTGTCGCCGAAGTGGCGCCTGAACGTGACCGGCGGCGTGCCGATCGACACGATCGTCGCCAGCAGCCAGAACTTCGAAGGCATGTACGTCGAAGGCCAGAATCTGTGGGAACACTGGAGCGGCGATGCCTTTTTCATGAACCAGATGGCCAACGGCCTGACGGACCGGCGCGCGCTCGGCGGCGACGTGCGCTATTTCGACAGCGTGCGCACCTTTTACACGATGGTCGACTACGACATCGGCTTCGCCGCGCTCAATGCCGTCACGGTGCAGGGGACCTGGCAGTTTCCGGATCAGACCAATGTCTCGCTGCTGTTCGACGACCGCAAGGCGCCGGAGCTGTTGACCAGCAACGCGCTCCTCAACCCGACCTTGACCAATCTCGGCATCACCACCATCAACCAGGCCAAGCAGCTCTTCAGCGAGAGCCAGCTGCGCGACCTGGCCTCTGGAGTCACCGCCACCTCCAAGCAGCTGTCGCTGAGCGCAACGCGGCCGATCCTGAGCAAATGGCAGGCAACGGGCGACGTGAGGCTGACCAACGTCGGCCAACTGCCGACCATCACCGTCGCGTCGTCGACCCCCGGCGTGTCCAATGTGATTCCGGGGCAGAGCGGCACTGGCAACGTCTGGACCTACGACTTGATCGCAACCGGCACCAACTTGTACTCGCTGCGCGATATCAACTCGTTCATCGGCTCCTACTTGAGCGGTCCGCAGTATCGCGGCTACCAGGTCGGCTACAACAACTTGAGCGGGTTCCTGCAGAACCGGATGACGCTGGAGCCGTCATTGCAGTACTACCACGAGAACGACTCCACCGGCAACCATCTGAGCCGGATCACGCCGGCCCTGCGCGCCACCTACAAGATACTGAACCACCTGTCGCTCGAGTCGCAGGTCCTGTACGAACGGTCCAAGACCAACGGCCCGACCCAGAACGACACGACCGGCAACACGTTCTATTACATCGGCTACCGCTACGACTTCGAGTAGCGCAGCCAGCGCCGCTGCGTTTGTCGTGGACACTGTGGTCGCGTGTGTCGGGTTACGCAGCGGCCGCCTCAGCCGTTGGTCGTAGGCCGTTGGTCGTAACCGCTGGCCAAAACACGCGTCACTTGCCGCGATTTTTTCGAGGGACGCCTCGCCACTCGCCGCCGGAAGGGATGGCGCGTCGGTGTTTGCGCCTAATCCTCATGACGCATCGACGCGCGGCCTGATTCCGGACGCGCCGTCGCCTTTCCAGATGACTGTCAATCCGCTGCGCGGGACTTAGCCTCGCAACCCGAATAGCTATGTGCGTTGATGTCTTTTCAGGCCGGGGGAGCGCTGAATTGAGTGACGCATTAATGGCGCGGCCTGTCCAGGTCGAGACATTGTGGGGGAGTTGGGGTGCCGCGGAGTCATCGCCTATGGGAATGGTTGCTTACGCGCTCGCGGGGCGCGTTGGCGCTCGCCGCAATGGCGCTGTGCGCGCTGGCGCCGCCGGCGGGTGCGGCCCAATCGGACTCCGCCAATTTCGACCACATCGCCACCGGCTTTCCGCTGGACGGTCAGCACCTGAACCTGAAGTGCGAGCAATGCCACCTGCACGGAGTCTTCAGCGGCCTGTCCAAACAATGCTCAACCTGCCACATCCAGGGCAACCCGCTGTCGGCGGTGTACGTTCCAGCCACGCACATTCCGCTTGAATCGGCCGCCTTCCGGGCGGCCGACTGCAACACCTGCCACACCAGCAGCACGTTCCAGGGAGCGCACTTCGCTCATGCGAGCGTGATGCCTGGGACCTGTCAGACCTGCCACAACAACGTCAACGCGACCGGCAAGACCGCGCACCACCTGATCACCGACCTGTCGTGCGACAAGTGCCACACGACGGTCTCGTTTGCGACGTCGTTCGCGACCTACCCGATTGGCCATCTTCCGACCACGCAGGCCTGCACCACCTGCCATGACGCGGCCCAGTTCGTGCCGGGCACGATGAACCACGCCGGCATCAGCAGCGGTTGCGTCACCTGTCATGCGGCCGACGCGCCGGGCACCGCGGCGCTGGTTTTTACGATCAAGAACACGCCCAGCAACTCCGCTACCTGGGTCACGCTGAAGCCGACCTCGCAGAACTACCACCCGCCCACCAGCGCACCGCCCACGCACTTCACGACCGCGATCGACTGCAGCCAGTGCCACACGGCCCCTGCCGGGCGGATGCCCGCCACCGCAGCCGCCGGCGGTTTTTTGGGCGCCGTCATGAACCACAAGGGCATCACGAGCGGGTGCGCGAGCTGCCACGCCGATGGGGTCGGGCCGTTCGCCGGCGTCACGAGCCTGGTGACCGAGAGCAGGAAGGGCGCGCACATTCCGATCAGCGGCACCGCGTGCGAGCTGTGCCACAAGTCGACCACGGTGCCGGGTGGCTTTGCCGGGACCGCGATGGTCCACACGGGGCTCAATGGCCTGTCGACCTGCAACAACTGCCACGAGAACAACGCGGCCGACCTGGCCTTCTACGGGCTAAGTGCGACGCTGGTCGTGCGGCCGCCGACCTCCGGCGCCCAGCCCAACGCGGCCACCCAGGTCGATTCCGCCCACCCGAGCACCGGTGACTGCTCGCAGTGCCACTCGTCGACCACCAGCTTCAACACCGGCATTGCCGCGCCGTCGAACCACATTCCGATCGGCAGCACCGCCTGCGCCAACTGCCACCTGGGCACCAAGGCTCCCTACCTGGCCGCCAATACCGCGATGAACCACGCCGGGTTCACCACGACGTGCTCGGGCTGCCACGGTGCTGGCAAGAATTTCCTGGGCAGCGGACAGACCGAGGCGGGCGGCCAGCCGATGCAACCGCCGGGCAGCATCGGCGCGCCCGGGGCGGTCAATCACATCCCGTACGGAACGGCCGATTGCGTCGGCTGTCACAGCGCGACCTCGACCGCGCAGGGTGGATTCAAGATCACGGCCACGCCGGCGCTGTCGCCGGCGGGGCACAACGTCGTTTCAGCTCTGGCTTGCTCGACCTGCCACTACGCCTCCGGCACGGCCGGGGACGTGAGCTGGCTCGGAACCACCGCCAAGGGAATGCCGGGCGCCGTCGGAACCCCCGGCGCGGCCAACCACATCGCGGTGGGCAGCGGCGATTGCAAGGCCTGCCACGATCCGAGCTCGACCGCGCAGGGCGGGTTCGTCATCGCGGCCAAGCCGCAGCTGACAAGCGGGCATTCGCTGGTCAGCGCGCTGGCGTGCGCGGCCTGCCACGCAGCGGCCAACTCCGCCTGGTACGGCGTCACCGCCACCGCGCCGGCCACCAACCACATCCCGATGGCCAGCGCCGACTGCATTTCGTGCCACGCAGCGAGCCAGTCCAACTTCGTGGTGGGTGGCTTCAAGGTCTCCACCAAGCCGGTCCTGTCGGTGACAGGACACAACGCGGTGCAGAGCCTGGCCTGCATCAGCTGCCACGAGAACAACGCGGGCGACCTCGGGTTCCAAGGCGTTCTGACCCAGATCTATCTTCGTCCCGGCAACGCGGTGGCGGGCCTGAGCACGGTCGACGTGGCGCACGCGACCGGAACGCTGGCCACGGGCGACTGCAAGCAGTGCCACACGACCTCGCCCCCGTTCCAGGGCGGCCCCAGCGATCTGCCCACCAACCACATTCCGTTGCCGGCGAGCGGGGCCGGGGCGACCTGCACGACCTGTCATGCGGCGGGCTACACCCCGGCCACGTCCACCATGAACCACGCCTCGGTCACCACCGAGAGCTGCACCTCGTGTCACGGCGCAGGCAAGGGACCGTTTGCCGGCACCGGGCCGGGCGCGGGCGGCCAGCCGGTGCAGCCGCCTGGAACGGTGGGCACTTCGGGGGCGGGCAATCACATGCCGCTGGGCACCGCCGACTGCGGCACGGCCTGCCACGCCTCGACCGACACCGAAAGCGGCACCGGCTTCAAGCTGACCACCACCCCGTTGCTGTCGGCCAACGGTCATGCGGCGGTCAATACGGTGGCGTGCGCGACCTGCCACAGTACGTCGACGGCGTGGTTCGGCGTGCCGTCGCTGGTCACGCAGCTCGCCAATCACATCCCGATCGCCAACGCGGCCTGCAGTGCCAGCGGTTGCCACGCCTCGAACTTCGTGACGGGGGGCTTCCATATCGCCAGCGCGCCCTCGCTTTCGGTCGCGGGACATGCGGCGGTATCGAGCCTGACCTGCGCCAGCTGCCACAACAACAACGCGACCGATCTCGGGTTCCAGGGCGTTGCGGCGCAGATCTACGTGCGGCCGGGCACGGCGACTGCCGGCTTGAGCCCGGTCGACGTCGATCACGCCACCGGCCTGCTGCTCACCAGCGATTGCGTGCAGTGCCATAGCACCACGCCGCCATTCCAGGGCAGCACCAACGGCCTGCCGGGCAACCACATTCCGCTGCCGGCGAGCGGGGCCGGGGCAATGTGCGCGACCTGTCACGCGGCCGGCTACACGCCGGCGCTGAGCAAGATCGTCCACTCGGCGGTGACGACGGTGGCGGGCGGCTGCACGGCCTGCCACGGCGCGGGCAAGGGGCCGTTCTCCGGCAGCGGGCCGGGCGCGGGCGGCCAGCCGGTACAGCCGCCCGGAACGGTGGGCACCTCGGGCGCGGGCAATCACATTCCGGTGAGCACCGCCGACTGCAGCGCGGCCTGCCACGCCGTCAGCGATACGGAAAACGGAACCGGCTTCAAGCTGACCACGACGCCGCTGCTGTCGGTCACCGGGCATACCGCGGTCAATGCGCTCTCGTGCGCGACCTGTCACAGCTCGGGGATGGCCTGGTTCGGGACGACCACCGTGGTGCCGCCGGGCACGGTGGGTACGTCGGGGGCAGCCAACCACATCGCGGTCGGTACCGGGGATTGCAGCACGTGCCACGGCACCACCATCGCCGTGGGCGCCTTCAAGATCGGCTCGACCCCGTCGCTGGCCACGGCGGGCCACCAGGCGGTGAGCTCTGCAAGCTGCGCGAGCTGCCACGCGACCGGCGCGGCCTGGTTCGGGGTGCCGTCGCTGGTGACGCAGCTGGCCAGCCACATTCCGATCGGCACGGCCACCTGCAACGCCAGCGGCTGCCACGCGTCCAACACGGGCGGCTTCCATATCTCGGGCACGCCGGGAACCTCGCCGGTGCTGTCGGTCACGGGCCACGCGGCCGTGTCGAGCCTGACCTGC
>Ga0210408_10001718_pt1 | contig 22368 bp, 36 predicted proteins | sample IncBWH4MmetaG_FD_155471 | JGI IMG/M metagenome (GOLD analysis project Ga0210408, IMG submission 155471) | Forest soil microbial communities from Barre Woods Harvard Forest LTER site, Petersham, Massachusetts, United States - Inc-BW-H-4-M | ecosystem: Environmental > Terrestrial > Soil >...
AGCGAGGCCTTGTTGCCCCCGAGCTTGGCTGCAATCCGCGTGACCCGCCGGCTCATCTCGGCAGCTGCGCGTCGCGAGAAGGTCATCAACAGGATGCGTTCGGGGTCTGCACCGTTGACGATGAGGTGCGCGACCCGGTGGGCGAGCGTGTTGGTTTTACCAGACCCCGCGCCGGCGATAACGAGCAATGGCGACCCGACAGTGTTGTCCTGCGTAACGCCATGCTCGACGGCATGGCGCTGCTCGGCGTTGAGGTCATCCAGGTATGTCGCGGATGTCAGCACCGTTGGCGCTCCGTCCTCTTGTGGTTAAGGCTGCGTACGTACCCGCGAACTTGTTCGCGGTACCCGCCCCTCGTAAGGTCCCGAACCCGCACTGCTGTCCATCCGAGCTCCGCCATCAGCTTCGCCAGACGGCGGTAGGTGCCCGCTGTGCGGCTGCGCTGAGGCACCTCAAGCATGTCCAGCAACGTCTGGCTGCTCACGCGCTCTTGGCCATCAAACTCGACCTTGCCGCGGACACGGTGCAACGGTGCCAGCCAAGGATCGGCAGGCGCCTCAAGTTCGGCTCTGGCCTCTTTTAGTTCTGCAAGCAGCGACATCCGACCTCCTGAACTAGTGACGTTGGTCAATTCGATGTCGCTGTTGACGCAGTCTGGCGATCGTTTCTTCGGACTCTTCACGCGGATCCCAGTACGCGGACCGCGTCATGCCCACGAGCGGGCGTGGCGGGAAACGCCGCATCAAGGTCTCGTCCTCCTCAAGCTGCCACAGGCCTCTTTCCTTCGCGAGCGCCATCAATCCACGGGCGAAGTCGTCGAACGAGGGGTGGTTGCAAACGTCGTATCTCTGTCTGGACAGCGATCGAGCATAGAAGCCAACAAGCGCGGTAAGGCCCCCAGACCCTCTGAAGCGATCGCGATCGTGGACGTTGAGGGGTAACAAAGGCGCATCAGGTGGGCCGTTGACCGCAAACCACTCGCGAGCGTGGAGGGCTACAATCGCATCTTTCTTTTGTGTCGCAATTGGGTCGAGGCCCTTTACGAAACCGCCGGCAGTGATTGGATTGGTGCAGCATTCGCCGCGTGTAGCATTCAGTTCGGCGAACAACCGATCGACTTCGCTCTTTATGAGGCTATTTGAATTGGTGACCATTGTACTTGTCCTATACGTGATGCCGCCGATTTGCCGCGGCCATGCACTAAAGAAAATTAGTTTCGAAAAGTTGAGATTTCCTTAATCAATCTCTGGGCGGACCATTTTTTGGATTGTAACCGTGTCACCGTACTACCGGCCCCAGAGGTCCAGATCCCCGGTCTTGCAGTCTTGGTGATCTGTCTCGCCTCGCTTCCTGGTAACGACCGGATGGGGGTGTCTTAATCGTTGGCGAATGATGACGGCCGGGTGGATATGAGACTTCAAGGTGACACGGTTGCAAGGTGACGGCGCGGAGCGTTCGCGCGCCGGTGTGGGCGAGGGTAGGGCGGTGATACCTTGCTACCTTGTAATCTTCGCACCAGGGCTGCCCATGATTGACACTCCCAATCCTGATGTTGATGTACCCCGCACTCCCCCCACACCCCCCTAGCAGTGCGGGGGACCCGCTAGGGGTCCCCGCCCGCATTCTCTGCGGTCCCCGCAGTTGACACTGCGGGACTTTGCGGGGACTGCGGGGAATTGCTGGGGCCTTGATGAGCTTGCTGGATGGCCGCCTTACCAGCCGGAGTCAAAACGAGGCAGTTCATCTCGTCTGACCGCCCCTTTGGTCGGCGTATCTTGACCGAGACAACGTGAACCAAACCGGCGCTAGTTATGTGATCGAGGATGGCCTTGCCCTCGGCATCCGACGCCCGCCCGCCGCGATGGTGTGCAATAGCTTGGGCGATTACGGGCGCGGCATAGCGGTCTCTTGATTGCTTTGAGGGGGTCAGCGGTGGATTTGCGAGATCAACAGCGACAAGCGCATCGCGGATCAACTGAGGAGGGAAGACGGGACCAGACGTTCCGGGTTGAAACACTTCGACCACCGCCACGTTGTCGCCATTGAGATATACTGGCGGCTGCTGGTTTTGGATCTCGACGTTCGAAATTCGGAACCACCTATCGCTCGTATTCGGCGGACTGAAGTTCTGCTTGGTGCCACCAATTCGAAACACTAACTTGGCGTCCCATGGGGGCAGCCCAAGTTGGCCAGCGTCCTTTTCAGCCAGCGGTTCAATGCTCAACACGATTCGGCTGAGGTTGACAAAGGACGCGGCACCCATTGCACTTTCTGCCGAGGTTGGATCGCGGCCCTTAGCTGCATGATGAGCCATCATAACGGCCATACCGCGTTGAGCTGCAAGCGCAACAAATTGTCCCATTAACTGCGCGGCGGCTGAGTTGTCGTTAGAGTCCACCCCACCCATGAGATTGATGAGTGGGTCAAGAATCAGTACGTCTGGCTGAAGAGCATCAAGTTCCGCGTTCAATGCGTCCAAGCCGCGCTGGTCAATCGCAACTGTGCCACGGGAAGCACCAAGAAGTTTTAACCCCCAATTTTCCGCTCCGATGATGTGAAGACCGGAAACGTCGGTACCGCTCAGGACGTGGTGCTGCATCGCCGCTCGTAGCCGAAGTGCGATCTCATTGGTCGAGTCTTCAGCACTAAGATATAATACGCGCTTTGACCCGCCGTATACGTGAGCGCCGAGGAGGGGGCGGCCAGATGCGCATGCTAGAGCACAAGTGAGCAACCAAGTCGTTTTCGCGCGTCCGCCAGGGGCGACCAACATAGATACAGCCCTGCGCATGAGATCGTTCCCATGTACCCACTCTCGCTTCGGCGGGATCAACGGAAGACCAGAGATTGGAATAGCACGGTGAGAATTTGATTGCTGGGCATTTGCTTGTTCAGCACTCGAAGCGGAAGCCGCGTCATCGGCTGGAGACCAACCCCGCCATCCGTGTTTCTTTGCCAGATCGAACACGGTCGCTATGGTGATCGGCTTATCGCGAGCGAATGCCTTGTTAATATATCTAAACCAGCGAGCTCGGTTCTCCGTCTCGTTATACCCAGGCGCAGGGCGCGAGGCGACATCGAGTATTTCGTACAATTGTTCAGACTGTTTTTTGTATATTGCTGCATGGTGAGCCAGCCCACGTGCAAATTTCACCCAATCAGCCTCCGACGAAATGGCTGACGGAGGAATTGCCGATACCGCAGACTGAATTTCCTCGATGTTAGTTTCAATGCCGTCCGCTAGGGATTCATTTGGGTCCCCGAAAAGCTTTCGAAGGTATTCACGGTCAGCCGCCGTGAAAGTTCCCTGCTGCTGACCATTCGCTGCCGATGCACCCGGCGTGCCTTGAGCGCTGTTTCCGGGCGGGCATTGAAGCTCATCGGCGAGCGCAGCAAACTCCTCGGGGGCAGCTGCGATCTGCGCGTTCGCGCGCCTTGTCACAGTACTTCTCCTGTCATGGTGAAGAAGCGGCCCGAGGTGTACATTTCGACACCGTCGTGGGCGATCCCGCTTTTCAAGGGCCGGGCTTTGACGATTACGTGCAAGCCTCCGCCGGATACGCTCAGCTCGGTGTATGATCCGAGACGCTTGATGCGTCCCTTTGCTTGGGGGGGCGATCCTATTTCCAGATATGACCTTGTCGAAGTCAACGCCGGCGAAAACAAGCCCATCCGCGTCTGGCGTACCGTCGAATACGAATCCGACACCGCCGACAGGATGCTGTCGTACAGGCTTCCCCTTCTCGTGAACATCCATGTAGCCGCCGCGCGCGACAGCAAGCTCATATGCCTGCTTTACGTCGTCGAAGGATGATGCTCAGGTTTAGTCGTGCTCGCACCATAACCGGAAATCTGGGTAGGGCGTTTAGTCCATTTGGAGCCCTTCCAGACAGCAGCCCAGAGGACCCAATTTTTCAACAGCTTGAGCTCAGGCGGCATCCTGTCGAAATTTGGCCGGATGAATACTGGTGGCGCTGGGGCACCCGCCGCGGCATTGATGGTGCTCATGACGCAATCCTCCGGCACGAGGTTGGCTCGGTCTCCACGGTTGATGACTCATCACCGTGTATCTCGTTAGCCCGCGTTGACATCCACATATCGAGATCGGAGATCCGATACCGGACGAAGTCGTTCTTGCCGTGGTAGCGCGGTCCCCTTCGCTGTGATCGCCAGTTCAGCATGACGCCCGGAGATGAGCCAAGATAAGCCGCAGCATGCGCCGTGGGGATGAAAGCCGATGGAGGCAAGCCGGCAACTTCTGCCAGCAGTTCCGCGCGAGATTTCTCTGCAGCGGAGGTGCGGATGGATTTGGATGGCATGTTGGTTATCCCAATTGATTGGACCAACAGACCAATTACACCCATTCCGGCTGAACCGAGGGGGCGGGAAATCGCCCCTGCCGTTCTGGCGGGCGGATGATCCTGAGAGGGGCTTGGGGAAATGATCGATTCAAACGACGTCAGGGCTTGCTAGGTCGCTTCCGGCGTGCTGCGAGTTCGTCTTCCTGAGCCTTCTTCATGATCGGCGACATTATCCCATACTGATGCCGTGAAGCCCGCAGGCCCGGCAGTTTGAGGTCCTGAGGCAGATCGAGGCCCGCGACGTCCGCAACCTCGCGGGCCAAACGGAAGAAGAAGCTCTCGCCGCCGCCATTATCATATTGCTTTCGCCACCGTTTGGGCGGCAAGCCGGCCCTCTCCAGCGCACTACCCACATCAGACAGAAATATCTGTTGAGTTAACGCCTTATCAGAAACGCCTTGTTTCCGGGCCTTGACGCCGCCGCGTGCAAAGCGAATGGAAACCACGAGGTCCTCGACGAGTTTCTCGCGGACCTCGTCAGACAGCACGGCGATCTCGTCAAAATCTACCAAGGCATGCCGGACAAGTTTGTCGTCCTCGACCGCATTACGATCGTTGGGATCGATTTTCGGAACGGCGTATTCGGAGAGGCCGGTAAGCCGACGTTTACGAGGCATCGCCCAGACCTCCAAGTGCCTTCTCGATGGCTAACCGCGCCGGCTCTACGTCGAGGTGTACGTAGGCCTTTGCAGATTGTGGGGATACGTGCCCAAGCGCCTTGCTGATGACAACGGCGGCTGCCCCGGACTTTGCAAGGCTCGAACCGAGAGTCCGGCGTACGTCGTGAAGGGAGACCCTTTCCCTTATGTCCGCCGCCTTAAGGAACGCTCGCCATGGTTTCTCCGGATTCACGACATGCCCGACTCTGGCCTCGGCAGATGGCCAAACCCACGGTGAGCGGGTCCGGCTTTGTTGGCGACGCTGGAGCACCTTTACCGCGATGTTCGTGAGAGGAATCGCCATCTCTCGCCGGTTTTTGGACCAAGTCGCTGGAACCACCCAGACCCCCGAGGCCAGATCGAGATCCTGCCGTCGCATGGAGCAAAGCGCATCGCGGCGAGCGCCGGTTAAAATCAATACCTTGAAAAAGTCCGACCATGGGCTTCCGGCAGCGACGTCCAGCGCCTTCCAGAGCCGTGCCAGCTCTTCCGCATTAAGCCGGCGCGTGCGGACACGTTCCTCAAAGCGTTCGACGCCACGCGCTGGATTGTCTGCCCATCGGCCACTCTTTGACATGATAGCCGAGAGCAAGACAATGATCTTGTTCGCCGTGCGCGGCGTCTTGCTACCGAGCCGCGCCTTGAGCCTTTCGACGTCAGATGGTGTGACATCAGCCAGCAGCTTGCGCTTCAGATGTTCCGGCAGATGGAGCCGCCAGAGCCTATTGTAATCGTTCTTGGTCGAAGGCCGCCGGTCCTTTAGGGTTAGGAACCGCTCATACGCCTCTGCAAGCGTCATTGCCTTCACACCCGCGGCGGCCTTCGCGGATCTGCGGGCTGCTGCTATATCGACGCCCTTAGCGATGTCGCCATGATGAGCGGACGCAGCGCTGCGAGCCGCGCTCAGAGACATACTGGCCGTCTTGCCCAGCGTGATTCGTAGGAATCTGCCGTTAACCTTCTTCGTGAAGACGTAGCTCTTAACACCTGCCTTGGTGACCCGGACCGAAAGCCCTGGCATTCGTGCGTCATTGAAATAGATTGTCCGGCCCACAGCCTTGAGATCAGCAATGCGCTGCTCGGTTAGCGCGAGCTTATTGGACGCCGATCGCAGCTGCTTTTGTACGGAAAACGAGACTATCTTTGAACTCAACTTTGCCTCCGTTGATACCCTGTTGATACCGGAGGCATGACACTGGGTGATCCGAGCTGATGGCGAGTTATGATCGTCTCTTGGTTTTTCAATAAGTTAAGGATAAATCATTTTGTGTGGGAAGGGCAGACATAAGGAATCATAATCCTGGGGTCGGGGGTTCGAGTCCCTCCCCCGCTACCAAGCAACCATCCATTAACGTCTACCCACGTCCAAGTAGTTTACGAAAACCTCGGTAAATCAGGGTTTTTCTGTGTCTTGTGTCTATTGTCGTCCACCGAAGTGTCCTAACGTCCATACCTCTAAACGGAGGTGGTCCCGTGGGATTAGGAAGACACTCATGGCCCTGACAGCAAAACAGGTCCAGCACGCCAAGCCCGGGGATCGGCTCGGCGATGGCAACGGGTTGCGGCTCGACGTTGACCGCAGCGGCAACGCGTCGTGGATATTTCGATTCACGAGTCCGGTCACGGGCAGGGAACGGTTCATGGGCTTGGGACCGCTGCGTGACGTGTCGCTGGCGGAGGCGCGCGACGCTGCGGCGGACGCGCGGGCGTTGATACGGCAGCGCAAAGATCCGATTGAAGCCCGTCGCACCGATCGCGCCAAGGCCAAGGTCGATGCGTCGCGGGCTGTCACGTTCCAGACCTACGCCGAGCAGTTCATCGCCGGCCGCGAAGGCGCATGGAAAAATCCCCGGCATCGGCAGGCGTGGCGCAACAGCCTGCGCGACTACGTGTTCCCCGCCATTGGCCATCTGCCGGTCGCCCATGTTGACACCGCGGCTGTGCTGCAGGTGTTGCGGCCGATATGGGGCACAAAGACCGAGACGGCTAGTCGCCTCCGCGGTCGGATTGAAGCGATCTTATCGGCGGCCAAGGTCGAGAGACTGCGCACTGGCGATAATCCCGCTGTATGGCGTGGTCACATCGCCGAAGTGCTGCCAGGCAAACGGAAGGTCTCGAAGGTCGAGCACCATGCGGCATTGCCCTATGCCGAGATGCCCGCGTTCTGGCGCAGCTTGTGCGCCGACACGTCTGACGCGGCGCGCATGTTGCGGTTCATCATTCTGACCGCGTGCCGCTAGGGCGAAGCGGCAAGAGTGCAGTCTCGCGAGATCGTCAAAGACCTTTGGACGATCCCGGCGCCAAGAATGAAAGGCGGTAAGGCGCATGCGGTGCCACTGACGCCCCTGGCGCTCAAGCAGTTGCCGTTCCGGCCGGTTTCGGACGTTGCGCTGGCTAAGGTAATCAGGCGTCACACCGTTACGCCAGCGACTACGCACGGATTTCGATCGAGCTTTCGCGATTGGGCCGGTGATTGCACCGACCATCCGCGAGACCTTGCCGAAGCGGCCTTGGCGCATACGCTTGGTGACGTCGAGAAGGCGTACCGGCGCAGCGATGGCTTGGCAAAGCGGCGCAAGCTGATGGAGGACTGGAGCACTTATTGCGCTGGACCGCGCGCTGACGTCGTGAGGATCGGGGGGCGCGCAAATGAAGGACGGTGACAAGCAACGCGCGAAACGCATCCGCCGCGCCCTCGACAGAGTCAATGGCACGCTTGGCGACATCAAGAAACGTCAAGACCAAGCAATAGATCGGTTCGAAAAAGAACACCGAAATAGGCCGGTGCCCGGAATACCCAAAAGCAAAAACGCCGTCACCATCGACCCCGAGTCCCAACTTCAACTGGAGGCCGCCCAAATCGGCATTCGCATTGCTCTTGCGACGGGAAGTTGGTTTTTCGAGAACAAGGAAATAGTGGAGCTTGGGTCGCAGACAGAAGACGAACACAAGCTCGACGAGGACCCGACGGGCTTGTTTGAAGCCCGGGCGGTTATCGAGGCGGCAAAGAGTGGAGATCGGTTCGCCCGCCGCGCACTGCACAACAAGCTCATGGGGGAAATCGACGACGACTTCCCGATCCTCGAGGAATACAAGAAATATTTGATCTGGTTGCTGTGGGACACGCGAGAAGGCAAACGGCGCAGGGGGCGGCATCCAAAACTCAATCACGCGAGAGATGGTTGGATCTGCAAAGCCGTTGGCATCGCAATCAGTCACGGCTTCCGACTGACCAGGAACAGGGCGTCAGACAGGCCATCTGCCGCTTCTCTTGTGGCTGATGCACTCGCCGAGTTCGGCATTCATATGACCGAAGCGAACGTAGAGTTGATTGCCAAGAGTGTGGATACTAAAAAGTCCGAAGAATAACCGGCGTTTTGTCTCGTACGACTTTATCGCGCGAGGCGTTTATCTCTCTCCGTGCCGACGCGAAATGGTTCGCTGGGACGATAACGGAGAGAGCAAATGCGCTGGATGCGCTTGCCGCAGGTCGAAGACAAAATCGGCCTCAAAAAATCAAAGATATACGCGACGAAGGACTTCCCCAAGCCGATCAAGGTCGGACGCATCAGCGTCTGGAACGAGGCGGAAGTTGAGGAGTGGATGCGCGCCCAACTGAACGAGCGGGAGCGCGCAGCGTGATGTTTGTCCACGACACGCCGGTACAAGCGCAGCACGCAGAGCGCTGGCGCTGGTCGAGAGACCTCGAGGAGTTTGAGCGCCGCATGGCTGGGAGTCGGAGATGGCCGCCTAATGCTGGCACCCGATATTACTGAGCAAATTGAAGCGATAAACGAGCGCTTGGTGGAACCGGGGGCTTGTGCCCCCGCGCCCTTCTAGAGGTCGTGGAGGCGCTGAACTCGGCTCAAGAGCTGATCAAGGTCGAGATGCTGAGCCCCATTACCCACGTTCGATCTTGTCGGGAGCAGTTGCCACCGGACTCGGGCTGGCGTGCTGCCTTGAGGATCATCCGCAGTGACCCAAAGCGAAAGCCCGAAGCGCTCGCGACGCCCCGGGCTCTCTGAATCGTTCCCCTGGAAAAAGGAATTAACCATGAAATATCACTTTGACTTCTCCTCCGCAAGCGATGGGGGGCTTCGCTGATGAACAAGGCTGTTCAGGTTGAAGAGCTATCGTTCGCTTCACCCACCAAGGCACCGCAAGATCTCTCGGTTAAGAAGCTATCGCCTCCGCTCGCGCGGGCCGACGATCTCGACCGCTTTGATTGGGAAAAGGATGCCGACTGCATCATCCTACACGAGCAGCCGGCCACTGCCGTCTACGAAGGTAAGGGCGGCCACATCGTCATCCGCCAGACAAACGGATACGAAGATGATGTGACGATCCTAATCGCCCCAGAGAACGCCACTGTCTTCCAGGAAGGCCTGGCTGAATACCTTCGCAGAAAGTAGCCCGCGGTGGCGAGGAGGAAAAACAACGCGATAGACGGGCAGTTCTCTGCCCGTACTATCGAGATGCTGGGAAGCCCGGCATGGAGGGCATTGAGCCTATCTGCGCATAAGGTCTTTGATCGCATCTGCATCGAGCTTGCGCACCATGGCGGCAACGACAACGGCCGGCTGCCGGTCACCTATGGCCAATTCATGGAATACGGGATCGATCGTCACGCGATCGCGCCCGCCATCCGCGAATTGGAGGCCCTTGGCTTTGTAGAGGTCACCCAGCGCGGCAAACCAAGTGCAGGCGACCTGAGATGGCCGAATTTCTTCCGGCTCACCTGCGTCAATTCCAAGAGCAGTCCGACCCCTTCGCATGAGTGGCGAAGGGTCAAGACTCGGGACGACGCCGAACTACTGGCCAAAGCCGCACGCAAAGCCAAATGTAAAAAACAGAATCCCAGTGGGGAAAACCCACACCGTACCAATGGGGGAAACCCCCACTGTCACGCTCAATTCCCAGTGTGGAAATCCCCCACTACTAGCCCAGTGTTGGAAACCCACACTACCTCTATATCTCGGGTGGTACCTGCCAAGCCTGCAATGCCCAGGAGGTGGAATGATGAAGCCTAAAGATGAGAAGCAAGCAATAAAGCTGAGTCTCGATCCCAATAAACCAGAAGGCAATCGCAAGTCACTTGGCGGCGGCAAGGCTGACGAGTGGAACGATCGGCTAAGCAATCTCACCATCAGCGCCCTGCCGATCGCTCACTCGAAAAACAACGATAGCGTCACCGAAGCATGTTTGGCCGTCTCTTACGGTGTGATGGATATGGCACCGGCTGATCCCGTCGAGGGAATATTGATCGCGCAATTGATAGCAGCGAACGAGGCCGCGCTGGCGATGTATCAGAAGGGCTGGGCGCAGCCGCCGGAGTTTTTCGAGGCGCGGACGAAATATCTGCAGCTCGCTGACAAAGCGGCTCGGACGGTGATGATGTTGACCGAAAGGCTCGATCACCACCGAGGTCGAGGCCAGCAACAGATCACCGTCAAGCATGTGACCACGAACAATGTCACGGCAGATCAGGCGATCATTGCCGATAGCGTCACCACCGCCGGCGCTCGCAATGCCGCATCTCCTGCTCTGCTGGCAGCTAATTCCCAGGCGCCTATGCCGATCCTCAGTGAAACAAGGCAGCCTGATCCGGTTGGGGTGGGGGGAGGCACCAAATCGAAATGACCATCAACCCCATGCAAAGCGCCCACGACGCGCCTCGGTGCAGAGCCAAATCGAAACGAACGGGGAAGCGCTGTCGTGCGCCCGCGGTACGCGACTGTCGCGTCTGTCGAATGCATGGGGCTAGCGGCGGCGCGCCGACCGGCAAGCAGAATGGCAACTATAGGCACGGCACGCGCACAAAAGAGGCGATCCAGGCGGTGAGGTACGTCAATTTGCTGTCGCGCTTGGCGCGTAAATCCTGAGAAGCCGTGCTGGCGGGCACCGTCGTCGTTGTTTAGTCGATGTCCGTTGCAGAAGTCGGCGACGACAATGGCGGGGCAGCGGTGAGGACAAGGCTGTTGATGCGGAGGTCGGTCATCTGCTGCACCGGCTTGCCGAAGCTGAGTTACCGGTGGGAGACAGCATGAAACGGCGTGATTTCATCACCATTCTCGGCGGCGCGGCGGCGACACAAGTGATTAGGCCGGGTTTAGTGGGTGCGGCAACATCGGCCAAGCGTCCGATCATCGGCGTTCCGGTGACGCGGTCGGGCTTGTGAACATCGTGCATTACTCCTGGTTCTGACTTGATCCGTCGCACCTTTGCGTCAAGCTGACTCCAGTCGTGGGCAGGAGGACAACGTGAGGTTTGTTCTTTTGATCGGATGCCTGAGCTTGGGTGCCTGTGCGGCCTTGGTGACCATGCGGCTTCCGAGCCTAAATCGCAAAGTTGCTCATTTCCTGCCCCTCGGTCTCGCAATTCCTTCCACAAGACCGAGGAGGACCGGCTGGTCGTAATTCCCCTATTCACCCCCGGCCAGCCGGTTTCATGCGGTCGGTGATTTTCCGCTGATAGCGTTCAGCGCCTCCGTAATTAGGTGCCGGCGAGAACGTATCGAAGCGTTCGTCCGGTCAGCCAAGATGCAATGGCCGCCTCAATCAAGTAATCGGGATGGAGGACGGTCTGTGGGTGACCATTAACCAAGTCAATCAATGCGAGGAGCGGCAATGGGAGAAACAACACTGCCAGGATGCATCCGAGCCAATAAAGGACATCCCCCAATCGAGCAGCCACTGCCCTCTCCTCGGCGAAAAAAGTCCCACTCGCTTGCTGGTAACGAGCGGGACTGAGGTGGCGCCACCGGAACAGGCTGAACCGGTGACGCCGGCCACATGTCGCTGCTGATTCGTGGCACCGAGGAGTCCGCCGTGGTTCGCTTTTAGGCGCAGCGATAGGCGACTTTGAGTCATTAGAGGCAAGATCCTCATGACGCGCCTGTCAATATCCGATATGCGCCGGCTCATTTCCTCCTCACACGCTTGCGGCGACCTCGAAAGGGCCTGTGAGAGCCCTCCAGATCGCCGGCTCAGATACGCCGTAAACCTCGGCCAGCTCGGCCATCGTCTCGCCCTTGGCATAGCGATCGGCGGCAACACGGATCATTTCCGGTTCGAGCTTCTTCTTGCGGCCGAACTTGACGCCCTTGCGCTTGGCCCGCTCGATGCCTTCCTCGCAGCGTTTGCGGATAAGCTTGCGCTCGAAGTCCGCGATACCGCCCATGATCGTCAGCATCAGCCTGCCGTGGTCCGTGGTCGTGTCGCACCACGCCTCACCAAGGCTTAGGAAGCCACAGGAGAGGCTTTCCAGTTCGTGCAGGATGTTGTGGAGGTCACGGCTCGAACGCGCCAGGCGATCCAGCTTCGTCACCACGACGATATCGCCAGGCAGGAGATCCTTCATCAGCCGCTTGAACTCTTTCCGGCCGTCCGTGGTCTTGCCCGACACCTTCTCGCTGTAGATTTGCTCGCAGCCAGCCGCCATCAGGGCCTCGACTTGACCCTGATAGTCCTGGGTGTTGCTGCTGACCCGCGCATATCCGATCTTTGCCATCTCAAACCTCATTTTGAAATCCAACGATTTGCAAGTCCGTTGGACCTCGATCGGCACACAAGCTTAGGCAGCCCGTGCAGCAACACAGGGACGTGAACCAGAATCCCCGCAACTCCTGCGTGACGCTTCCAGTTTACTTGGCAGGAGATAGCCATGTCAGCTATTTATATTTGCGTAGCGGCCGGCCGCACACAGCAAAAAAGCCCTGCTCTTTGGGTGAGCAGGGCTGAGGTGGCGCCACGGAGCAGGTACGGGACAATGGCGCTGCATCATGTCGCCGTTGATTCGTGTCGCCGATGAGTCCGCCATCTTGTCTCTTTCTGGGCAGGCTTTTCTTGCCGGGCTGGTTTCTGCTGGGCGCGTTTCTGCTCGGTTACAGGGGCGAGCACCTGTGAGGTTTCCACCTCACACGCTGCTTAGGGGCTTTTAGAGAATTCAGACTACTTCCTTTGCCCTGCCGGAAAAACGCAATCACGACAACATTGCCCAGCCAAGCTGCGCCTCTCGCGGCCACTCCTGCCCGCGGGGCGACGCAACTGGCCCCGGTTTTCTCCCTTCCCTGAGCGGCCGGGGCCGTTTTTCGACCTTAGCAAGTCCTTGGCTTGGAAAGGGACTAAGGCAACGTCAATATGAGAATCTCGAATGTAACGCGTCTCTTCTGTTGGGCATCCTACGAAGCGGCGGAAGCCACTTCAGTGTTGGGGTGGCCAGGCGAGGCTAGATGCGTCATCTGCGGCGCGCTCCTTGATCGTTGGCAGGAACCGAAGCTCAAAGCATTTCGACTCGTTATCGCCGCTCAGCACCGCTACCCGACCGTTTCCGTGCCGCCATCTTTTAGGCGAAACGAAATCTGGCGAAAGGCGAAGAGGCAAATGCAGTTGGCAGCAAAAAACAAGTCTCTGGAGGTCAAGCCTAGATTAGGAAGACCGCTTGGCTCTCCTAATGATCCGCGTTGGCTATGGCCATCGGCGGGGCGCCGACGTCCGGCCGGATTTCAGCTGGAATGCGAAGCCGGTCGGCGGAAGGGCTAGCGCTCGTCCTAGCCATCTTCAAGATGTGACGCCGCTCGTTTGAGGGTTCGAGCAATAAGAAAATGCTCGAGCTTTTTGCCCGTGCTGAGCTGCGCCCGTACCCAATGCGGTTGCTTTCCACGGCCCGACCATGTTTCGGCATTATTTTTTGGGTTCTGGTATTTCGGAAGAACCTTCGGATAGGCACGGCGCGGCTGATTAGGCCCAATCGCGCCACGAGCGTTTTCAAGCCTGCGCAGACGTTCTTCAAGCTTGGCCGTCTCCTCCGCCATCTTGCGAGCCAGAATCGACGTCATCTGTTCATGCAAATGCCACATCTCATCTGTGGACATGGATTTGAAAGCATCGGCTTCCATGGGCGGGACCCTCCCGTGCTATTCTCCGCAAGCCAAGGCGCTCTCCAGCGCACCTGGCGCAGAGCAGATATAACCAGCTATCGATTCGGAACAATGGAAAAAGTAGGGTGGAATGTTGGCCGCGCATTGGTCGAATTTTGCGGCCGGGCGGAACACGTGTCGATATTGTGGTTGGAGCGTGTATGAGTAACCGCAATCAGTCTGACGGTAGTTTGCTTGCCCTACGTCTCCGTGCTCAGACGCTGACCAAACAGCTTGAAGAACTTCAGCAACTTCGAGACCGGGTAAACAGGGCCGAAGCGAGAGCCGTCGCGGGGCGTCGCGGGAAACATCTGGGACGCTTAGTCGTAGACTCTTCGCTCACCGGGAAACCCCATACCCCCATTCCGGGGAGTAGACCTCGCTAAGAGGTTGATGGCCTCGGTGCACCGTGACCGAGGGCTGTTCCAGTCAAAGCAAGTTGGCTCACCCCATGCTGGTTCGATTTCATGAAACAAATCTTGGCGCGTTGTGTTGCCCCCTGAGCGACCAAAAAAGAAGGACAATCCATGGCAGACACTCGTGAGAAAGGTTTCGCCCTCAACTTTTGGCTAAATGCCGGAAGCAATATGCTGCAGTTCGCTTCTGAGACTTTGGGCCGAAACCATCGACAAGCACCCACAGAACTATGAACAGGGAACCGAAAGACTGTCCGTTGAGCGCGCCGCCTGACTGTTACTTTTCGGACAGACACCTTGGGCGTCAACCTGCTTTGCTCTCTCATCCCCGGACAGCCGCCCGCTTGAAGGGGGGAAGTGGCTCCGGTTCGTCACAGCGCCGGGGCCACTTTCATTTGTGATGTCCGTTCAATCCACGCCGATCATAACGCTCGAAGCCTTGATTACGGCGGTGACCTTGCCGCCCGCTTTTATGCCGAGTTCTTCCACGGATTCATTCGTAATGGCGGCGGTGATAGTATTGCCGCTGCCGATATCGACCATGACGTGGGAGGTGGTGGCACCCTTCTTCATAGCCTTGACGGTACCCTTGATCTGATTGCGGGGCGCTTATGCGCATATTCGGTCTCCTTTGCTCGACGATAGACGTTCCGTTCACCGGAACAGGTTTCCAAAGATAGATTACATTTCCAAAACCGAAGCCCTATATCGGTTCCATGTTTGAGTTTTGCCTTCCGACCAAATCCACCACCGTTCCTGACGGGCCGGACTGGCTGCACGAGATCAAAATACGACGGCCACCGTCTGCGCCTACTCGCGGCGGATACGATTGGAGCAAGCGTTTCCCGCGGATCGTGGAATCTGCGCTATTGAACCGGCCATTTCGTGATCGACGGCGAGGCAGTCATCCTGGGCGTTGACGGATACTCCAATTTCAACGCGCTGCATTCCGGCAGGCACAACGAAGGGGTTCAGCTCTGCGCCTTCAATGTGCTGGCAATGGACGGTGACGATTTGCGGGATCTGCCCCTGTCAATGCGCAAGGCCAATCTTGCCCGGCTGTTGGCGCGCAGACCTGACGGCATCTTCGTGAGCGACTTCGAACAGGGAGAGATCGGACCTGATCTATTCCGAGCCGCCGCATGTCGGATGGGGTTAGAGGGATTGGTATCGAAACGCCGTGACCGTTCCTATCAGGCTGGCCGGTCGAAGCACTGGATTAAGGTCAAGAACCGGGAGCACCCGGCGACGAGCCGGGTGATGGAAGCGTTCGCATGAAAGCGCCTATTGCGCTGGCCCCTCAACGGCAACGATATTGTAGTTAGCAAAATTCTCGCCCACTTTCCTGATCTCCTCGTATTCAGGCGAGTGACGCCACTTGTTCAATGCGTCCAAACTCTCCCAGCGCAAAATGACCACGCGCCCTTTGGGAAGCGTACCGTCGATTTGTGTTCCTGGCCCTGCTGCCACGTAAACAGCACCATGATCTTTGATGGTCTTTTGGGCGGCGGGAAGATATTTCGTCCTGTAGCCGTCAGCATCCTTGATTTCATTAATGGCCACCATAAAGACGGGCAGCTTTGCTTGAGCATTTAGTGTCTGAACTGCGGCCGCGCCGATTGTTACGCCTGCTAATATCGCCAAAACGAGTGTCCTCATTCATTTTCTCCATAGACTCTTCGCGAAGGGGAGTATGCCGAGCTCCGTGAGATTGCGCCAGGAAATGCCGTGCCGCGTTGCACGCGTCATAAAGCGTGGTAAAATACGGGTAACCGGCCCAACGATACCGACCGAAAAGTCGAGGCGCGCTTCTTCGACTGCAAACGTACCGTTGGTAGCTGATTTCGCAGATATTTCTTTTTTTCTCATCTGAGCGAATGGGTGAATGCTATGCCGCAGTTCACACCTCAACTCATCCGAGACATGAGAAATGCGCTTGAAGATGTCATGACAAGGGTCCCCGCCGAATATGGGACAGCGGCGGTTAAGGTGTATCTCGCCGAATGCATCCTAAAAGCAGCGGCCCGTGGTTACACAAACTATAATGAGTTAGTGAGCGCCGCAGCTGATCAAATACAAACCGCTATATCGCTATTCGCGTGAACAAGCGGGCGACGAATAGGAAAGTGCGCGAAATTCCTCCGATTCCGTCTCGATTGCAATTGTAGGCAAACTCCGAGGTGCTGAAATGTCGGCACTTGGCCCAACTCGGACTTCCGGTGATGTCCGCTTTCCCGCCGCTGGCGAAGCCGCCTGCGTTGATCTGAATCAAATTTATCCTTACGCCGCAGAACATTCCTTACGCCGCAGAAAATAAATGCAGGCCGGTAATGATTTTGTGACGCGCATCACTGCAGCATCCGACTTTTTGCTGAGGGTTCTCGAGCCAATTGCCAGCGCTGTCGATTTGGGGCAGAGCAATTGGAGCGGTTGGCAAGGGGCTGCTCTGATGCGGAAGGGCGGCCCCGCTCGGCTACTAGGAACCATTTACATACGTCAGTGTTGGACGGCGGACCACATTAACACCTGGCCTGTGGCCCGACGGTCGCACTGGGGTGGATGGGGGCAATTTCGTCATGCGTACGAGCTTGCGAGATCGGTGTATTATCGGTTTTTGGCTAATCTTGTTTGGACTTGCAACAGTAGGTTGGCTGGCTGGATTAACCTGGGCGTCCATTTGGTTGTTTAGTTGACGATACGCACTCTGGCTAAAAAGAGTGTTCCGCAACTTTCATTGCTAAGCAGGCTATCATTCCCCACAAGGCAAGATCGATTTCCAAGTCTGCTTAGCGTTGCGCGGTCACTCTGAATAGCAGCCCGGCGGAATCGTCCTGCCGAGATAGACGGCGACCGGCCCGGTCAGCGCCATGCCGCGCAACTCACTCGGCGATATCAGCCGTGCGGCGATGATCTCGCGGTTGTCGAGCTGTAACTCGGGCAGCCGATCCAGTCGTAGTTCAAAGAAATGCACTTTATCTCTTCGCCCGTCCCAGAGGCCCCAGGCGTCGCCCACGGCGACCAGCGGGAACGCTCCGGCGAGGCCGATCTCCTCTGCCAGCTCGCGCCGGGCTGCTACCTCAGGCGTCTCACCGTGCCGGACAGTGCCGCCGGGGAAGTTCCACTCGATCCTATACGACGAGCGCACCAGCAGTAGCGCCTGACCGACGTAGACAGCCACAAGCGCCCCCTCATGCTGCTGGTGCCGCAGTCGCCACCAGATGCGGGCAAGCGGGAAACCGACGCGGTATGCTGTCCGCCAGGCAGCGTCGAGAAGCGTGGAACGTCGAGCTTGTCCAAGGTCTGACATGGACCAACCTCTACAACCTTTGCCGGTAAGAGGGACAGCTTTTCGCCGGCACCGGGTCTCGGGCTGTTGTCCCAGCTACATTGCCCCTGAAGCCGAGCCGTCGACATTCGAACGATGCCCACCTCCATATTGCTGCGAGCCGACCAGGTGATCGAATAGGCCTGCTTGCTGCAGCGCATGAGTCTATCTTTGGCCCAACTTGATGTCCGCTTTCCCGCCTCTGTTGAGGGCAAAGCGGACCTGTCAGCATTCCGGCCCGGGCTAGGCTATCTTGATGCCGTTCGGCTTGCCGCTACCGTCCGCTACAATTCGCTCAAATTCAGATTTAGGAAGCATCCGCGACGCCAGTCGCCATTGTTCCAGAATTAACTCAGAACCCAAGTATTCAGCTTAACGAGCGAGTTTAGTTGTGGCGTTGTGCGGTCACGATATCGTTCGCTGATGGCGCATGACCACCTTTGGATCATCTCTGCGGTTGCCTTGGCTATCGTTGCGGCCGTTTGGCTTTGGTTCCTGTTTGCATATGCCCACCTCGTTTTGAAGCATTGAACGTAAAAGCGATGCATAGGCAACCCATTCCAAGCCAGTGGCCGTCGATCGTAGTGTACGCCTGCGTCGCCATCGTAGCGGCCGGTGCGCTGACTCTCCTTGGTTGGATTGCTCTGGCACTGATGGGCTTCCCTTCCCACGATTGGCAGTGGCGCAACTAACCCACCTAGTGGCGTGGCGATCTAACATATCCATCCGCAAGCATTCGGCCATTTGGCGAAGATGCTTTGCGTAGTCCAGGCACTGGACTGCAACCTCGGGCGGGCTGTTGCGCGCCACGTCTTTACATCGCCATCAGCGGCGATCGATGGCTGTCCGCCATCGAGCCGCGCTTCACCTTTTTTATTGCGCCGCACCTTGGCTAGTTCCCCCGGTAATTTTAAGAAAATGTTTCGGCGGGCGAGAAATAGTTACTCGCGCTCAGTTCCGCTCGCGCGTTGTTAAGCCCATGACTATCTATAAGCTGTTGAAAGACACCGCGTTCGGGCCGGAGGACATTGAACGCCTCGTGATGGCTTACGAACAGACTTTGCGGGCGCTGCGATTAAAGGATCGCAATGACCCGATCACGCTGCTTGTCGCCGAGAAGATGATTGCGATTGGCCGGCTGGGAATTGAAGACCCGGCCCAGATATCCAAACTTGCCCTCAAACAGTTAGGGCCCCCGTAGGGACAAACGAATAATAGTCGGCTGCCGGCACCGGATGTGCGGGCCGGAACGAAAGCCCCGCCGCGACTATAGTCTGAGGGACCGCCGCTCGCCGTTACCAACGACGGCGCATGTCGCGGATAGCCAAAGGTCTTCTCGGACCCGCCGTTCAAAAAACAATCGGCTCCGAGGGAACGTGGCCCCGCGCAGATCGTGCCTTTCTCAAGGCGTCGGGCCGAAGCTTGATGCGCATCAAGCTATCGGGGCCCAATTCCGTTAGGTTGATCGGCGCTGGGCATGGCGCTCGGTGGCAGGGCCTCTTCCCCCGTCGCAAAGGAAGGGCCGCTCTCATCGGGCGGCCTCTTTCGTTTTCCTATGTACGGCGATCCTCGCTTCCAGCGTGTGCCATATCGAACACACCTAAGTCCGTTCTGATTTCGTGAGCGGGACCGAAGCCGCTGCGTCCTGCAAAAGAAAAGGCCCCGGCCAGGTGCCAGGGCCAAGTCATTCCTATGTTGAAGCCGATCCAACGCTTTAGTCCCGCAGTCGTTCCAAAGGAAACAGCCGAAGGCGCTGTGTCCTGCAAAAGATAAACCCCAGCCAGCGTTGGTTTCCGGCCGGGGTCCAGAGGTGTCGGGCCGTCACCATCTCGCAGGGGGCAGCCGATCTTAACGCAGGCACCCGAGATTGCGCAGCTTCTCGAGCGCGGCAGCTTGCAGGCCCGCGTGATCCAAGGGTTCGCCATGCGATTGCATTGTTCTTGCAGCCGTTCCCGCTCCAAGGCTTGCCGCGCCTGCTCAGTCTCTGCCAAGAACTCCGCCGCGCGGGCTTTTCCCTCGGCCATGTACTGTTCGCCTGTGATCTGCCCGGCCGCGAACTTCTTAGCCGATGCGATGTTGCGCGCCGCCATCTTTTCGAACGCGGGCAGCGTCGCCGGCGCGTGTTCTGCCAGCACTGGCCTGGTTGCGTTCATGCGGCACATGGTTGCGCGAACCGCATTCTGGCGCGAGTCCACCTTGGGACAGTTGGCTTCAGCCGCTGCCCTATTGAGCGCGGCCACGGTCACATCATCAGCGTGCGCTGGCGCGACAAGCGGCGCGCATGCGAACAAGAGCACCAATCGATGGTGCCCTCGGAAACAGCAACTCGTCATGGTGTCCCCCACCGCTTGGGGCCTTTCAAAATGCCAGAAGTGCGGGACCATCGCCAGCCCCGCGCCCTCCAAAAGAAAACCCCGGCTTTCGGGCTGGGGTCCAAAGCGCTCGCGTCCTGATCGGCTTCTCTAACACACCGGAACCATCTGAACTTGCCATCCATTGGGCGTCATCACACGCTTGCGGAAGGGAGGGCAGTCATTGTGACTGGTAGAGATTCCGTACCAGTCGCCAAATCCTTTTGCGTTTCCCGAGCCGCTCCCGTTTCCAGAGCCGCTCCCGTTTCCGTAGGCGCCGCCATTTCCGTAGGCGCCCCCGTCTCCGTAGCCGCCCCCGTTTCCGTAGCCGCTCCAGTAGCCGTCGACCCCCACAAATCCACCAGTAGTCACCGAGGGCCTCGTCCTGTGTGGCCTCGTTCGTGGAAGCCATCCCAGAAACTTCGATCTTCGCCCGAAGCCGAGTCGGTACAGGCTGCCGCGAAGGCGGACAGGATGAGTAACGTTGCAATTGTTTTCGGTGTCATGGGAACGTTCTCGCAGGTGGTATCTCGCAACGAAGCACTAAGTTGTTACGGCTGTTAACCATACATGATCGTTCCTCGATCATTGCGGACCAATTATGACCATAGCTGGCCGAACGACGCGGGACCGAAGCCCCGCGCCCTCAACGAAAAGCCGCCTGGGTTGAGATCAGCGACGGCCTGCTCCTTCAGCCCGCAGCACCTGCCTGACGGCATCTTTGATCATAACTTTGAGTTCCCACTCCGTCGGAGAAGTGGGGAACCGTTAAGCTGCTCACCGCAGCTTCGACGCGAAAACTCCAGGATCAGAACCAATTTCTCATGACGATCTGCCTGCGCTTCGGGATAGCAGGCGTCGGAGATGGCCGAGCAAAGGGAGTCTGGGGCCGCAGGCCCTCTTCAGAATCCTTAGCGAAAACACTGGCCGTATGTTCACGGTTCTCAAGCTTTTCGGCTGCGCTTGCATTGTCGCGGTGTGTCAGGTCCTTAAGTTGTTCAGCAGCCGACGCATTGTCATGAGCCTCGGCTGCATTGCGATCGTTGATTGCCTTTGTCCCGTTCGTTGTCTGCTGCTGGGCCGCCTGGATATCTCGCAACCCCTTCTTGTCGTTTGAATCGGCGTCGTATTTGGACGCATCGTATAATTTTGGAGGCAATTCAACATGAGCAAAATGAGGATCAGACGAGCTTGGCCAGAAAAATCTAGCCCACGCGATTGCTGCGAGAGCGACCGCCGAAAGAAGCACTCCGGACACCCAGCCGGTCGAGGTTTTCGAAACGATTATTCCGTCGTGTCTGGGTTTTCCTTCAGCGGCGGCAAGCCGAGCATGCCATGGCTCGTATACGTTTTGCCTTCGGCCCTGAGAGCGTGCCCCAAGCAGCGCGAGGCCCGAAATGAATGCGACAAAGAAGAGGAAGATGTACAGCGTTAACCATTCGTCTTCATCCATTGCGAGCCACTCCATCGAGGCGATGGAAACTGCTCAACGTCCGCCGCCTAAGCCCCGGCTGGTCCCCGAATCGACCTAGACCCAGCCAGAATAGGCACGATACTTGACGCATTTTGACGAAACTCAAAGCACTTTGACGAAAAGGGTTATCAAAGAAAAGGGCTTTAATTTCGTGACAGCCCGCGTTTAGCTTGCAAACAGAACCCAACCTCCCGAAGCGCAGCTATTAAAACCGCAGCGGCGCACGTGTGGCAGGCGAGGCGCCGACATCACCGCGGAATCATGCGGCATGGACAGGCCCACCAAGATTTCGTTCGGCGACATGCGCGAGTCCGGCGTGCGCGGCGTGCTGATCTACTGCTAGGACTATCGCTGCAGCCATTACATTGCCATCAGCGGCGATCGAGGGCCCGATGAAGTTCGTTTGTCCGATCTCGAGCCGAGGTTTGTTTGCTCAGCTTGCGGTAAGCGCGGCGCCGACGTGCGGCCAGACTTCCACTGGAGCGCAAAACCGATCGGCGGCACAGATATTGCCAAAGGGCAACGGGCTGAGCGGCGACCAAGGGCCCTCGCACTGATGTGAACCGGCGAAACCGAAACGAAACAGATCGTGAAGCCTGCCGGAAGCGCTCCGCAGATATGTTGCCCTGGGGGGTATTAGTCCGAGGGATTTGCCATGCGTAAGGTATTGCTTTCGGCGGCTTCTCTTACGGTCGCCGGGTTCATGCTCCACGGTGCCTTTGCGTGTGAATTGAACCGCGAAGCTAGTCAGCCGGCTTCAACCGTTGTTCTTCCGGTCGGTTGCAGTGGATCAAACTGCTTGATCAGTCCGCCGCAGGACCTTCTAACTGACGTTGCCAACGAAGAACGCACCCCAGTCAATCCG
>Ga0210408_10001724_pt1 | contig 22310 bp, 20 predicted proteins | sample IncBWH4MmetaG_FD_155471 | JGI IMG/M metagenome (GOLD analysis project Ga0210408, IMG submission 155471) | Forest soil microbial communities from Barre Woods Harvard Forest LTER site, Petersham, Massachusetts, United States - Inc-BW-H-4-M | ecosystem: Environmental > Terrestrial > Soil >...
GGCTCCAACGGGTCGGCGCGAAGCGCCGCCCGATGACAGGCTCCGAGCCGAACCCGGAACCTCGAGATTCTCAGGTGCGCAATTGCGCACCATAGTTCGCTCGTTTCACTCGCGCCGGGGAATGACAGAGGCTAGATTCGCTCGCAACGACAGACAAAAAAGCCCGCCGTCCCCAAACGGCGGGCTTTTTTCGGGCGCAACGATATCCGTTGCGCCCGTTCCGGACGCGAGACCTGTCAGGCTTCGTCGTTGGTGCGCGAGGCGCGCGGTCTTTAAGACACCACTTCGGCGGTGACGCGGCCGACGCCGGCGGCCGTCAGGCCGATGGCCCGGGCAGCGCCCGTGGAGAGGTCGAGAACCCGGCCGCGAATGAAGGGGCCGCGATCGTTGACGGTGACGATGACGCTCTGGCCGCCATGGGTGACCCGGAGCTTGGTGCCGAACGGCAGCGAGCGGTGCGCGCAGGTCATGGCGTTCTGGTTGAAGCGCTGGCCCGAGGCGGTCTTCCGGCCGGATTCGTTGCCGTAATAGGACGCCATCCCTGAGAACGAGCGGGTGGCGTGGAAGATCGAGGCATTGGCATTGAGCCAGGATGCCGGTCCGGCGTCGGTGGCCGCAGCCGCGACGGTTGCAGCATGGTGGTGATGGCGTGCCGCGACGTGATGGCGATGGTGATGTCCAGACCTCGCTGAAGCCTCGGTCGCCGTGCCGCCAACGGCGAGAGTTGCGACGAAAGCCGCGATCGCGGTACGCGATCTTGACATCGACTTCGCCTTAAAATTGTGTATCCTCAACATTAATTCTGTCCCTTTGACTAGTAGAGCCACATGCGTGGCCAGTGGAGCCCCCGTTTCGCTGTGAGGAATTCGTCGTTTGGTTGCCTAATGCGGCATGAATTAGGCAGTAAAAGCGGATTCGTCTCAGGCCAATTTATTGTCGCGGTAGTCCGTTATTGCGCGAAAATTCCGTAATCTTGGCAATTAGCAAAATGATAACGAATTAATACTTGTCTATACAATATAGATAAATTGAAATTTAGAATTGCAAGTTTTGGCCAAGTACTACCCAGCAACCAATCCTTCGCACCGACGCGGGGACGAGCATGAGTTATCGGCATGGCAGCCCGGCGCTGGCGAAACGATTCAGGTATCATGAGGAGGAGACGCCGTCGGTCGGGTGACCGCGGCACCGGGCCATCAGTCGCGGCGCAGACGATCTGATTCAGTTGCAGTGACCGGGTCCGTCATGTTGCACCTGCGGTTCTGCTATGATAGCAAAGCCGCGATTTTTAAGGCGCCTTCGCGACCCTGCGCCGGTCAAAAATCGAAGTCCCGCTTGAATTCCAAGGGCTTGAATCGCTTGGCGCCGCACCCCGTGGCGACGGTTTTCACCCTTGCGAGTTTAACAGCTGAAAGAGCGCGTCCGTGGCCAGTGAAGATCCGTCCGTTTCGGGAGTGTCCGGTCGTTATGCAACGGCCTTGTTCGAATTGGCCCGCGATGAGAAGTCTATCGACGCAGTCGTGGCCGATCTCGATCAATTCGATCGGCTGCTGGCCGGAAGTGACGATCTGAAGCGGCTGGTCCGCAGCCCGGTGTTTTCGGCTGATGCGCAACTGAAGGCACTCGGCGCGGTGCTCGAAAAGGCCGAGATCACGGGCGTTTCCGCCAATTTCCTGAAAGTCCTGACCGCCAATCGGCGGCTGTTCGCGGTCACCGAAATCATCCGCGCATTCCGCGCGCTGGTGGCGAGATTCAAGGGTGAGGCGACCGCCGACGTCACCGTCGCCGAAGCCCTGTCGGATGCGAATCTCGACGCCCTGAAAGCCGCGCTGAAATCGGTGACGGCCAAGGACGTGACGCTCAATGTGAAGGTCGATCCCTCGATCATCGGTGGCCTGATCGTCAAGCTCGGCAGCCGCATGGTCGATAGTTCGCTTCGCACCAAACTCAATTCGATCAAGCACGCGATGAAAGAGGCAGGCTGATGGACATCCGCGCCGCGGAAATTTCCGCGATCCTCAAGGACCAGATCAAGAATTTCGGCCAGGAGGCCGAGGTCTCCGAAGTCGGGCAGGTGTTGTCCGTCGGTGACGGCATCGCCCGCGCCTATGGGTTGGACAATGTCCAGGCCGGCGAAATGGTCGAGTTCGAGAACGGCACCAGGGGCATGGCGCTGAACCTGGAGACCGACAACGTCGGTATCGTGATTTTCGGCGCCGATCGCGAGATCAAGGAAGGCCAGACGGTGAAGCGCACCCGCGCCATCGTCGACACCCCGGTCGGCAAGGGCCTGCTGGGCCGCGTGGTCGATGCGCTGGGCAATCCGATCGACGGCAAGGGGCCGATCCAGGCCTCCGAGCGCCGCCGCGTCGACGTCAAGGCGCCCGGCATCATTCCACGCAAATCGGTCAGCGAGCCGATGGCGACCGGCCTGAAAGCCATCGACGCGCTGATCCCGATCGGCCGCGGCCAGCGCGAGCTGATCATCGGCGACCGCCAGACCGGCAAGACCGCGATCGCGCTCGACACCATCTTGAACCAGAAGCCGCTCAACGCGCAGCCGGACGAGAACATCAAGCTCTATTGCGTCTATGTCGCGATCGGGCAGAAGCGTTCGACGGTGGCCCAGTTCGTCAAGGTGCTGGAAGAGCAGGGCGCGCTGGAATATTCCATCATCGTCGCCGCGACCGCCTCGGACCCGGCGCCGATGCAATACATCGCCCCGTTCACCGGCTGCACCATGGGCGAGTATTTCCGCGACAACGGCATGCACGCGGTCATCGTCTATGACGATCTGTCCAAGCAGGCCGTCGCCTATCGGCAGATGTCGCTGCTGCTGCGCCGCCCGCCCGGCCGCGAAGCCTATCCGGGCGACGTGTTCTATCTGCACTCGCGGCTGCTCGAGCGCGCCGCAAAGCTCAACAAGGACCAGGGCTCGGGCTCGCTGACCGCGCTGCCGGTCATCGAAACCCAGGCCAACGACGTGTCGGCCTATATCCCGACCAACGTCATCTCGATCACCGACGGCCAGATCTTCCTGGAAACCGACCTGTTCTTCCAGGGCATCCGGCCCGCGGTCAACGTCGGTCTGTCGGTGTCGCGCGTCGGTTCGTCGGCGCAGACCAAGGCGATGAAGAAGGTCGCCGGCAAGATCAAGGGCGAGCTGGCGCAGTACCGCGAAATGGCGGCGTTCGCGCAGTTCGGCTCAGATCTCGACGCCTCGACCCAGCGGCTGCTCAACCGCGGCTCGCGCCTGACCGAACTTCTGAAGCAGCCGCAATTCTCGCCGCTGAAGATGGAGGAGCAGGTCTGCGTGATCTGGTCCGGCACCAACGGATATCTGGACCCGCTGCCGCTCAACAAGGTGAAGGCGTTCGAGGACGGCCTGTTGTCGCTGCTGCGCGGCAAGAACGCCGACCTTCTCAACACCATCCGTGACAGCCGCGACCTCTCCGACGACAGCGCAGCCAAGCTGAAATCGGTGGTCGAGAGTTACGCGAAGTCGTTCGCTTGATGTTGGTGCCGTCATGGCCGGGCAAAAGCGCAAAGCGCGTCTTTGCTAAGATGTCCCGGCCATCCACGTCTTTGACGTGGATGAGTTAAAGACGTGGATGCCCGGCACGAGGCCGGGCGTGACCAAAGTGGGTTTAGCGGTCGTCCTTCTCGAGGGATCGAGCGCCGGGGTGAGCTGGACGAAGAATGGCGTCACTAAAAGACATGCGGGTCCGCATCGCTTCCACCAGGGCGACGCAGAAGATCACCAAGGCCATGCAGATGGTGGCGGCATCGAAGTTGCGCCGCGCGCAGACCGCGGCCGAAGCCGCCCGTCCCTATGCGGACAAGATGGCCGCGGTGATTTCCAATATCGCCTCCGCTGCCGCGGGCTCGCCGGGCGCGCCGGCGCTGCTGGGGGGCACCGGCAGGGACCAGGTTCATCTGCTGCTGGTCTGCACCGGCGAGCGCGGCCTGTCCGGCGCCTTCAACGCCTCGATCGTGCGTCTGGCCCGCGAGCGCGCGCTTGCTGTGATGAACGAGGGCAAGGAGGTCAAGTTCTTCTGCGTCGGCCGCAAGGGCTATGAGCAGTTGCGCCGGCAGTTCGAGCGGCAGATCGTCGAGCATGTCGATCTGCGCGGTGTGCGCCAGCTCGGTTTCAAGAACGCCGAGGACATCGCCAAGCAGGTGATCGCCCGCTTCGAGGCGGGCGAGTTCGACGTCTGCACGCTGTTCTTCTCGCGCTTCAGGTCGGTCATCGCGCAGGTCCCGACCGCGCAGCAGCTGATCCCGCTCGTGGTTGAAGCTGCGGCCAATAACGGCAGCGCCACCGCCTATGAATACGAGCCCGAGGAGGATGAAATCCTGACCCGCCTGTTGCCGCGCAACCTCGCGGTGCAGGTGTTCCGCGCCCTGCTCGAGAACAACGCCTCGTTCTACGGCGCGCAGATGACCGCGATGGACAACGCCACCCGCAACGCCGGCGAGATGATCCGCAAGCAGACGCTGATCTACAACCGTACCCGCCAGGCCATGATCACCAAGGAGCTGATCGAAATCATCTCCGGCGCCGAGGCCGTGTAGGGAGATGGCCTGGGTCGCATTGCCGATCACCAGAATTGGGAACCTGCTTTCCGTTTCTGTCATGCGCAAACAACGATTTCGGATCGAAGGAGAGAGATGAGATGGCTAAGGCAGCCGCCAAAGTAGCCCCCGCCCCCGCCGCCAATCAGGTTGGCCGCGTGACGCAGGTGATGGGCGCCGTCGTCGACGTGCAGTTCGAGGGTCAACTGCCGGCAATTCTCAATTCGCTGGAGACCAAGAACGCCGGCAACCGCCTGGTGCTCGAGGTCGCCCAGCATCTCGGCGAGAGTACGGTGCGCACCATCGCGATGGACGCGACCGAAGGTCTGGTCCGAGGCCAGGAAGTCACCGACACCGGCCAGCCGATCCGCGTTCCGGTCGGCGCCGGCACGCTCGGCCGCATCATCAACGTGATCGGCGAGCCGATCGACGAAGCAGGCCCGATCAAGGCCGACGACCTGCGCGCCATCCACCAGGAAGCGCCGACCTACACCGAGCAATCCACGGAAGCCGAAATTCTCGTCACCGGCATCAAGGTCGTGGATCTGCTCGCGCCCTACGCCAAGGGCGGCAAGATCGGGCTGTTCGGCGGCGCCGGCGTCGGCAAGACCGTGCTGATTCAGGAGCTGATCAACAACGTCGCCAAGGCGCATGGCGGTTACTCGGTGTTCGCCGGCGTCGGCGAGCGCACCCGCGAGGGCAACGACCTCTATCACGAGTTCATCGAATCCAAGGTCAATGCCGATCCGCACAATCCCGATCCGGGCGTGAAGTCGAAATGCGCGCTGGTGTTCGGCCAGATGAACGAGCCGCCCGGCGCGCGCGCCCGCGTCGGCCTGACCGGTCTCACCGTCGCCGAGTATTTCCGCGACCAGGGCCAGGACGTGCTGTTCTTCGTCGACAACATCTTCCGCTTCACGCAGGCGGGATCCGAAGTCTCGGCGCTGCTCGGCCGTATTCCTTCCGCCGTGGGTTATCAGCCGACGCTCGCCACCGACATGGGCGCGCTGCAGGAGCGCATCACGTCCACCCAGAAGGGCTCGATCACCTCGGTGCAGGCGATCTACGTGCCGGCGGATGACATGACCGACCCGGCGCCTGCGACGTCGATGGCGCATCTGGATGCGACCACGGTGCTCAGCCGCGACATCGCTGCGCTCGCGATCTTCCCGGCGGTCGACCCGCTGGATTCGACCTCGCGCATCCTGAACCCGAATGTGATCGGCGAAGAGCACTATCAGACCGCACGGCTCGTGCAGCAGATCCTGCAGCGCTACAAGTCGCTGCAGGACATCATCGCCATTCTCGGCATGGACGAACTGTCCGAAGATGACAAGTTGACGGTGGCGCGCGCCCGGAAAATCCAGCGCTTCCTGTCGCAGCCGTTCCACGTTGCCGAGGTGTTCACCGGCTCGCCGGGCAGGTTCGTCGAGCTCACCGACACGATCAAGGGTTTCCGGGGTCTCTGCGAAGGCAAGTATGATCACCTGCCCGAGCAGGCCTTCTACATGGTCGGCACCATCGAAGAGGCGGTCGAGAAGGGCAAGAAGCTTGCGGCTGAGGCAGCCTGACCCGGGACCGTCATTGCCGGGCTCGACCCGGCAATCCATCCCGAAAATTCTTCAATGATGGACCCGCGGGTCAAGCCCGCGGGTGACGACTGGAAAGAACGGAAAGACCATGGCCACCTTCCACTTCGATCTCGTCTCGCCGGAAAAGCTGGCCTTCTCGGGCGAAGTCGACCAGGTCGACATTCCCGGCCTTGAAGGCGATTTCGGCGTGCTGGCGGGCCACGCGCCGGTCGTCGCGGCAATCCGGCCGGGCATCCTCACGGTGACCCAGGGCGGCACGCACCAGAAGATCATCGTGACGGGCGGGCTCGCCGAAGTGTCGGAGAAGGGCCTCACCGTGCTCGCCGACGTCGCGACCTCGATCGAGGAGCTGGATCGTGCCGCCTTTGCCGAGCAGATCAGCGGCATGGAAGAGAAGCTCGCCGAAAAGGAAGGCTCCGAACTCGACCATGCGCTGGAGCGGCTCGATCATTTCAAGAGCATCCAGCACCAGCTCTCCTCGACCGCGATGCATTGAGCGCTGAGGCGCGAGCGCGCCCGCCGCATCAGCTTCAAGCCCGAGGTTCAAAAAACCGTTGCGGCGTGCGACCTTGTGCGGCCGCTTGGCCGCGTACCGGACCCGGTTGCAAGCCGGACGTTCTGACGGCATTCTGCTTCCGTTCCTGACGTCGAGGCGGACCTCATGAAGCGTAAGATCGCGGCGATCTTTGCGGCCGATATTGCCGGCTATTCGCGGCTGGTGGCCGAGGACGAAGAGGAGACGCTGCGCAGGCTCGCCGCCTATCGCGCCGTCGTCGACGATTTCATCGTCAAGGCCGGCGGCCGCATCTTCAACATGGCCGGCGACGCCGTGCTCGCGGAGTTTCCGAGCGCAGTGGAAGCGGTGCGCTGCGCGATCGACATCCAGGAAAGCCTGCGCACGCGCAACATGGCCTATCCGCCCAGCCGGCACATGAGCTTCCGCATCGGCATCACCATCGGTGACGTGGTGGAGCGGGACGGCGACCTGCTCGGCGATGGCGTCAACATCGCCGCACGCCTGGAGAGCCTGGCCGAGGTCGGCGGCATCTGCATTTCGCGCTCAGTGCACGAGCAGGTCGCCAACAAGCTTTCGGTGCAGTTCGCCGACATCGGCGCGCAGGAGGTCAAGAACATCCCGACCCCCGTGCACGCTTACATGGTTGCCATGCGCCGCGAGGACGGCAGCTACGCGACCCCGCAGGTGAAGAAAAAGCCCGCGGCGCCGCGGTCTCTGCCGGCTTGGCTTTGGCCGGTGGTCGTCATGGTGATCGCCGTGACCGCGATTGGTGTGAGCGGATTTCTCAATTTCACCAGGATGGAGCTGGCGAGCGAGCGGAGGGAGAGGCTCCTCGCGAGGAAGACTGCGCCGCCATCAGCTTCGGTGGTCGCGAGTGCTCAGCCTGATCCGGCTCCGCTGCCCGCAGCTTTACCGGCAGTGTCCGCGTCCGCGCCGCCCTCAGCGCCGGCGCCCTCGGGAGACAGGTTCGCGGCGGACAATGTGCCATTCATCGCCGACCGCATTCGCGTCTTCCTGGCCAACGAATATCTCAATGCAACCGACTACAAGGCGGTCGCACTGAACATCAATGGGGTCGTGAGTTCGGTCAGCGGGCAGCCGAGCGAAGAGATCGCCAAGAGCGCGGCGCTCGAACAGTGCCAGAAGCGCGCGGACACCAGCGAAGTGAAGCGTCTCTGTGAGGTCTATGCCGTCGGCGACAAGATCGTTTATCCACATGGCAGGCCGCCGGTCCCGGCGCTGCCATGGATCAAGCGTGATTCCCTGACCGAACGGCCATTTGCGGTGAAAGACGTTCCGCTGGTGCGCGACGTCGGAAAGACGCGGCTTGAAAGCGCTTTTGTGTCGGCGCGAAAGTCGAAATCGCTTGCGATCGGTCCGGGCGGCCAGTTCTTCTTCAATATGGGATTGGAGACGGTCCAGGAATCGGTCCGGCGAAATCTCGAATCATGCGGTGCGTTCACCGGGACGCCCTGCATGATCGTAGCCATCGACGAGACCTTCGTTGTCCCAGTGCCCGCGCTGATGAAGGCGATCGGCTTCTTCCATCCTGCTGCCGATTCCGCCATCGCGGCGGAGACGCGCGACGATGTCGTGCGCAAGCTCGCCGAAGCATCGACGGGATGGAACGCGGTGGCCGTCGGCGCACAGGGACGCCCTGGCCTGGGACTGAAAGCGTCCAACGAGCAGAATGCGGTCAACGATGCGCTGGCCGATTGCGCCAAGCGCGACAGCAACTGCCGCGTCATCGCGATCGGGCCATTCACGGTGGGACCGAATTGAGGCTGCCTCCTCTCCCTTTCCCCGCAAGCGGGGAGCGGGGAGCACCTACCCGGCAAACCTTTCGAACTGCCGCGTCACCTCGCGATAGACCTCGCGGCGGAACGGCACGACGAGATCGGCGACGCGATCGAGCCGTTCCCAGCGCCAGGAATCGAACTCCGCCGGCTGTCCGTTGCGCGGCGTGGTCGGATCGATTTCGTCGTCGCTGCCGGCAAAGCGCAGCGCGAACCATTTTTGACGCTGGCCGCGGAATCTTGCGAGCCGGTGCGTTGATGGCCCGTCGTAAGGCGGAAAGTCGTAAGCGAGCCAGTCCGTCTCGGCGAGATAGGTGACCCGCTTGACCCCGGTCTCCTCCCAGAGCTCGCGCAGCGCCGCCTGGCGCAGGTCCTCGCCCGCGTCGACGCCGCCCTGCGGCATCTGCCATTCCAGCCCGGGCAGGATGATCTCCGGACCGTCGCCACGGAAACGGCGGCCGATCAGCACCCGGCCTGCCGCGCTGAACAGTGCGATGCCGACATTGGGACGATAGGGTTTGTCGTTCAAGCTTGCATACCAGCCAGTGAGGAGAACTCCTGCACCACACGCACATAGACCGGCCGCTTGAACGGAACGATCAGGTCGGGAAGGTTCTTCATCGGCTCCCAGCGCCAGCTGACGAACTCCGCCTTGTGGCCGCCGCCGGGGCTTGCGACATTGATCTCGCTGTCCTTGCCGGTGAAGCGCATTGCGAACCATTTTTGCCGCTGGCCGCGATACCGGCCCTTCCAGGCGCGGCCTGCGACCGTGCGCGGGATGTCGTAAGTAAGCCAGTCGCCGACCTCGCCGAGCTTTTCCGCGGAGCGGACGCTGGTCTCCTCGTAAAGTTCGCGCTTGGCCGCCTCCCAGGTGTCTTCACCGGGATCGACGCCACCTTGCGGCATCTGCCAGACATGGCTTTCGTCGACGTGCTCGATTCCGCCGGCGCGCCGACCGATGAAGACCAGCCCCGCGGTGTTGATCAGCATCACGCCGACGCATGTGCGGTAGGGCAGGTCTTCGTAACGCGTCATTCCGTCAGCGCCTCATGCCGTCGTCGGACAATGGCCGCCTCGCGCTGCGAACGCGTTTCTGTCCGTTTTGAACCGATTCGGTTCCGCGGTTGGCTTGGGCTCGCTGTTTCGCCTGAAATCCGATCCGTACGGTTCGACATGCAGCGCCGCCTCGGTCATGAGCTTGATTTTGATTTCAGCATGGCGGTTGTCAATGGCACAAGCATGATGCCGTGGCTCTCGAGCGACTTGACCCAGATGCCGATGCGTTCGATCGAAACCGGCAGGGCGGAGGCGGTTCCAACCGCGAAACCGCGGTCCTTGGCGATGCCCTCGAGCTTGGCGAGCGCGTGGTCGATCTCCAGCGGTGTCGGCACGGCGTCGATGGTGACGTCGCCCTTGGCGAACGGCGTGCTCTGGCTTGCGGCCAGCTGCGCCGCCACGCTGCGCGGCGCCGAACCGTCGTCGAAAAAGCTCAAACCCCGCTTGGTGGCCTCCCGCATGATCGGCTGCATCACCGTATCCGTGGCGATGAAGCGTGCGCCCATGAAGTTGGCGATGCCGGCATAGCCCTGTAACCGGCTCAGATGCCAGTACAGCCGGTCGAGATTCTGCTCGGGTCCGAGCGTTGAAAGCAGCGTCTGCGGCCCGGGATCGTTGTCGGGATAGTCGTAGGGCTCCATGGGAACCTGCAGGAAGATCTCGTGGCGCTGCGCCCGCGCCCGTTCGGCCAGTTTTCCGGGATCGGAGCCATAGGGCGTGAACGCCAGCGTCACCGCGCCGGGCAGCTTCATGATGGCGTCGGTGGTCTTGGCCGCGCCGACGCCGAGCCCGCCGATGACGATCGCGACGACCGGCATCTTGGCGGCCTTGGCGCGATCGGCATCGGCGGCATAGGCGGTGAAGGATTTCAGCCCGTCCGCTACCGTTGGAATCATGCCGTAGCGGGATTTTTCGAGCAGCCGCTCGTTGATCCCGGCCATCATGGCCGGCTCAGCGCTGCCGTCGCTGGCGGCAGGCTCTCCGTTTCCGACCACGACGCTCTGCCGCGCGCCGCTCGAACCGTCGATGATGGTCACGGTGCGCTGCTCGCCCGACGCCGTTTCCTTGTTGGTGTCTTTGGCCTCCTTGGGCACCGTGGTGCCATGGGTGTCGCCATGCGCGCTCTGAGGCGCCGGCTCGCCCGCAGGCTTGGCCTGTCGCAGCGCCACCCGCGCGATTGGCTCGCCGCCGAGCGGATTGTCGTTGAACAGCGCGAAACCGGCAAAGGTCGCCAGAAAAAGCCCCAGCGCCACCGTCAAGGCCTGAAGTCCGGTAAACGGCAAACGGAACCGGCGCTTGCGGCGCAAGGTCTTTTGTCCGAGCGGGGCGCTCAGATCGTCGGCCGTATCTGCCATCGACTTTCCCGAATCAACTGATCCGGACGATACCACGGGTGAGGCCAAGGCAGGGCCGCCGAGGGGCAGAACCGTGGCGGTATCGTGTTCCCGGCGCTGATTCGCAAGCAAAAGAAAAAGGCGGCCGATCGAGGGCCGCCCTTTGAACTCGCCGAGGCCTAAAGGCCTTATCAGTTGGCCTTGGTCACGGCCTTGTCGGTCGGCGCCGCCTTGTTGTCGGGCGCGGGCGGCGGCGTGTTCGCGGCCGTGTTGCTCTTGATGCCGTGCAGGAGATCGTCGGCCGCCTTGAGCGCCTTGTCGTCCTTGGCGTCCGGCGGGACATAGGATTGCGAGCCGGTCTTCTCGTCGCCGTCATTCTTCAGATGGCCGCGCAGCGAGGCTTCGCCACGGGTGTCGGTGCGCGCCTTCAACTCGTCCGGCACGTCCTGCAGCACTTCGATATCGGGAACGATGCCCTTGGCCTGGATCGACTTGCCCGACGGCGTGTAGTAGCGCGCCGTGGTCAGACGCAGTGCGCCATTGCCGCTGCCCAGCGGAATGATGGTCTGCACCGATCCCTTGCCGAACGAGCGGGTGCCGACCAGGGTCGCGCGCTTGTGATCCTGCAGCGCGCCGGCGACGATTTCCGACGCGGACGCCGAGCCGCCGTTGATGAGGACGATAACCGGCTTGCCCTTGGTCAGGTCGCCCGGATGCGCGGTGCGGCGCTGGGTTTCGTCGGCGTTGCGGCCACGGGTCGAAACGATCTCGCCGCGCTCAAGGAACGCATCGGAGACGGTGACAGCCTCCTCGAGCAGGCCGCCCGGATTGTTGCGCAGGTCGATGACGTAGCCCTTGAGCTTGTCGCCAATCTGGTTCTGCAGGTTGGCGATCTCCTTCTTCAGGCCCTCGGTGGTTTGCTCGTTGAACGTGGTGATCCGGATATAGGCGATGTCGTCGGTTTCGACGCGCGCGCGCACCGAGCGGACACGGATGTTGTCGCGCACCAGGGTGACGTCGATCGGATTTTCGACGCCCTTGCGCACGATCTTCAGCTTGATCTTGGTATTGACGGGGCCGCGCATCTTCTCGACCGCCTGGTTCAGGGTGAGACCTTGAACCTGATCGTCGTCAAGCATGGTGATGATGTCATTGGCCATGACGCCGGCCTTGGAGGCCGGCGTGTCATCGATCGGCGACACCACCTTGATCAGGCCGTCTTCCATCGTGACTTCGATGCCCAGCCCGCCGAACTCGCCGCGGGTCTGCACCTGCATGTCGCGGAAGCTCTTTGCATCCATGTAGCTCGAATGCGGATCGAGGCCGGTCAGCATGCCGCTGATCGCGGATTCGACCAGCTTGCTGTCGTCGGGCTTCTCGACGTAGTCGCTGCGCACCCGCTCGAATACGTCGCCGAACAGGTTCAGCTGACGATAGGTGTCCGCGGTGGCGGCACGGGCGCTCGATCCCATCAGGACGGCGCGGGGCTGGGTTACGAGCAGGGTCAGCGCGGCGCCGGTGGCAGCGCTGAGGAGGACTACAGAAGTTTTTCGCATCATCCGCGAACCTTTTCGCCTTCATTTGCGGCCCACCATGGGCCTGAATCGATTGGAGTGTTGTCCTTGCGGAACTCGACATAAAGCACGGGTTGACTCGCGTTCGTGGAGAGGATGGAGGCGACCTGGGATGTGCTTCCCATGGTCGCGATTGGCTCTCCCGTGAGAACGAACTGGCCGATGTTCACCGAGATCCGTTCCATTCCGGCGATCAAGACATGATACCCGCCCCCGGCATTGAGGATCAAGAGTTGTCCGTAGCTGCGGAACGGCCCGGCGTAAACAACCCAGCCGTCACACGGTGTTGTGACCTGCGCGCCCGGACGGGTTGCCAAGGAAATGCCCTTTTCGATACCGCCGACCCCGTCGGAGGCGCCAAATTCGCGAATTTTCGTTCCATTCACCGGGAGCGCGAACATACCTTTGGCCGAGGTGAAGGCGATCGCGGGACTCGTTCGGGTGGGGTTCTTGAGGGCCGCCGGATCGGCCTTGCCATTGGTCGCCGGCGCGCCCTGCAGGCTGGCGGTCGCCGCGGCCTTGGCCGCGCTCTTCAGGTCCTGCTCCATCTTGCCGATCAAGCCCTGGAGACTGTCAACCTGCTTGGACAGCGCGATCGCGCGACCGCTTTCGGCCTCGAGATCCTTCTCGGCCGAGGACTGCTTGCGCTGCCGCTCCTCGACCAGCGCCGACAGCCGGGTCTGATCGTCCTTGAGCTTGTCGTGATCAGCGGCGAGCTTGTCGCGTTGGGTGCTGATCGCCTTGCGGACGGTCAGGAGGTCGCCCAGTTCGGCGGAGATCTTCTCGGCGCGCGCCCGCAATTCCGGTACCAGCGCGCCCAAAAGCATCGCCGTGCGCAGCGACTGGAGTGCGTCATCGGGCCGCACCAGCAGGGCAGGCGGCGTGCGCCGCCCCGCCCGCTGCAGCGCCGCCAGCACTTCGACGATGTCGGAGCGGCGCGAATCCAGCGAAGCCCGCATCTGCGCCTCGCGCTGATCGAGCGCGCGCAACCGCGCCTCGGTGTCGCCCATGCCGCCCTCGATGCCGCGGACACGCGCCGCGACGTCGATCAGCTGCTGGTTGAGCTTGGAGCGGTCCTGTCCGATCGATGCAATATCGGCCTGCAGCTTGGCTTGCGATTCGGCGGCGCTCTTCTGCGCGGCGCGGGCGTCCTCGAGTTCCTGCGCACGCTGCTTGACGTCGTCGGGCGAGACCGCAGCCGCGGCAGTCGGCGTGGCCGCAGCGCTTTGCACCGGTTGCCGTGGACGTGCGGTCTCGGCCAGGCTCGCGGACAACACCAGCGTCGACAGCGGCACCGCGCACAGCAGGCCGCGTCGGAGCGGAGAAGGCGGCAAGCGGGGCTTCGATCTATGCAAGCGTTGGTCCAAGTAGCGCGCTCAGGCGCGGTGATAGGGATGGCCGGCAAGAATCGTTGCGGCCCGGTAAAGCTGCTCCAGAAGCATCACGCGAACCATTTGATGCGGCCAGGTCGCAGCGCCAAACGCGACCGTTAGGGCCTCCCTGCGCCGCAAATCGGGCGAAAGTCCGTCCGCCCCGCCGATGACGAAAATAGTATTGGCCACCGACTGATCCCGCAAGCGGCCAAGGGTCCGGGCGAAACCGGTGCTATCCATGCTCTGGCCGTGCTCGTCCAGCGTTATCAGCGTGGATTTCTCCGGAACCAGGGCCGAAATCGCCGCCGCCTCCTCGGCCATCCGCGCCAAAGCGTCGCGGGCCCGGCTTTCGGGAATCTCGCGGATCTCGAGGCCACGAAATCCAAGCTTGCGGCCGAGATCGTCGAAACGTTCCCGATACCGCTCGGCGAGGTCCCGTTCCGGCCCCTGTTTCAGGCGGCCGACCGCAATCACGACCAGGCGCATGCGCTGGTATCCACTTTCGCCGCGCCCGGTCCCGTTTACCTCCGTCCGCCATGCGTAAGCCATCGTGCCGCCGGATGCGGCGGGCCTCAACGCACCGGAACAGCCGACCTCAGACCGCCTTCACCGCCGTCGGACCCTGGATCCACAACCGTTCGAGATTGTAGAACTCGCGGACCTCGGGTCTGAAGACATGCACGATCACATCGCCGGAATCGATCAGCACCCAGTCGCAATTGGGCAGGCCTTCGATATGGATGTTCTTGATTCCGTTGTCCTTCAGGCTTTTGAGGACATTTTCCGCAATCGCGCCGACGTGCCGGTTGGCCCGGCCCGAGGTGACGACCATGAAGTCGGAAAACGCGGATTTGCCGCGAAGGTCGATGGTGACCGTCTCTTCCGCCTTCATATCCTCGAGGCGGGAGAGGATCAGGTTCAGCGTCTTGTCGGCGTCAGGTTGCGCCTTCAAGGCCGCATTCTGGGTCGATGTTTTACGCGCGGTCTTTTGGGCCTTGGGTAAAACAGACTTGGACAATACAGACGTGGCCAGGGACCATTTCCTTTCACTGTATCGCGGGTTTCCGAATCCTCGTACCCGCGGACCATTCTAGGCATGTGGGGTTAACGGTTTCAATACGCCAGACCCCGCTTTTCCGAAGTTCGAAAACCTCTTCCTGCACCCTGGGCCGAACGTCGGAAAGCCCCCGAGGCCAGTCGCTTCGCAAGGCGCGCATGCGCCTGGACACACTCAAAACAGCCGATAACGCACAAGGCGCCGTTACGTTCCGCTCTTCCAACTCCCGTCCGGATTGCGCAGGCCCGTCGACGACAGGTTGATCTTCAATCCGGTGAGGAAAACCCAGGCGGGCGCGCGCAGCGTGGCGAGCCGGCGGGCCTGGTTTTCCGAGACGCGATAGCGCGCCAGCGCTTGCGCCGCGGGCGCGGTCAGCGCGCGAAAGCTCTGGGGCGGGCGATCGATCACCGCGATCGGGACTTGTGCGGCGATGCGCTGCCAGTTCTGCCAGCGATGGAATTGCGCGAGATTGTCGGCGCCCATGATCCAAACAAAGCGCAGGCCGGAAGCGCGGCGGCGCAGATAGCTGATCGTGTCCGCAGTGTAGCGGGTACCGATGACGGATTCGAGACAGGTGATTTCGATCCGCGGGTCATCGGCGATGAGGCGCGCCGCCTCGGCGCGGCGGCGGAGATCGTGCAAACGATCATTGTCCTTGAGCGGATTTCCCGGGCTGACCAGCCACCACACGCGGTCCAGCCGCAAGCGCTTGATCGCGAACAGGCTGATGGCGCGATGGGCGAGATGCGGCGGATTGAACGAGCCGCCCAGCAGCCCGATGCGCATGCCCTCGGTGTAAAGCGGGACGCCCTTCGCGACGGATGGCCGGCCTGCGGATACTTCGTTCACCGCGGGCTCCACTGCCTGCCGCGTCGCGACGTCATTCGGCCGATCGTCCGATGCTTGCGTGTTCGTCCGCTGCAACATGTCCGGTCACGGGCGCGTCTGTCCGCTGCCGTGGACGCGATATTTGAAGCTGGTGAGCTGTTCGACGCCGACCGGCCCGCGCGCATGGAATTTGCCGGTCGCAATCCCAATTTCCGCGCCAAAGCCGAACTCGCCGCCGTCGGCGAACTGCGTCGACGCGTTGTGCAGCACGATCGCCGAATCCACCTCCTTGAGGAATTTTCTCGCGGCTGCGTCGTCCTCGGTCACGATCGCATCGGTGTGATGCGAGCCGTGCTTGAGGATATGCGCGATCGCGCCGTCGACGCCGTCGACCACCTTGGCCGCGATGATCGCGTCGAGATATTCGGCATTCCAGTCGTCCTCGACGGCGGGTTTCACACGCGCATCCACGCGCTGCGCGGCCTCATCGCCACGCACCTCGCAGCCCGCATCGATCAGCATTTCGACCAGCGGTTTGAGATGCGCCGTCGCACCGGCGCGATCGACCAGCAGCGTCTCGGCCGCGCCGCAGACGCCGGTGCGGCGCATTTTCGCGTTCAGCACGATCGCCTTCGCCATGTCGGGAAGGGCGGCACGGTCGACATAGACGTGGTTGACGCCCTCCAGATGCGCGAACACCGGAACGCGCGCCTCGGCTTCGACGCGCCCCACCAGGCTCTTGCCGCCGCGCGGCACGATCACGTCGATCTTGCCATCGAGTCCGCTCAGCAGGAGGCCGACCGCGGCGCGATCCCGCGTCGGCACCAGCGTGATCGCGGCCTCGGGCAGGCCGGCCTCGCGCAACCCTTGGACCAGACACGCGTGGATCGCGCGGCTGGAGCGGAACGAGTCGGAGCCGCCGCGCAAGATCACGGCATTGCCGGATTTCAGGCACAGCGCCCCGGCGTCGGCGGTCACATTGGGACGACTTTCGAAGATCACCGCGACCACGCCGAGCGGCACTCGCACGCGCTCGATGGTCATGCCATTCGGGCGCTGCCAGCTCTCGGTCACCACCCCCACGGGATCGGGAATCGCGCGCACGGTTGCGATACCCTCGGCCATCGCCGCGACGCGCCCTGGCGTCAGGGTCAAACGGTCGATGAAGGCTGCGGTCGCGCCGGATGCGCGAAACTCCGCGACATCCTCGGCGTTGGCGGCAAGGATCGCCTCCGCATGCGCGCGGATCGCGCGCCCCATGGCGTCGAGTGCACGATTCTTCTGCTGTTCCGGCGCCAGCGACAGCACATGCGCGGCAGCGCGGGCAGATGTTGCGAGGTCGTTCATCAAAGCGGGCAGATCGGCGTTGCCGTCGATCGCCTTGAGGGGGGCGGTCATGGTTCGGGCCTTCGATTAAGCCAAAAGTCCTAGCACGGACAAAGGTGGCTTGCGAAGGCCGGTTCCGGCTTGGCTGACCGGTGCTCCGCCGGCTCAGGGGTCGGCCATTGGCCTGGTGCCCGCATCCGAAGGAGGCTCATCTGCCGCTGAACTTGCGCCCGCCCGGACTATCATTAAATATCATAAAATGATATTCGAGAGGTCGGCATGGCAAGCAGCTACAGCATCGGCAAGCACTTCGAGGACCTCATCGACAGCCTGATCGAAAGCGGCCGCTACGCGACCGCCAGCGAGGTTTTACGGGACGGCCTGCGGCTGATCGAGGAGCGCGAGGAGCGCCGCAAGGCCAAGCTCGAAGCGCTGCGCGCTGAAATTCAGAAGGGGATCGACAGCGGTCCTGCGCAGGAAATCGACGTCCACGAATTCGTGAATTCAATCAAGATGCGCGGACGAGAGCGATTGGCAGCACGCAAACGTGGTGAATAGATTCCGCAAGCGTGAGCAGGTCGACGTCGATCTCGATTCGGTCGGGAGTTTTATCGCCTCCGATAACGTTCAACGCGGCCCATCGGCAGATCGATCGCATTGGCGACGTGTTCGAAATGCTCGTGCAAAATTCGCTCGCCGGTCGCGAGCCGGCCGATATCCGGCGAGATCTGCGCAGTTTCCCAGTCGGGAGCTACGTGATCTTCTCCATTCCGCGACCCGACGGCATCGAAGTCGTGCGCGTCATGAACGGACGTCAGGACATCGACGCCGATGACATGGGTCCATGATCAGGTCGTTTCACCCAGGCGGGTCCCGCCCACGACCAGGTCGTCGCGGTGGATCATTTCCGAGCGTCCGGAGAGGCCGAGGATGATCATCACGTCAGGTGAGGAGTGGCCTTTGATCTTTTCCGCGTCCTCGGCGTCATAGGCGACCAGGCCGCGGCCGATTTCGTGCGTATCGGGGCCGCGCACCACCACCGCGTCGCCGCGGGCAAACTGGCCGTCGACCCGGATCACGCCGGCCGGCAGCAGGCTCCTGCCGGCGCGCAAGGCCCTGACCGCGCCGGCATCGATGGTCAACGTGCCCTTTGGCTCCAGCGAGCCCGCGATCCAGCGCTTGCGCGCGGTGACGGGGTTGGCCGGCGTCAGGAACCAGGTGCAGGGCGCGCCTTGCGCGATCGCGCCCAGCGGATGCTCGATCTTGCCGGAGGCGATCAGCATGTGGGTGCCGCCGGTGGTCGCGATCTTCGCCGCCTCGATCTTGGTGCGCATGCCGCCGCGCGACAATTCCGATCCCGCGGCGCCGGCCATCGCCTCGATCTCGGCGGTGACGGTCTCGACGACCGGGATCAGCTTGGCGTCCGGATTCTGGGCCGGCGGCGCATCGTAGAGGCCGTCGATGTCGGACAGCAGGATCAAAAGGTCGGCGCTCGCCATGGTGGCGACGCGCGCCGCCAGCCGGTCGTTGTCGCCATAGCGGATCTCGTTGGTGGCGACCGTGTCGTTCTCGTTGATGACCGGCACCGCGCGCCATTCCAGCAGTTTTGCGATGGTCGCGCGTGCGTTGAGATAGCGGCGGCGTTCCTCGGTGTCCTGCAGCGTGACCAGGATCTGGCCCGCGTCGATGCCGTGCGCGCCCAGCACCTCCGACCAGATCCGCGCCAGTGCGATCTGTCCGACCGCGGCGGCCGCCTGGCTGTCCTCGAGCTTCAGCGGCCCGCGCGGCAGTTTGAGCCGGCTGCGTCCGAGCGCGATCGAGCCCGACGACACGATCAGGACTTCTCGCCGCTCGTCGTGGAGTTTTGCGAGGTCGGCAGCAAGCGCCGCGAGCCAGGACGCCTTCACTTCGCCTGCTTCGGAATCGATCAGCAGCGAGGAGCCGACCTTGACGACGATGCGGTGAAAATTCTTCAGCGCGGGCTGGGCCAAAGCGACGGACATGGGACCGGACATTGATCAGAGGAACAGCGTGGAAACGCCGCTGGCAGCGTTCCTTCCGTCGTTCTTGCACTGGGATCATGCTTCGCGCAAGCCGGGCCTCATCTCAACCGGAAGGGCATTTTCCGGCAGGCCCGGTCGAGCTTCGATGCCGCGAAGGACTTCGTTCCGGTCTCGCTGCTCGCGCGCTTCGAATTCGGCATTGTTATCGGGCCCGAGGTCGAGGCGGCGTTTCAACCTGATCGCATCGCGCTTCAGGCCGTCCACGGCTCCGCTTCGGCCGCGCTCTTTTCCTGCTGATCGGCAGGCGCCTCGCCGATGACGTTGACCAGCGCCTGCAGCGCGTCCTTGACGCCAGCACCCGTCGCGCCCGAGACCAGCAGCGGCGTCTTCTTTGCCGCGCGCTTCAGGCGGTCCTTCTGCTTCTTCAAATCATCCACCGTCACCGCGTCGATCTTGTTCAGCGCGACGATCTCGGTCTTCTCGGTCAACTGCCCGCCATAGGCTTCAAGCTCGTGCCGCACGGTCTTGTAGGCCTTGCCGGCATGCTCGCAGGTCGCATCGACCAGATGCAGCAGCACGCGGCAGCGCTCGACATGACCCAAGAAGCGATCGCCGAGGCCCGCGCCCTCATGCGCGCCCTCGATCAGGCCTGGAATATCGGCGAGCACGAACTCGCGGCCGGCGGCGCTGACGACGCCGAGCTGCGGGTGCAGCGTGGTGAAGGGGTAATCCGCGATCTTCGGCTTGGCGGCGCTGACCGCGGCAAGGAACGTGGATTTGCCGGCATTCGGCAGGCCGACCAGGCCGGCATCCGCGATCAGCTTCAGCCTGAGCCAGATCCAGCGTTCTTCGCCCTCCTGGCCGGGATTGGCATGGCGCGGCGCACGGTTGGTCGGTGACTTGAAATGCGCATTGCCGAAGCCGCCATTGCCGCCGCGGGCGAGGATGAATTTTTCGCCGCGCGTCGTGAAATCGTGAATCAGCGTTTCCCGGTCCTCGTCGAACACCTGCGTGCCGACCGGAACTTTGAGCACGATCGGCTTGCCGCCAGCGCCGTGGCGGTCCTTGCCCATGCCGTTCTCGCCCTTTTGCGCCTTGAAGTGCTGCTGGTAGCGGTAGTCGATCAGCGTGTTCAGCCCGTCGGCGACCTCGATGATGACGTCGCCGCCGCGCCCACCATTGCCGCCGGAGGGGCCGCCGAACTCGATGAACTTCTCGCGCCGGAACGCAACGCAGCCGTTGCCGCCGTCGCCGGAGCGAATATAGACCTTGGCTTCATCGAGGAATTTCATGGCGTCTAGGTAAGCCAACGGAGCCGACGCGGCAACCCGACCGGGGCCCGAAATGCTGCATTTCGGGCTCATAAAGGCTGCGCGATCCCTGTACCGGCTTGTGCTCGCACTAGGGCGGTGGAAGATCGCCGCCGCCCCTCTTTTCCATTTCCGCCAGCGTCGTTGGAGGGTTCGTTGCTGGCGGGAGCTGCGTTCCATTGACGACGACTTTTGTCCACTGGCGCGCCAGTTGCGGTGCGGCCACGCTGGTGCCGATCAGGCGAAACACGCTGCCGCTCCTGGTGCCGCCCGCGAGAATGCCCTCAAGCGCGTAGGACTCGTCGCAAGGCAGCGCGTAGTCCGGACCAAAACGAGGCGTCGTTGGATAATCGCGCGAAGGTCCGGCGGACGCATATGGCGACTTGCGTCCATCCAGAAGAACGTAGCCGCCGGCAACGTGGACAGGCGTGTCGTTGGCGGTGGCGATCCCATTGAGGGTGCCAAAACGTGAAATGAGCGACCCGGTGTTGTCGAATTCCCCATCGACGAACGTGCAGCTCGCTGCAGCCGAGCGGGTTCGTTCCCAGACGGGATCGACAAAAAACGAACGCTTGGCGCCCGTCGTCACGCCCATGTTCGGATCCGTACGTGCGACGTAAGCGTCGACCTTTGCGCCTACGCCGACACCGGAGACCTTGATCTTCCAGTCTCCATGCTCGTTGACCGCGACGTCGGGTGCAGCAACGGTGGGCCCGACCTCGAGCAACCACATCCTGTCGGTGCCCCACACGATCGGGCCGATCAGATTGGCGGTGGTGCCGCTGGGTGTCGGCAGGATGACACCGGTGGGGTTGGGCGGCGATATCAGGTGAACCTGGCCGCTCGGCGAGGTCAGAGTAACCTGAACATTATTGGCGACGGCGTTGTCCATCCATATTTCCGCGAAGCACAGCACGGTGTTGTCGGGCGGAAGGCGCCAGGTCCATTCGACTTCGGTGTGCTGATTATCCCCCGTGAAAACCAGGTGCTCGCTGGTCAGATAGGAATTGCCTGCGGCCAGAAAGATGTCGAGCTTGGGCTTGTTGTGGACGCCGTCGTAATACGTGACCAGCGCAGTCAGCGCCGCCTCGAGCTCGGCCGTGCCATCGTGTGGTCCGGTGGTCGGCCCATAGCTGAGGTTGATGATGACGTTCTCGGTAAAGTTTGGATCGGCGTATGACAGGATGTATCGGATGCCGTCGAGAACATACGCCTTGAGCCAGACCCCAGTCGCGTCCTTGATGCAATCATCGGAAAACTGCACGAACACGACATCAGCATCGCAGGCAGGGTCATTCGCGGGAGTTCCCGGCGCCCAGCTCGGTGGATCGTCGCGGACAGGATAGGACGGGCCGATCCGCGACGAGATTGGCATGCTCCCCGCGAGCATGTCCAACACGTGCGCGCCGTGCGATTGCTGGCTCGCAAGCCTCGTAAATTGGGCATCGGCATAGCAGCCGTCCTCGTCGGTGCTTCCGGCCGGTGTCGCATGCAATCCTCGCCACGTGTCGAGCCCGATCTGGGTGGAATCTGGCGGGTTACGACGGTATTCGAGGCCGTAGAGGAAATCCGAAAGAAGCTGCTTTCCGAAGAAGCTCCCGTTGACCGGGATCGGTTGCTTGCCGCTGTTCTGGTCCCAGATTCCCCGGACCCGCGTGGTGATCGAGCCGTTTGCTGCGACCCTGAGAAACTGTGTCGCGGCAAACGGGCAGCCGTCGTCCATGATCCCGATCAGGAGTTTGATCGGCGGTTGTTTGTCGTAGCGCGGCTCAAGCTTCTTTCGCTCGAAGTCTGCCGAGAATAATGGGATCAACGGAAGCGACAACTCGACTCTGTCGACATAGCTCGTCCAGTTATTGACGGCGCCAGAGTCGAGCAAACCCGACCTGTCAGTCCGAACCGTGACGTAGCGCGCGTTGTCATTGGCCGGCCCGTATTGAATTTGGAAGCGGCCCATCGCCTTCACGAA
>Ga0210408_10001726_pt1 | contig 22275 bp, 19 predicted proteins | sample IncBWH4MmetaG_FD_155471 | JGI IMG/M metagenome (GOLD analysis project Ga0210408, IMG submission 155471) | Forest soil microbial communities from Barre Woods Harvard Forest LTER site, Petersham, Massachusetts, United States - Inc-BW-H-4-M | ecosystem: Environmental > Terrestrial > Soil >...
TAGCGGCAGCGGTGGCGATCCTGTTCGCGCTGTTCTCGTCCGATGACATGCGCAACATCGCCATCAATGCCAAGGCATCGTTTTCCGCCGTTCTACCCGGGCCTTCGGTTGCGGCGCAGCCGGACTCGGTGCAGCTCACGGCAAAGGACATCCAGTTGAAGGACCCGGCGCGGCTGACGGCGCCGGCAAACATGGCGGCCAGTGCTCAGACGCCCAATGTTCAGACGCCTGGCGTTCGAAGCAAGACGGTGGTCGCGATGGCGCCGTCGCGCGAAGACATCACGACGGCCTATCAAAGCGCGCTGCAAGGCCGCGCGCCGGCCGCCGCGCCGCCGGCCGCCACTGCCGCTCCGGCGGCGCCGATCAGACGGCTTGATCCCGACGAAATCGCCACCCTGATGACGCGGGCCAAGGGCCTGCTGGCGGCCGGCGACATTCCGCCAGCGCGGCTGCTGCTCGAACGCGCCGCCGACGCGCAAGAGCCGACCGCGGCATTGATGCTGGCACAAACTTACGATCCGGCAGTGCTTGGAACGCAGGATGCCCGCAACATCATTCCCGATCTCGAGATGGCGCGCACCTGGTACCAGCGGGCCGTCCAGCTCGGCTCGGCCGAGGCGCAGCGGCGGCTCAGTCAAATGCAATAGCTTTCAATTGAGGACCAGCAAAATGCGACGTTTAATCGGATTGGCACTCGTTGCCAGTGTGATGGCTTGTGGCTTCGCGGCGCGGGCCGCTGAGGATGGCGAGTTCGACCCGGCAAAAGTCAGCGAAAGCCTCAAGGCGATCTTCCAGTTCGGATCGGCGGACACAAAGAAGGCGTTGAATGCCAACACGGTGACGCTGATCTCCGGCACCATCGGCGGCACCTATGTCCAGTTCGGAGCGGATCTCGCTTCCGTGCTCGACGACGGAAACAAGTTGCGCGTACTTCCGATCGTTGGGCGCGGTTCTGTGCAGAGCGTCGCCGACATCCTGTTCCTGCAAGGCGTCGACCTGGGAATCGTGCGTTCCGACACGCTCGACTATCTCGAGAAGAAGAGCTTTGCAAAGGACATCAAGAAGCAATTCACCTATGTGACCAAGCTCTACAATGAAGAGTTGCATGTCATCGCCTCGAAATCGATTCGCAATCTGAAGGAGCTCGACGGCAAGACCGTCAGCGTCGACCTTCCCAATGGCGGCACTTTCGTGACGTCGCTGACCGTGTTCGAGCGGCTCGGCATCAGGCCGAACGTCGTCTATATCGAGCAACGAATCGCGCTGGAAAAGATGAGGGCCGGCCAACTCGATGCCGTGATCGTTTGCGGGGGCAAGCCGTACAAGTCCGTGAGCTCGTTCAAGGACGATCGATTCCATCTGGTTACGGTCGACTACGACAAGCCGCTGCAGAGCGACTACTTGCCGGCAACGCTGAGCTCGAAGGACTATCCGAACCTGATCGCGGAGGGTGAGAAGGTCGACACGATCGCGGTTCCGGCCGTGCTTGCCGCCTATAATTGGGCGCCCAACACCGACCGCTACCGCAAGCTTGCGAATTTCGTCGACGCCTTCTTCACCAAATTCCCGACCTTCCAGCATCCGCCCTTCCATCCGAAGTGGAAGGAAGTCTCGCTGTCGGCCCCGCTTGCGGGGTGGAGCCGGCTACCTGCCGCCCAACAGTGGCTGGACAGGAATAATCTCCAGCCGGTGGCGGCGCGCGAAAGGTTCGATTCGTTCCTGCAACAGAATCCGGCGGCCGCGGCAAGAGTTCAGTCGGATACCGACAAGGAAGCGCTGTTCAGACAGTTCCAGGCTTGGGAGGCGGAGCGAAATACGCGAGCCCAGGCGGCTCAAGCGGCTCAGGCGGCCCAGCAGCCTCGCCCCGAGCGCCAATAGTTCGGCACAACCGAGCTACTCGATCGGCACAAAGATCTCCTGATCGGCACCGACGCCTTTGAGCGAAAAGGTGCCGACGGATTGAGCCGCAATGCCGCCGGCCCTGACAAAATCGAACGACAGCAACAGCTGCCGTCCGAGTTCGCGGCACATCGATTCAATGCGCGCGGTCAGATTGACGGCGGGCCCGATCACCGTGAAATCGAGCCGGGTATCGCTGCCGATATTGCCATACATCACGTCGCCGAGATGCAAGGCAAGGCCGTACTCGATGCGCGGCAGGCCGGCATTGCTTCGCCTTTCGTTCTCCTCCATCAGCGCACCTTGCGCGTGCCCTGCTGCGATCAGCGCCGCCTTGCAGGTCTTGGCAGCGTCATCCCCGATCGGGAAGATCGCCAGCATCGCGTCGCCGATGAATTTCAGGATTTCGCCGCCTTGGCTCGCGACCGCGTCGCACATCGGGCCGAAATAGCAATTGAGCAGATCGATCAGCGCGTCGCGCGACAATGCTTCGGAGAGGTTGGTGAAGCCGCGCAAATCGCACAGCCAGATCACCGCGCGGGTGGTTTCGCCGGTGCCGCGCTGGATCTGGCCCTCCAGCACGCGCCCGCCGGATTGTTGTCCGACATAGGTATCGAGCAAGGTCCGGGCCGTGCGGCGTAGCGCCTGCACTTCGAGATTGAACCCGACGGCGGGGACCATCGCCTCGAACAGTTTTAGTTCATCGGCTCCGAAACCGCCCGGACGCCGTGTGGCGAGCGAGAGCGCCTTGTGGCTGCCGTCGGCGAACGGCACCGAATGCACGATATAATCAGTATAACCATCGCGGCGCAGGTCTTCGAGAATGGGGAATTCGCTCTCGCGCGCCGGAGCGGCGAGGTCGCAGCGGACCGGACCTCCGCCTTGATAGGCGATCCCGATCGGGCTGTTGGACAATGTCGCCGCGATGCCCGGCTCGGTCCGAAACAGCCGCTCGGTCGTGCCTTTGCCGAGCTCCCAGAGGCCGCTGAAGGAGAAAATCTGCGGATGCAGGATAGGCACGCCAGTGGTGATGCGCGAGACATCGACGCCTGACGCGCGCAGCTCGCGCGCAAAGGCATCGAGAAACTCGCTGGGGTCGGCGCGCTTGCGTGCTTCCGTCATCAGCCAGCGGATAACCGGATGGTTTTCTTCTCTTGCGGTGGAGTTCATCACGATCCAGGCTTAGGCCTCGCGGTCGATGCCGCGCTTCAACGCGGCCCGGGCGGCATCGCGATGCTCCGGCGTGATATGGCTCGCGACCAGCCGGATCGCGGTCGCCAGCACCGCAGCATCGTCGGTGAAGCCGAGCACCGGCAGCATGTCCGGGATGAAATCGAACGGCAGGATGAAATAGGCGATGGCCCCGAGCAACGCCGCCTGCACGTGGCGCGGCGTCTCCTTGTCAAACGCGCAGTAATAGGCGGCGAGCAGATCCTCGGCGAACGGGATCCGGGCCAGCACCCGCTTCAGCTTGATCCAGAAGCGCCGGCGCACGCTTTCGCGGTCTTCGGCGAGCCGGTCGGCCGGCTCAAACCCTACGGTGTGTTCGGATGCCATCGTTCAAGGCTCCCCGGAAACCGACACGACGGATGGTCGCGCTGCATGCCCAAGAGCTGGGGATTTGGCAAAGCCCCTGCAAGGCTATAGAGGCCACTGCAAGGCATAAAGGCGGCTGCAAGGTATCAGGCGATGCCGAGCTGTCTTGCGATCGCGTTCATCGCTTTCGCAAGCTCGATATCCTTTGCGGTGACCCCGCCGGCGTCATGGGTGGCGAGGACCACTTCCACGGTCTTGTAAACGTTGCGCCATTCCGGGTGATGGTCGCTCTTTTCCGCAACCAGGGCGGCGCGAGACATGAAGCCGAAGGCCTCGTTGAAATCCTTGAAGGTAAAGGTCCGCCCGATCGCCTCGCGGCCCGGCGTTTCCGCCCAGCCAGGCAGCCCCTGCAAGGCCGATTTCCGCATCTCCGCCGACAGCCGTTCCGCCATAACCGCCTCCGTTTTCTGGCCGTCCTACCCTAGCATTTTGGGGCATTCGAGGTCCAAGGCCCTGCCATAGCCAGCTCCGGTAACCATGACGCAGATGTAACCCCGCTTGGCCGGGAAATTTGCTACAATGCAACAATAACCGAATTGGCAAGATGAAATTGAGCATCAAACGATTGTTTGCCAGGTCGATGACCGGGGGTTTTGACCTTCTCGATCCGCCAGTGTCGCCGTCGCCACGTTCGGCGGCGCGGCGGACGATGCTTATCACCCTGGCAGGACTGCTCGCCATCGCCGGCGCGCTCGCCGGCGCCTATTATTTCGCGATGCGGCCGGTGGCCCTGCGGATCGCGGTCGGGCCCGCCAACAGTGACGACGTCAAGCTCGTGCAGGCGTTGACCCAGGCCTTCACCCAGGCCCACGGTCACGTCCGGTTGCGCCCGGTGCAGACCGACGGTGCGACCGCCAGCGCCAAGGATCTCGCCGACGGCAAGGTCGATCTCGCCATCATCAGAGGCGACCTCGACGTGCCGAAGAATGCCCAGGCCGTGGCGACGCTGCGCAAGAACGTCGCGGTATTATGGGTGCCTCCACCGGCCAAGGGCAAAGCCAAGAAGACAGGCCCGAAGATCACGAAGATTTCGCAGCTCGCAGGCCGCCGTGTCGGCGTCGTCGGCCGCACCCAGGCCAATGTCAATCTGCTCAAGGTGATCCTGCAGCAATACGGCGTCGATCCGGGCAAGGTCGAGATCGTCCAGTTCCCCGCGCCGGAAGCCGTGGAAGCCATCCGCAATCAGAAGGCGGATGCGTATCTGGCGGCCGGACCCGTCAACAGCAAGATCACCGCCGATGCGATCGCGGCATCGACCAAGGATGGCGGCAAGGCGACGTTCCTCGCCATCGATTCGAACGAGGCGATTGCGCAAAACCATCCCGTCTACGAAGCCGCCGAGATTCCGGCCGGCGCATTCGGCGGCTCGCCTGACCGGCCCGAGGAGGAGGTGAAGACGATCAGCTTCGCCCACCACATCGTGGCGCGCAAAGGCCTATCGGAGGCGACCATTGCCGTCTTCACCCGGCAACTATTCGCCATCCGCCAGCAGTTGATGACGGAGTTCCCGCTGGCTGCGAAGATCGAAACGCCTGATACCGACAAGGACGCCGCCATCCCCGTGCATCCCGGCGCCGCCGCCTTTGTCGACGGCGAGGAAAAAACCTTCCTCGACCGCTATAGCGATTACATCTGGTGGGGGCTGATGGCGCTGTCGGCGATGGGTTCGCTCGGCGCCTGGTTCGCCGGCTATCTGAAAAAGGACGAGCGCAACAACAATACCTCGCTGCGCGAACGGCTCTTGGAAATGATCCCGGCGGCAAGGCGCTGCGATTCCACCGAAGAGCTCGACCAGATGCAGGCCGAGGCGAACGATATCCTGCGCGATACGCTGCTCTGTTTCGACCATGGCGCGATCGAGGAAGGCGCGCTCGCCGCCTTCAATATCGCGCTCGAGCAGCTCCATCACGCGGTCGCCGACCGCAAGGCGCTGTTGCTCAGCATCCCGCAAAATCTGCAACGCGCCGGCGCACAATTCCGCGCCACCGGAACGCTGTGAATACCAGCTCGCTGTAATCGGGCCGTCATACAATCTTCCTAGGTCTGTCGGAGCTTTCAGTGCATCCCGACGCCCGACCCAGGAGGCTTGCATGCCGATCCAAATCAGCAATTTCCGCGGCTTGACCCGCCGGCGCCTGCTTTCCACCGCGGCCGCGACCGGTGTCGCCGCGATTGCGATGCCCTATCTCAGCCGCGCCGCCGACCGGCCGATCATCACCCATGGTGTGCAATCCGGCGACGTCGGCGCCGATGGCGGCGTGGTGTGGGCGCGCGCCGACCGGCCGTCGCAAATGATGGTCGAGGTCGCGACCACGGAATCCTTCAACAACGCGCGGGTTTTGCCGCCGATCGCAGCACTTCCCGAAAGCGACTTCACCGCGAAAATGCTGCTGGAAAACCTGCCTTCGGGCCAGGATATTTTTTATCGCGCCCGGTTCCGCGACCTGTCGCATCCCGACATTTCGAGCGAGCCGGTGGTCGGCCGCTTCCGCACCGCGCCCGGCGACCGCCGCGACGTCAGCTTCGTTTGGGGCGGCGATGTCGCCGGACAAGGCTGGGGCATCAATCCCGACGACGGCGGCATGGTCACCTACGCCGCCATGAAGAAGCACAAGCCGGATTTCCTGATTCATTCCGGCGACACCATCTATGCCGACGGCGTGATTACGGCCGAGGTGAAACTACCCGACGGAAAAATCTGGAAGAACGTCACGATCCCTGAAAAGGCAAAAGTCGCCGAGACGCTCGACGAGTTCCGCGCGGCGCACAAATACAATTTCCTCGACGACAATGTGCGCGCCTTCAACGCCGAGGTGCCGATCTTCGTGCAGTGGGACGACCACGAGGTCATGAACAACTGGTCGGCCTCGAAAGAGATTCCGGCCGCCTACAAGGTACGCGACATCTCCCTGCTCGCCGCCCGCGCCGCCCGCGCGTTCCACGAGATGTATCCGATGCGCGAGAGCCTCAATGAGCCGGGCCGGGTCTATCGCAGCTTGAGCTACGGCCCGCATCTCGACGTGTTCATGCTGGACGAGCGCAGCTATCGCGGCCCCAACGGTCCGAACCAGCAGACCACCTACGGCCCAGACGCCTACTTCATCGGGCCCGATCAGTTGTTGTGGCTGAAGCGCGCGCTGTTGAACTCGCGCGCGACCTGGAAGGTGATCGCCTCCGACATGCCGCTCAGCCTCATCGTCTATGACGATGCCGCCAACAAGAAGGGCTCGGAGGCCTTTGCGCAAGGCGACGGCCCGCCGCGCGGCCGCGAGCTCGAGATTGCCGATATCCTGCGCTTCATCAAGACCTCAGGGGTTACCAACACGGTGTGGCTGACTGCGGACGTGCACTACGCCGCCGCGCATTTCTACAATCCCGACAAGGCGCAGTTCCAGGAGTTCGATCCGTTCTGGGAATTCGTCTCCGGCCCCCTGCACGCCGGCACGTTCGGACCGAACGAGCTCGACAACACGTTTGGCCCCGAGGTGAAATTCATCAAGGCGCCGGGGCTGGACAAGCAGAACCTGCCGCCGTCGGCCGGCATGCAGTTCTTCGGTCACGTCAGAATAGACGGCGCGTCCGGGCAGATGACGGTGACCTTGCGCGACCGCGCCGATGTCGCGCTGTGGTCGACGACGCTCGATCCCAAGCTCGGATAGATTTCAATGCCTCCACTTCTGCCTCTCCCCACTTGCGGGGAGAGTTTAGGTGAGTGGGACTATCCCCGAAGCTGGTACCAGGCGCTATGCGCGAGACATCGTCGGTGCGCCCTCACGAAGAAAACGCCGCACCTCGCTGACGAAGCGGGCCCAGGCCGGGTCGCGCGGCAGCAGCACGTGATTGCTGCTCTCGAGCGCAACAAACCGCGCCCGCGGAATGCGGCTCGCGATCAGCCGTCCCTGCTCGAACGGTACGGAGGCATCATCACGGCAATGCAGCACCAGCGTTGGCGCGGCGATGCCCGGAAGCAGGTCGAGAACATTGAATTCGCCGAGCGCCCGCAGCAGGCGGGCCGCATTTTCGGCCGGCGCCGAGATTCGCTGCAGGTCGTTGAACCAGCCCATCTCCTCGAGCGAGGCATCCGGCAGAAAATAGGATGTCATGAACTGGCGGATCGCGGGGTTGTCCTGCGCCCAGCCTTGCCGTATTAGCGCGATCATCGCCTCGCGCGCCTCGGCATCGTCGTCATCGCCGATGATGCGCCAGCCCTGCGCGAACGTGCCATAGAGGACGAGATGCGACACCCGTTCCGGGTGGCGCGCCGCATAGGCCATCGCCGTCGGACCGCCCTTCGAGCTCCCCATGAGGGCGAACCGGTCGAGGCCGAGCGTGTCGACGACCGCCTCGAGATCGCGAACGAACGCATCGACGGAGAACTCCGGACTGTCCCAATCCGAAAGACCGTTGCCGCGCTCGTCGTAATGGACGAAGCAATGGTCCTTGGCGAACTCTTCGGTCCAGTGGCGCCACACTGGGCTGTTCCAGCTGAACGCCAGGTGGCTCAGCCAATGCGCGGCCCACACGAGCGGCGGGCCATTGCCGACCTTGGCATAGGCGATCCGCACGTCATCCGTGGTCCGGCAAAACTGCACCTCATGCAAGGCTGAGCCGGGATGCCGCTCCGCTCGGGGCAGCGGCGAGATCGCATCGGCCGCGCGGACGCTCGCGTCGGCCTGAAGCGGCGCTTGCGCCGCCTGCCGCAGCGCGCCGGTGCGCACCACGTTGAATTCCTCGAGACAGCGCTGCGCGCGCTCAAATTGCTCCTCCGCCTCGCGCGCGCGGCCGCTGGCGCGCAGTAGTCGAACCAGCGTGGCGTGGACGGCTTCATCGGCCGGCTCGATCAGGCTAAGCGCGCGCGCGTGCGGCAGGGCTTGATCGGGCACGCCCTCGAGACGGCCGACCAGTGCCGCAAGCAGCCGCACGCGCAACCGTCGCGCCGCTTCGCGCTCCCCGGTGCACCAGCTCTGAAACTCCAGGCAGTCGGGAAGCTCGAGACCTTCGAGGAAATCGCCCTCGAGCGCCTCTGCAGCCTTGCGCAACGCGTCGGTGGCAATGGCATCGAGGCCGTTGCGGGCAACGCTGCGCAGAGACAACAGGTCGACGTTGACATGGGTGAGGTCGATGCTGACGCTCTCTCGGTCGGCGATGATCCGGCGGCAATCTCGTTCGTCGACGAGCGGCCGCAGGCGACTCAAGCTCCACCGCAACGCGGCGCGCGGATCGTCCGGGACCGGCCAGAACATGGCGCAGAGCCGGCCGCGGCTGTGCGCGCGGGCGGTGACCGCAAGATAGGCGAGCAGGGCCCGCGTCTTCTTCGAGCGCGGCAGCGGCAGCCTGGTCTGGTGACGCAACACCGCGAAGCTGCCCAGGACGCGAACCTGCAGCGTCGCTTTTCCTGCACTACACGAACGCGTCACGGTGTCGACGCCCGACTCGCCCGCAAATTCCAACGCTGCCACCCGATTTTCCTACTCCGCCGACAACGGCTGTTCCAACGATCGATTTACAAGAAGAGCGCCTCAAAGCAACGGGAGATTCACATGATCCTTCGGCGACTGGCTCTGGCTCTGGTGTTGTGCGGCCTGGCCCTTCCAATCCCAACCTCTGCCCAAACACAAGGAGAAACAATGAAAAAATACGTCATCGAGCGCGACCTTCCCGGCGCAGGGCGCCTGTCCACGGCCGAGCTCAACGCGGCCTCGAAGAAATCGCGCGAGGCTCTGGCCAGCATGGGGACGAACGTCCAATGGGTGCAAAGCTACGTGACCGACGACAAGATCTACTGCGTCTATCTCGCGCACAGCGAGGACGAGATCCGCAGTCACGCCAAGGCGGCCGGGCTCCCCGCCACCCGCATCTCGCCCGTCAAGACGATCCTCGATCCGATCAACGGCAACTGACCCGACTCGGATCGGCGACGGACATGCGACGGGGGCGCCGCGCACGCCGTGAAGGCGGCGTGCGCGGGCCCTTCACCGCCCGGCGCGCACGCGAACCAGAGCAGTTTCAGTTGCGGCCGCATCTCTCCGTTCGTCCCCGCCAGGGAGTCCACGCGACGCTTCGCGTCGTGTGGACTCCGAAAGCTGAGAACCAGGGGCCGCTTGTTCCATGAAGCATCCACGAACGCTGACATTGGCCCATTGGGGCGTCTACGAAGTCGAGTACGACGAGACCGGCAAGGCCATCCAGCTGCATCCCTTCGCGAAGGATCCCGATCCCTCGCCGATCGGCTTGCACATGCTGTCCGACGAGGTAGCGCGCCTGCGCGTGCGCCGTCCCGCCGTGCGCAAGAGCTGGCTCGCGCATGGTCCCGGCGCCTTCCCGGAGCGGCGCGGCGCCGAGCCGTTTGTCGAGATTCCGTGGGACGAGGCGTTTGATCTGGTGGCCGGCGAGCTCGCCCGGGTAAAACGCGAATCCGGCAACAAGGCCATTTTCGGTGGCTCCTATGGCTGGTCGAGTGCTGGACGTTTCCACCACGCCCAGAGCCAGATACGGCGCTTCCTCAATTCGATCGGCGGGTTCGTGCGCCACAAGGATGACTACAGCGTTGGTGCTGCTCTCGTCCTGATGCCGCATATCGTGGCGCCGTTGGAGGAGCTGCTGGCGAGCCACACGAGCTGGGATGTGCTCGCCAGGCACTGCGAGCTTTTCGTCTCCTTCGGTGGCGTGCCGCGCAAGAACGGCCAGATCAACGCCGGCGGCGCTGCCGTCCATCGCATCAGGAGCGGCCTGTTCAGCCTGCGCGAGGCCGGCGTGCGCTTCGTCAATGTGACGCCGACGGCCGACGATCTCGACACGGGCGGCGATGTCGAATGGCTGGCGATCCGGCCCAACACCGACGCCGCGATGATCCTCGCGCTCTGCCACACGCTGTTGGTCGAGGGCCTCTACGATCGGGCCTTCCTCGACCGCTATACGGTCGGCTTCGAGAAGTTCCGCCGCTATCTCAGCGGCGAACAGGACAGCCAGCCCAAGGACGCGGCCTGGGCGGAGCGGATCACCGGCATTGCCGCCGACTGCACCGTTGCGCTGGCGCGCATGATGGCGGCGCGGCGCACCATGATCAGCATCGGCTGGTCGCTGCAGCGCGCGCACCACGGCGAGCAACCGTTCTGGGCGCTGGTCACGCTAGCCGCCATGCTGGGCCAGATCGGCCTGCCCGGCGGCGGCTTTGCGTGCGGCTACGGGCCCTCGAACATGATGGGCAGCGGAGCGCTGCGCTTCTTCGGCCCGACCCTGCCGCAGGGTACCAACCCGGTTGACGAATTCATCCCGGTGGCACGCATCGCCGACATGTTGCTGCATCCCGGCGAGCGCTTCATCTACAACGGAGGCGAGCACCGCTATCCCGACATCCGCCTGGTCTATTGGGCGGGCGGCAATCCGTTTCATCACCACCAGGATCTCAACCGCCTGCGCCTCGCCTGGCGCAAGCCCGAGACGTTGATCTTCCACGAGCAGTTCTGGACGGCGGCTGCAAAGACCGCAGACATCGTGCTGCCGGTGACCACTGGTCTGGAGCGCGACGACATCGGCTGCGCTGCGCGTGAACCCTATCTGGTCGCCATGAAGAAAGCGCGCGAGCCGACGTGCGAGGCGCGCGACGACTACGCCATCTTCCGCGCGATCGCACAGCGCATGGGCGTAGGCGAGGCCTACTCCGCCGGCCGCGAGACCGGCGAGTGGCTTTCCGTTATGTATGCGGAGGCGCGCGCGCGATCAGCCAAGGCTGGCGTGTGCCTGCCAGCATTCGAGAAATTCTGGGAGGCCGGCATCGCCGAGGCGATCGGCACGCAGGAACCGCCGGTGATGCTTGCGGCGTTCCGCGCCGATCCTGAAGCGAACCCGCTGCGGACGCCGTCGGGCAAGATCGAGATCTACTCCGAGCGCATCGCCTCGTTCGGTTACGATGACTGCCCGCCGCACGCGGCATGGCTCGAGCCGATCGAGTGGCTGGGCGGCAAGACTGCCGAGCGCTATCCGCTGCACATGCTGTCGGACCAGCCCGCCGACAAGCTGCACAGCCAGCTCGACCACAGCCCGCATTCCCGCGCGACCAAGGTCAATGGACGTCAGCCGATCACGCTGCATCCTGACGATGCGGCAACCCGCGGCATCGCCGAGGGTGACGTGGTGCGCGTCTTCAACGATCGTGGAGCGTGCCTTGCGGCCGCGCGCCTGAGCGACCGCATCCGGCGCAACGTCGTGCGGCTGAGCACCGGCGCCTGGTTCGATCCGGCCGACGCGGACACGAACCGGCCGCTGGAAAAGCACGGAAATCCCAATGCGCTCACGCTCGATATCGGCACCAGCAAGCTGAGCCAGGGCTGCAGCGCGCAGACCTGCCTGGTCGAGATCGAGCGCCACGACGGTCCAGCCCCCGCGGTGACCGCCCATGATCTGCCGCGCTTTGTGAGCCGCGGCTCGTCGTAAGCGCCGCTCGGCGCCGGGCGCTCGATCCATCGCCTGAGGGAGTTCTTAGGGAGAGGGAGCGCGCGTCGCTCCCGCCCGTCGCACGTGCAGCGGCTCAGCCGTTCGCCGCGCGCTTCGCCGCCGGCGCGGCGTGGTAGGCCTCGGCCGCACGCCCGCGGTTGCGGAGGATTCCCCATGCGGCAGACCCCGTCCTGTTCCGTGGAGGACCGGGACGGCAAGTTTCGACGAATGCTTCTACGACCCTGACAACGTCCCTTCCCACGACCGACCGGTATTGAAGGCGCCTATTCGGAAAGGCGCCGCGGCAGATCAGCCGCATGACGTTGATCGCGTGCGGGCTGTTTGTGCCCTGCACGCCTTCGTGGACCGCCCACCACATCAAGGCGGTCCGACCGTCACGGCGCGGATTTGAATGGCCACGAGAAAGAAAAGCATGTCGACCATTCTCAATTCAATCGCCCCGTTGGTGCTCATCATCCTAGCCGGCTTGGCCGCGGGAGTGACCGGGATTCTGCCTTCCACCTTCCGGACGGCACTGTCGGACTTCTGCTACTACTTCGGAATGCCTGCGCTTCTTGTTCGAACGATCGCCACCGCTCCGCCGGGATCGACAGCCGCCCTCCTGATCTGGATCAGCTATCTCCTTCCTGCCGCAGCCATTTGGATCCTAGCCAGCTTGTTTGCCCGCCAAGACCGCTCGAACTCCGGCAGCGAAGCGCCCGCGATTGCCATGGCATCCGCCTATGGCAATGTGATCATGCTAGGAATCCCGCTGGCTTTCGCGCAGTTCGGGCCCACGGCTGCTACCACAGTCGCCTTCATCGTCCTCGTCCACAGCCCGGTGCTGTTTCTGCTGGCCGCGCTGCACAGCGAGCTTGCGGACGGACGGCGGGCGTCGCAGCTGCATGAAGCCGCGCTTTTTAAGCCGATGGGCACCATGGGCCCTTATCGAGGCAGAGCGGTTGGAGCATCCTTCGTCCGTGCAACACGGGCTGTGTCTATCGAGCTTGCGACCAATCCCATCATGATTGCCATCCTCGTCGGCCTGGCGTTGCGGACATCCGGGGTCGGGCTCGACCCGATATCAAGCGCTGCGCTTTCGCTCCTTGCTCAAGCGACTCTGCCCTGTGTGCTTCTGGCGACGGGTCTGGGGTTGAGCACGTTTGCGCTGAAGGGAAAAATAGCGGTGATAGCTATGATCAGCTCCCTCAAGCTTGCGGCAATGCCGTCCATCGCCTTTCTGGTCGCGGCCCGTCTCTTTCACCTGCCTTCCACCGATGTCGCGATCATCACTTTGCTGTCAGCCATGCCCACCGGTGCGAACGCTTACGTGTTCGCGAGGCGTTCGGGAAAAGCGGAGGCATCGGTTTCAGGAGCCGTTGCGCTATCGACGATGGCGTCAATCGTTACGATCACGACGGTGATGGCCATGCTCGCGAGAGCGGAGTAAGCATTCGCATCCATCGCTGCGAGCGATCGGGACCCTGGACAATGCTCCGATGCAGATCGATCTGAAGGCGCCCTACCGCCGCTTGCCGGACCACGCCCGCGTGCCGCCGCAGCCGGCGGTGGAGCGCGCGCGATGCGGGATCGCTTCCACGCCGGGGCCCATCTTATCGAGGCCGGGCTTGCGCGGGCGCCCCGCACCCGCCGCGCGCTTGAGCGACCGCATCAGCCGCGGCGTCGTCCGGCTCAGCACCGGCGCTTGGTTCGACCCGGCCGACTCAGGCTCCAATGGGCCGCTGGAGAAGCACGGCAATCCCAATGCGCTCACCCTTGATATCGGCGCCAGCAAGTTGAGCCAAGGCTGCATCGCCCAGACCTGCCTGGTCGAGATCGAGCGCCGCGACGGCCCGGCGCCAGCCGTGACCGCGCACGATTTGCCTAGCTTCGTGAAGCGAGGGGGCGTAACCGCTCTTACCTAACGAATGCAAATCCTGACGCTGTTAGGTCTGCCGCCCTCCTGCGCGTCGCAACGGTTCTTAGCGCCTGGGATCGCCGGCGAGGCCCCGCAAGGCGATTCGCAGCGCCTCGGACGAACAGGGTTTTGGCAGCCGCGGCTTGTCCGAGAACGCCTTGGGTATGCTGGCGTCGGCGCCATAGCCGGTGACGAAGATGTAGGGAATCTTCAGCGCGTCGAGCCGTTCGGCGATCGCAAAGCTGTTCTCGCGGATCAGGCTGACGTCGAGTAACGCAAAATCCGGCGCGCGTTCGGAAATCATATCGAGCGCTCGCGCGACACTGCTTGCCGTGCGAACCGCCATTACTCCGAAACCGAGGATCGTGTCCTCGAAGTCGAGCGCGATGATCGGATCATCCTCGACAATCAGGACGTCATTGGGCAGGGCGAAGCCGTCGGGAGAACCGGGTTCCATGATCTCGTCGGTCACAATTGGAATGGCTGGTCAGGACGGCCCGGTGCCGACGCCTGGGCAGCACATCGGCGGGTTCCCGGGAACGAAACCATCACATTACCGTTCTACTGTCTGTGCACTTGTGAACATAAGTTCCCGCCGCGGGTGGTTATCTTCGTGAGGGAATAGCGGGCGTCTTCGAACATGGCTGCGCGGCGCGACCAGACTCCTGACGATGGCGGGCGGCCCTACAACAATCTGCTGCGGCGGCTCAATGCCGCCGACTTCGCCCAGATAGCGCCGCATCTGACGGAGCAAGAAGCCGATGCCAGCACGGTGCTCTACAATCCAGGCGACAATATCGAGGTCGTCCACTTTCCCTGCGGGCCGTCGCTTGCCTCCTATCTCGTTGCCAACGAGGACGGTCGCGACGTCGAAACCATCCTGGTCGGCCGCGAGGGTGCCGTCGGCGGTATCGTCAGCCAGGGATTCTTGCCGGCCTATACCCGCATCATGGTCAAGTTCGGCGGACCGTTCGTCCGGCTTTCCATTGCCAGACTCGACGCGGCGAAGGCGAAGTCGAAGACGCTGGGCAACGTGTTCGCGCGTTACGCCGATTGCATGCTGGCACAGATCTTCCAGTCGACCGCCTGCAATGCGATCCATTCGATCGAGCAACGTACCGCGAAATGGATCGTCTCGGCGATGGAGCGGACCGACGGCGAAAACGCCGTGCCGTTGACGCACGAACAACTCGCGACCCTGCTCGGGGTCGGCCGCAGCTATACCAGCCGGGTGATCCAGACCTTGAAGTCGGAAGGCATTCTGGAAACCAGGCGCGGCTCGATCCTGGTGCGCAACGCCGACGCCCTGCAGGTCAGGGCCTGTCTCTGTAACGAATCGGTCAAAAATCATTTTGAGGAAGTGTTGCGCGGGGTCTATCCGACGGAAGAGGCGGCAAGATCCTGAGAGAAGCCTGCTTCGTCCACAAATTCAGCTAACCAAATGCCAAACAACGCATTGTTTTTTGACGTTTTCTGACTATATTGCACCGCAACGCATAAGGTGTGCCCGGTCCTGTTGGCCGGGCTTCCTTTTTAGGCACCGTGCGCGCTCCGCGAAATTCGGTTTTTTGAGCGCGGCCCGGAAACAGGATCCCGGTTTTCCGGCGAGATCGCGCCAAAACCTTGCACGACCAGAAGAAGAGCCATGAACCTTCGCAACGTCGCTATCATCGCCCACGTCGACCACGGCAAGACCACGCTGGTCGACCGCCTGCTGCAGCAGTCCGGCACCTATCGTGAAAACCAGCGCGTGGTCGAGCGCGCCATGGATTCCAACGATCTGGAGCGTGAGCGCGGCATCACCATTCTGGCGAAGGCCGCCTCGGTGCAGTGGAAGGACACCCGCATCAACATCGTCGATACCCCCGGCCACGCCGATTTCGGCGGCGAGGTCGAGCGCATCCTCAACATGGTGGATGGCGCGCTGGTCCTGGTCGACGCCGCCGAAGGCCCGCTGCCGCAAACCAAATTCGTGGTGTCGAAGGCGCTGAAGGTTGGCCTGAAGCCGATCGTTGTCATCAACAAGGTCGACCGCTCCGACGCGCGGCCCACTGAAGTGATCAACGAGGTGTTCGACCTGTTCGCGGCACTCGATGCCAGCGAGGAGCAGCTTGATTTTCCGATTCTCTACGGGTCAGCCAAGCAGGGCTGGATGGCGGAGAGCCCGGAAGGCCCGAAAGACAAAGGCATGCAGCCGTTGTTCGACCTGATCTTGCGACATGTTGCGCCGCCGACCGTCGAAGAGGGTCCGTTCCGCATGATCGGCACCATTCTGGAAGCCAATCCGTATTTGGGCCGCATCATCACCGGCCGCATCACCTCCGGCAGCATCAAGCCCAACCAGACCGTAAAAGTGCTGGGCGGCGACGGCAAGCTGATCGAGAACGGACGTATCACCAAGATCATCGCGTTCCGCGGCATTGAGCGCGCGCCGCTGGAAGAGGCCGAGGCCGGCGACATCGTCGCCATCGCCGGCCTCACCAAGGGCACCGTCGCCGACACCTTCTGCGACCCTTCCGTCGATACGCCGCTCAAGGCGCAGCCGATCGATCCGCCGACGGTAGCGATGTCGTTCATCGTCAACAATTCGCCGCTCGCCGGTACCGAGGGCGACAAGGTCACGAGCCGCATGATCCGCGACCGGCTGCTGCGCGAGGCCGAGGGCAATGTCGCGCTGCGCGTCACCGAAGCCTCCGACAAGGATTCCATGGAGGTGTCGGGCCGCGGCGAGTTGCAGCTCGCGATCCTGATCGAGACCATGCGCCGTGAAGGCTTTGAGCTCTCGGTGTCGCGGCCGCGCGTGGTGCTGAAAAAAGACGAAGTCACCGGTCAATGGCAGGAGCCGATCGAGGAGGTCGTGATCGACGTCGACGAGGAGCATTCCGGCGTCGTCGTGCAGAAGATGAGCGAGCGCAGGGCCGAGATGATCGAGATGCGCCCCTCCGGCGGCCACCGCCTGCGGCTGGTGTTTTACGCGCCGACGCGAGGCCTGATCGGCTATCAGGGCGAATTGCTCACCGATACCCGCGGCACCGCGATCATGAATCGGCTGTTCCACGGTTACGCGCCCTACAAGGGTGACATCCAGGGCCGCCGCAACGGCGTCTTGATCTCCAACGACCAGGGCGAGGCGGTGGCGTATGCGATGTTCAAGCTGGAAGATCGCGGCCCGATGATGATCGAGCCGGGCTGGAAGGTCTACAAGGGCATGATCGTCGGCGAGCATACCCGCGACAACGACCTCGAGATCAATGTGCTGAAGGGCAAGCAGCTCACCAACATCCGCACCACCTCAAAGGACGAGGCGGTACGGCTGACGCCGCCGATCAAGATGACGCTGGAAAAGGCGCTCGCCTATATCGAGGACGACGAACTTGTGGAAGTGACACCGAAGTCGATCCGCCTGCGCAAAAAGTTCCTCGACGCCAACGACCGCAAGCGCGCCGAAAAAGCCAAAGAGGCGGTGGCCTGAGGCGACTATTGGCTTAGCCACTTGGTTTCAATATTGATTGTCATTCCGGGGCGCGAGCAAAGCGAGCGAGCCCGGAATCCATAACCACCATCAGGAGTATGGATTCCGGGTCTGCGCCTAACGGCGCATCCCGGAATGACGACGGTGATATAATTCATGTCCCTCCCCTCCTCAGTCGACGTCACCATCATCGGCGCGGGCGCCGCGGGCCTCGGCGCGGCGCATGCGCTGAAGCATTCGGGTTTTTCGGTGATCGTGCTGGAAGCGCGGATGCGCGTCGGCGGCCGCGGCCACACCATCATGGCGGCGCCCGACATCACCTTCGACCTCGGCTGCGGCTGGCTGCATTCGGCGGACCAGAATTCGTTCGTTCCAATCGCCGAGCGGTTGAATTTCGAGATCGACAAGACCCTGCCACCCTGGCGCGAGCGGGCCGTCGGCAAGGCGTTTCCAGCGAAGGAGCGCGAAGACTTCATCCAGGCACTTGACGAATTCTATGACCGCGCCGAGCAAGCGGCCAAGGAAAACAGGAAGAGCGGCCGCGACAGCGCCGCCAGTCTCTGTCTCGAGCCCGGCAATCGCTGGAACCCGATGATCGATGCGATCTCGACCTATGTGAACGGCTGCGAGCTCGACCAGGTCTCGATATCGGACATGGATGCCTACGAAGACACCAACCTCAATTGGCGGGTGCGGCGCGGCTATGGTGCGCTAATGGCGGCCTATGGCGAGGGGCTGCCGCTCGCGCTGAACTGCGAGGTGACGCGCATCGACCATTCGGCGAAGCGCGTGCGCATCGAGACCTCGCGGGGCATGCTGAGCGCGCAAAAAGTGATCGTCACCGTGCCGACCAATCTGATCGCGAGCGAGGCGATCCGTTTTCACCCGGCGCTGCCGGCGAAAGTGGACGCCGCGGCAGGCCTGCCGCTCGGGCTCGCCGACAAGGTGATGCTGGCGCTGGACGAGGCGAGCGGCTTGCCGAAGGACGGCAATCTGCGCGGCGCCACCATGCGCACGGAAATGGGCACGTTCCACTTGAGGCCGTTCGGGCAAGCCTGCATCGAAGGCTTTTACGGCGGACGATTCGCCAAAGCGCTGGAGGATGCGGGTGACGGCGCGATCGCAGCCCAAAGCATCGACGAGATCGCGAGCTTCCTCGGTAACGATATCAGGCGCAAGCTGACGCCTTTAAAGGAATCGCGCTGGGCGCATGATCCTTTCGCACGCGGTTCCTATTCGCATGCGCTACCCGGCCATGCGGGCAAGCGCGCGGTGCTCGCCGCGCCCGTCGATGGCCGCCTGTTCTTTGCGGGTGAGGCGACCTCGCCGAACTTCTTCTCCACCGCTCATGGGGCAAGGGATAGTGGCGAGCGGGCGGTTAAAGAAGTGCTGGCGGCGCTAGCGAAGGCCTAACCCCGTCATTGCGAGCCGACGGGTCGCGCGAATGCTCGCCCGATGACAGGTTCCGCGAAGCAATCCATCCTCTCCGTCATTCCGGGATGCGCGAAGCGCAGACCCGGAATCTCGAGATTCCGGGTTCGATGCTGGCGCATCGCCCCGGAATGACGGTGCCGGTTCTCATTCCATCACCCTCGCCCGCATCGCCGCATCCGGCACGAAGCACGTCTCGTACTTCCCGAAAATCCGGTAGCGGTGGCGCGCGACGAGATTGTAGAGCGCGTCGCGGAAGGGTTTTGGCACCGCGAACAGCACGCGTACCCATTGCCATCCCGGCAGGTTTGAGGCCACCGTCAGCGCGGCGTCGGATTTGAAATAAGCGATGCCGCCATGGATGACGGCATTGGTGTCGGGATCGTTTGGATCGATGCCGAAGGCCCGCGCCAGCCGCGCGCCGTACGGCGACTGGATCGCCGTGAACCGAAAGCGCGCATGAACATCGCGCGCGACCACGAAGCGGACCCAGCGCGAGCAGAACACGCACACGCCGTCATAGAGGATCACGTCGTCATCGGGCCAAACGTTCATCGGTTGTCCAAGATCAATAAGGCCACCATCATCAGCACGATCGCGGGCCCGGTCTTGACCAGCGCGCCGAGCGGCTCGATCCACAGATCCGGCGTCAGGATCGAGGTCCCCGCCATATAACCGAGCGACACGGCGATGCCCGCGATCAATCCGGCAGCGCAGGTGCGGCGAAAGGCAATGAGAATACCGATCGTCATGTCCATCAGGCTTGTGCCGATCGTAACCGGCGCAACGAGCGATGGCGGGAAACCGTGCGAGCTCAGGATCGCGGCAGCGGCACGATAGGAGATAAACAACGCGATAAAACCTGACGCAACCCAGAATATCGAAAGGCTCGCGATCACTAGCGCCTTGATGAGATACAGGCGCGCGAACCATTTGTCCTGAACGGTGGCCGAACGCTGTCCCACCATTTGCGAGATCGTCCTGGGCACGATGCCGGTAGCCATCATCCAGGCCGAGGGATCGCCGGTGACGCCGCGGCGCAGTTCGGCGATCGCGGTCGTGCGCAGCGGCGGCATCCAGCCGAGCCGATTGGCGAGATCGCCGAGCTTTGCGCCAAGGTCGAGCATAAACCTGGGCATCGTCAGCCGCGGATAATCGGCGGAGCCGAACCCAAAGCGGAATTGCTCGGTCACGCCGCTCAATGTGATTTTCTGCGGCTGCATCAGGTCCCACGTCACGGCGCTCGTGGCCGCATCGTCGATATCGCGGTCGGCGAGCCAGGCGATCGTCGCCGAGATATCCTTGACCGCAACCGGCTGAAATTGCGTTCCGGACTCTTCCGCCGGCAATTCCAGGGGAAGAGCGGCGAGCGCGCGCACCATCGCGCTGCCGCCATAGGCCGCGGGCGCGACCACAAAACCCGGCCGCAGGATCGCGTGGGCAATACCCGACGCCGCGATCAGCCGCTCGGCGTCGCGTTTTGTCACGCTGAAGGCAGTGCGGTCCTCTTCTGGTGCACCGGGAACGGAGATGTGAACGAACCGGATCGCGCGTCCACTGTCACGGATTGCTTGTAACAGCCGCGCGACGAAATCGCGGTGCACTGCGCCGGTGTCGCTGCCCGGCCCGTCCTGCAGCACGCCAAGGCAATTTACGATCACATCGATGCCTTGGTCGGCGATGAACCGCGCCAGCGCGCCAACATCCATCGACAGGATCGGCATCTGCAGGTCGAGGGCGCTCGCCCGCTGCGAAGGCGAAAAATTCCGCGCGACGCCGATAGTGCAAAAACCCCGCGCGCGCAGATCATCGGTGACGAAACGTCCGATCAATCCGGACGCGCCGAACACGAGGATTTTTCGGACGGGCGCTTCTGCGTTCATCGGCTCGCTCAGAAAGGTTTCGCGATCATCAGCCACAAGATCATCATGACCGAACCGAAGCCGGGGACGCCGAACCAACACCAGCGGCGAAACAGCGAAAAATAGCGCGGCGGCAGCGGCAGGCCTTCCGCCGGCGCTTTTCGTGCCAGATCGCGCATTTCGATCTGCATGAAGATCACCGGAACCCAGAACAGCCCGGCCACCGCGTAAAGCCCGAGCGACGTCGCGAGCCAGCGCTCGGCCAAAGCGGTCTGCGACAACGCCATCAATATCCCCCCGCTGACAGGCTGCAGGATGATGGCCGTCAGAGTGAACAGCATATCGGCGATCACGACGTTCGCCGCCGTGCGCGCGATGAAGGCCGCGTCGCCGCTTCGATGCGCCATCAGCATGAAAAACGCGATGCCGGTCCCGGTGCCGAGGATGACGATGGCGCCGAGCACGTGCAGATATTTGGCCAGGAAATAGAGCGTCATCGTTTTTTCGCCGCCATCGGAGCTTGCAGCTTCAGCGCGCGATCAAGTTCGGAGCCAGCGATCCTGACCCCGCTCTCGGTCTCGGCCAGCCAGTGACCTTCGCTCCCCGAAGGCGCCAGCACGCGAAAATCTGCTTTGCCGCCACTAGAGCGGAAGGCGTCGGCAAGCCGTCGCGACAGATCGGGCGCAAAGTAGCTATCGTTGGCCGCCACCAGCCAGCTCACCGGAACGCGCGCAGTTTTGCCGAACTCGACCACCGAGGCCACAAGCGTGTGCGGCGCACAGACGTGATTGGGAAAATCATTGGCGTGGCCGCCGCGCCCGGGCGCGAATGCGATGATGGCTGAAATGCTCTTCGGATCTTCGCTTGCCAGCGCCAGCGCCCCCCAGCCGCCGGCCGAATGGCCGACAATGACGGCACCGTCTTTCCTGATGAAGGATTGGCCGCGCAGAAATTCCAGCGGCAGTGCGATCTCATCGGCGGTGGCGCGTGCGGCATGGACGTAGTCGGCATCGTCGCAGCCGCCCTGATCCTCGAGGTATTTTCCGCCTGTCACGCCATGGCCCAGGCGTTCCGGCACCAGCACCGCAAAACCCCGCGCCACCAGAAATGCCGCCAGCGCACGGTATTCCGGCTGCGGCATTTGCGCGCGCCGCAACACATTTTGCGTGGTCGCGTGCGCGATCAAGGCGAGCCGGAACGGACCTTCGCCTTGAGGGCGAAACAGCACAGCGCGCGCCGAGACGTCGGCATCGGGCGTCGGCACCCGCCATTGCTGCTCGCGGTTGGGCTCGCCTTCAGGCCCTTGCGCGCCAAACGGCGGCTCGGCCAGCGCGGCCTGGCCGGCGAGACTCTCGCAAACCAGCAGCGCGAGCAACGGCTTTGCCGAGCGCATCAATGGCTTGACCCAGCGAATCAGATTCGAGTTCGGATTGGTCACAGCATAGCGGCGAATCACACCAGGTGCCCGGTTTCCGAAGTTCGCACATTTTTCCGTGAACCGGATTCTGTGTGACGTTGCGTGCGGTGTCGTTTCGCACTTCCACGTGTCGACGAAATGCCGCCTCAAGGCATCTCCTTGTCCTCTTTCGGCACATTCAAACACAAAACTGATGCAAAAAGTCCACACGTTAACCGATAATTAAGGATAGACCTTGAAACTGCCG
>Ga0210408_10001727_pt1 | contig 22275 bp, 19 predicted proteins | sample IncBWH4MmetaG_FD_155471 | JGI IMG/M metagenome (GOLD analysis project Ga0210408, IMG submission 155471) | Forest soil microbial communities from Barre Woods Harvard Forest LTER site, Petersham, Massachusetts, United States - Inc-BW-H-4-M | ecosystem: Environmental > Terrestrial > Soil >...
GTCTCTGGAACAAGAATGTTCTCGCACTCGATTCGAACGAGATCAGCGAGGCGTTGCGTCTTCTGAAGGAATTTAACCTCCGGGTGACTGCGATCGCTAGCCCGCTCTTTAAGGTGAATTGGCCGGATGCTCCCGAGTCAGAATCCGGCGAACAACGAGATCAGTTTCACGCGAGCTTTACGTATAGCCAACAAGACGAGGTGTTGGATAGTAGCGTTATGCTGGCGCGTGCTTTTAGGACAAACCTCGTGCGCTGCTTCGATTTTTGGCGAATCGCAGACCAGGCTCCCTATCGACAGGCGATCAATGAAGTTCTACAGGGAGCCGCTGACAGAACGGGTAAGAGCAGCGTCACGCTTGTGCTCGAGAACGAGTTCGCCTGCAACACGGCAACGGCGGCAGAAGCGGCCAGTGTCCTTTCCTCGGTAACTTCACGGTTCTTCATGCTGAACTGGGATCCCGGGAATGCGGCAATGGCCGGTGAGACACCGTATCCCGATGGTTATGGATTGCTCCCAAAAGATCGGATCGGACACTGTCACTGTAAAGACGCAACTCGCAACAACGGCCATCATCAGTGGGCTGCCGTCGGACAAGGTTCGATTGATTGGGTTGGCCAGTTTCAAGCTTTCATAAATGACGGGTACAATCGCGTGGTTAGCCTGGAAACGCATTGGCGGGGAGCGGGTACGGCAGAGGCTTCGACGGTGCAAAGCTGGGCCGGAATGAAATCAGCCCTGCAACAAGCGGAAGCACTTTAGGTGTGCGGCGATGACTGCTCGCGAAACAGCTTGGATCGCGAAGGGTCATTTCAAGGCATCTGCGCCCGCCTGTGCACAGATTCCATCATGGTCCGCGCTATCTCCAGAAACTCCGATGGCCCCGACAATTTTGCCGTTTACAATCAACGGGACGCCGCCCTCGATGGGACTGCTCCTGGCAGGCCGAGGATGCGAAGGCCTGGCCACCTCCCGTGACCATGTCCTGAAACGCTTTGCTGGGACGTTTAAAAAGCGAGGCAGTTCGCGCTTTCTCGATCGCCACGCTCGCGCTACCGGTTTGCGTGTTGTCCATCTTCTCGTAGTAAACCAGAGTACCGCTGGGACCGACTACAGCGACGGTCATGTACCAGTTATTCTTGCGCGCCTCGGCGAGGGCGACGGCTGTGATCTTTTTCGCGTTGTCCACTCCAACCGGCGGCCCGTACGGCTTTGGTCCTTGTCCGTGAGCCGCCACGCAGCCAAAGACTGCGAGTACGATAGGTCCAAGCATCGAAGAACATCTGATGAATCACCTCGGGCAGGTTGGTAGGAAGATCGGATGGAATGCGGGCGTGACTCTAAGTTCTGCGGTGGCACGTGTCAAGTCTATGAAAAGCGAGAAGAATTAAAGAAAACGTTCAACGAAATCGAACGACATAAAAGTCGCAAAATTGCCCGCGGCCGTGCGATCATTTTGGCAAATGGAAATCGGCCACGAGGCCAACGTGTTCGTTGAACGCGATCGCACGTGGGGTTTCGGTCAACACAGGCCCTTATTGATCGGCTTCTGACCGACAACGCGCGGTGCCCACGTGGAGCACTGGGGATCAACGGAGAAAACCAGGAGTTACGGAATATGGATCCGAAAGCAGACAATCCGGCAAATGAGAAAGCCAGGCGACTTTCACGACGGAACTTCATTAAAGGCGTAATCGGCAGTGGCGTTGCCGTATCGTCGGCGAGTTATTTGTTTCGAGGGTCTGTGCTGCTCGGTCAAGCCAGCGGTAGTCCTGGCGACCGCCTTATCACTCTCAATGTCAATGGCCAGCAACGCCGCGTTGACGTGATGAAGCAGGAAACTCTCGCTTGGACATTACGCTACAAGCTCGGACTTACAGGGACCAAGCTCGGTTGCGATCGGGCCGAGTGCGGAGCCTGTACCGTCTTGATCGACGATGTCCCGCTTTACTCCTGCTCGGTCCTTACCCATACCGTACGTGACAGAAAAATAGTCACCATCGAAGGACTGGCTGAAGCAAACGGTAAATTGCATCCGGTCCAACAGGGCGTCATCGACGAACAAGGGTTTCAATGTGCTTTTTGCATGTCGGGATTCATCATGTCGGCGGTGGGTTTTTTGAAAACGAATCCCAATCCCACGCGTGCCGAAATGGCGCACGGGCTTTCCGGCAATCTGTGCAGGTGTCAGGACTACGACAAAATTCTTACCGCGATGATGCGCGGCGCCGAGAACATTAGGAAGGTGAACCATGCCTAATCCGGAAGGGAAGCCGGCTCAGCAGAAATTCGGAGCGAAGTTCAAGTTGATCGGCAAAGACTACACGACTCCCGATCTGTATGCGAAGGTCACCGGACAAGCCAAGTACGCGGAAGATTTTCGAGCGGATGGCATGCTGTTCTGCAAATTGTTGTTGAGTCCTGTCCCCCATGGGCGGGTTAAACGGCTCGATCTGAAGAAAGCTCTCGCCATGCCTGGCGTGAAGGCCATCCTCACTGAGGAAGATCTGCCGGCTCCCGCTGACAGTGTTACCGACTTGGGAGCAGTCATTAAGGCGAACAAGCAGGGCGAGAAAGCCTTGACGATGGAGCCCCTGTACCAAGGCGAGCCAGTTCTCGCGGTGGCCGCCGTGGACGAGTTCACCGCAGCCGAAGCCATCGAGAAGATTGAGATCGAGTTCGAACATCTGCCGTTTGCGGTCGATCCGCTCGACAGCCTTCGGCCCGGCGGACCGAATGCACGGCGCGAGGGAAACATTTGGATCAAGCCGCCTGTGGCGGAGGCAAAGCCGGGAGAGAAGCCTCCTTCTCCGCCGCCGCCATATGTGGGCGAACTGAAGTGGACTGCGGCCGATTTTGCTGACGCCAAGGAAGGTCGTCTGCCCATGGGCAAGCCGCAGGATCAGTGGTCATATGGCGATCTTGACGCGGGATTCAAGAATGCGGCGTTGGTTCTCGATGAAACGTTTGTCACGCCCGATACCAGCCACCAGACGCTGGAGCCGCGCTCTACGCTGGCTTACTGGCAAAACGGAAAAGTCTTCGTCCACATGGGGACGCAGAGTACGGTCCAGACTCTGAGCGCCCTTGGGCGCTGGCTGAACATGGATCCCGGCCAGATCGTGTTAATCAGCGAGTACACAGGGGGCGGTTTCGGCAGTAAGGCGACGGGGTACATTTTCGCGATCATCCCGGCGCTGCTTTCGAAGAAGGCAAATGCTCCCGTCATGATGCGTATTAGCCGCGAAGAAGAGCACTTCATCGGACGCGCTCGTCCGGGTTTTCAGGGTCGGATGAAAGTTGGTTTTGCCAAGGACGGGCGAGTTACCGCGCTTGATATGTATGCGATCTGTAACAACGGCCCGTACGACGCGGTGGGCGACGCGAATGCGTCTGGAGCGATCGTTTCTTTGCTTTATCAACCAGCTGCGATGCGGTGGCGCGGCGTCACCGTCCTCACTAATACCCCGCCGCGCGGTCCGCAGAGTGCGCCGGGTGGAATGCAGGGCATTGTGATCATGGAGCCGATTCTGGCGAAGGCAGCCCGAAAGCTTTCGATTGATCAGATTGCGATTCGCCGTGTCAACGCTCCCGCCGGCAAGGCTCCCTGGGGACCACTTCGCGATGGAAAAAGGGCATACTCGACCAGCGCGTTTCTGCAGGAAGCACTCGATCGGGGTTCGGAACAATTCAAGTGGAACGAACGACTCAGTCGCCCGAAGCGAAGCGGCACGAAAGTGCGTGGAGTCGGAGTATCGTCGAGTTGTTTCTTCGCGGGCTCGGTCGGTTTCGACGGTCTGTTCTTGATCAAGCCCGACGGCCGCATTGCAATCCAGTCTGGAATCGGCAACTTGGGTACTGAGTCCCTCAGCGATGTTCATCGCGTGGTCGCCGAGGAACTTGGGGTTCCATGGGAGAAGTGCGATGTTGCCTGGGGTAACACCTCAAAGAACCTTCCCTGGACGTGCGTTTCAGGAGGCAGCCAGACGACCCACGCGATGACTCGTGCGGCGCACGCCGCCGCAATGGATTGCCGGCAAAAGCTCCGGGAAATCGCTGCGAAGACGCTAGGCGGTAAACCAGAGCAATATGAGGTTGCGAACGAACGCGTGTCTCACAAGGGTGGGGGCAGAAGTATGACGCTCGCACAAGCTGCGCAGCGGGCCGTCCAACTAGGTGGCACTTACGATGGCCACGAAGCGCCTCCCGACGTGAACAAATATACCAAGGCCTCGATTGCGGCACTTGCCGGCCAGGGGCTAGTCGCCGCGGCTAAAGACAAGTATCCGCACGATGGCCAATCCTTCTCGTACGTCGCGAGTTTTGCCGAGGTGGAAGTCGACCTAGAGACTGGCAAGTACTACATCACGGATTTTCTTGCCGTGGCCGACGTGGGAACGGTCATCCATCCCAAGTCGCTCTCGGGCCAGATCCTGGGACGATCGATTCTTGGAATCGGACATGCTACTGGACAGAAGTGGGTGTTCGATCCGCACTACGGTCACACCATCTCGCGGCGCTTCTATCACACGAAGCCTCCTACAATTCTCGACGTTCCGGTGGACATGCAATGGGCAGCGCTCGACATTCCGGACCCGGAAACGCCCGTAGGCGCTCGTGGGATTGGGGAACCGCCGGTGGGCGGCGGATGTGGGGCCATCCTGAACGCGCTTTCAGACGCGCTCGGCGACGAAATTTACCGGCGCACGCCCGTGAACCTCGACACGATTCTGACATCGTTGGAAGCTGGCCGTCCCATGCAGGATCCCTTGACGGCTCACATTTAGGGAAGAGCCGAAACGGAGAGAACTATGGCTGTGATACGAGACGTGATGCCGGCGTTTCAATTGCTTCAGCCGAGCACGATCGATGACGCGCAGAAACTTCTGGAGAAACACGGGGAAGATGCCTGGGTTCTCGCCGGAGGTCTCGACAGTTTCGATTGGCTCAAGGATCGCATCAAGAGGCCGAGGGCCGTTGTCGATCTGAGCGGGATTCAGGAACTCCGCGGAATCCGCACGGCGGAGGATGGAATCGAAATCGGTGCGATGACCACGCTGACCGAAGTAATTGCGCACCCGATCGTGAAGCAGAAGTATGGTTTGCTCAGCCAAGCGGCGGAAACCGTGGCGTCGCCCCAGATTCGCCATCAGGGAACGATTGGCGGAAATGTGTCACAAGATGCCCGTTGCTGGTATTACCGCGCCGGATGGCCTTGTTACCGTGCCGGCGGCAACATCTGTTATGCCGACACTCCTGTCGGCCGCAATCGAGAGCATGCGATTTTGCACGCCGAACGATGCGTTGCCGTAAATCCCTCCGACTCCGCTCCGGCCCTGATTGCGCTTGATGCCAAGTTTGTGATTCGGACGGCTAAGGGGGAGCGGGTTGTGGATGCGGAAGAGTACTTCCTTGGTCCCGATATTGACATTACGAGGATGACCGTCTTGCAGTCGGGACAATTGCTCACTGCGATTCGCATTCCAGGGACATGGGCGGGAGCGCAGTTCTACTTCGAAAAGGTTCGGGATCGGAACGTGTGGGATTTCCCTTTGCTGAACGTCGCATCCGCCATGGTGATCTCGAGGGGCGTTATCGAAAGGACGCGGATCGCGGTGAACGCTGCTGCCGCCCGACCGCTGCGGTTGAAAGCTGTCGAAGACGCGGTACGCGGCAAGGCCGCAAACGCCGCGACCGGCGAATTGGCCGGCAAACTCGCGGTTCAGGGAGCCGTGCCACTCACGTTCAACGCATACAAGATTCCGCTGATGCGCAACCTGGTCAAGCGAGCTATTGGAGGCGTGCAGGAGGCCACATGGGCGTCATAGAGTGGGCGACGAGTCCATTTGGACAAGATGTCCCGATTCATATCGCGTGGTACCTGATCTGGGTGGCGGGAATCGCCGGTCTCGGCTTCCTGGTTATCCATGCTATCTACATGCGGTATTTTGCGAAGGAGAAGGAGTTTGCGCTGTCCCCGCCGGTGACGGCGGCGTTGCCAGCGAAAATTCCGCGCCATTCCTTTGCGGCTCGAGCATTTCACTGGGTGATGGCGGCTGCAATGTTCGTTTTGCTCTTCACTGCATTCCTGCCGAAAGTCGGCATTCAATTCAATTGGGTGGCTTATCACTGGATCGCAGGTCTGGTGCTCACAGCGTCGGTAATCTTCCACATCGTCCACGCTACCTTTTATATGGATTTTTGGGCGATCTGGCCCGACCGCGCCGACCTGGAAGATGCGTGGAGAAGGACCCGACGTTTTCTGGGGCGCCCTGCAGAGTTGCCCAGAAAGTTCGCGAAGTACCCATTGGAGAATAAGCTTTACCATGCTGCGGCCCTGGTCACGGGGATGTCCGTGATCCTCACTGGTGTTTTCATGATGTTCCGGGTTCGCACGGCCTTGTTTCCCCGCAATCCGTATCTGTTCGGTGACATGACCTGGGGCATGATGTATGTTCTTCATGGACTGGCCGGTGTTGGGCTAATCACACTTGTGATTGTTCACGTATATTTCGCTGTGCGTCCGGAGAAACTGGCCATCACCGAGTCGATGTTGTTCGGATCAATGAGTCGGGAATTTTATTTGAAGGAGCATGACCCGCGACGCTGGGTAGTTGGACCTCCTTTACCAGCGGAACGTCGGGGTATCGCCGATGCCGATTGATTTCCTGGAGCGCTGTGACACGATCGAAGAGTGTTACGAGTTTCTGTTGGCCTACGCCGGACAAGGACTGCCCGGGGATGAGGGCGGACAATCAAACAGCCAGGTTCGAGAGTTTTTGCAGCGCGCCGTTCAGGCGCTTGATGGGCTGCCCGCGAGTTGTCGTCAAGCGGTGACAACAGAAGGACTCGATCCGATTGGCGCTTATGAGGATTTTGTCCGAATGCTCGAGCGCGATGCTCAGGATTCTTTGGCGGCCATTCGGATCGTTCTTGCGCAGCCGAGCATCAGTTCACAGCTAGTCGATAATCTGAATGCCTCCATCCACCTACGCGCTTTGCTAACGGACCTGTTCCTGATTGGAGAAGTTCTGCAAACACGCTCTGCGATCGCTAGCTCCCAGAGCTAACTCGATTCGGTTGCGTTTTAGAGAGAGACCCCGCGCTTCCAAGGAATAAAGTCGTCCTGCGAGAGCGATTCTGCTTTCGTTCTCGCCTCTCCACTGGCCACCTGCACGATCGACTCTAGAATTTCCTCCCCCATCCCCTCGATCGTCTTCTCACCAGAGACAATCGGTCCGGTGTCGATATCGATGATGTCTTGCATGCGGCTGGCTAATTCAGAATTTGTCGAGATCTTGACGACCGGAGTGATGGGGTTGCCGGTCGGCGTTCCCAATCCGGTAGTGAAAAGAACAACAGAGGCCCCAGCGCCTACCTGGGCGGTCACGCATTCAACATCGTTGCCGGGGGTGCACAGCAGGTTGAGTCCGGCGCTCGTGGAGTATTCCGGGTAGTCAAGAACCGCCGTGACTGGAGAGGTGCCACCTTTACGGGCGGCCCCCGCGGACTTCATCGCGTCGGTCAGCAAACCATCTTTGATATTCCCGGGGGAGGGATTCATTTCAAATCCGGAGCGGACTGCCTTGGCGCGAGCAGCGTAGTCGCGCATGAGCAAAATGAAGCGGTTTGCGACCTCCTTGGTTGTGCTGCGATCGATCAGCGACTGCTCGACACCGCACAGCTCTGGAAATTCCGAAAGAATCGTTCGGCCGCCCAAGGTGGCAATCAGGTCCGACACATGACCGATCGCAGGATTTGCGGAAATTCCTGAGAATCCATCCGACCCCCCACATTTCAGACCGATGCAAAGCTTCGAAAGCGGAGAGGGGATGCGTTCTGTTCGATCGGCTTCCACCATGCCCAAAAATGTTTGCCGAATGGCTTCCGAGAGCATCCCGAACTCCGAGCTGCTCTGCTGCTGCTCGAAAATGAGTAGCGGCTTCGCAAAGCAGGGATCGCGATGTGCGATTTGATCGCGAAGAATGTTTACCTGGGAGTGCTGGCATCCAAGGCTGAGAATCGTGGCTCCAGCTACGTTCGGATGGTGCAGATAGCCAGCGATCAGAGCGCAAAGATTCCCTGAGTCCTCTCGAGTGCCGCCGCACCCGCTCTGATGCATCAGGAACTTGATGCCGTCGATATTCTTGAATAGGTGGGAGTTTAACTGGGCTGAACTCTTCTCAGGGCGATATCGCTCAATCTCATCTAGTCTGCCCTCGCGATACAGCCTGACGAGATCAGCGACCTGCCGTTTGTAGATCTTCGGGGCGGCAAAGCCCAGTTCTTCTTCGAACGCCTGCTTGAGAACGTCGACATTGCGGTTCTCGCAGAAAACCAAAGGAACAACCAGCCAGTAGTTGCGAGTACCCACTTGACCGTCGGCTCTGCAATAACCCAGAAATGTTTGCTTTCGCCACCTCGAGACATCCGGGGGATTCCACCGGTACTCCCTCGATTTTTCCCGGAAGGGCAAGGCGTCGTGCCGAACGTTGATGGTAGTCAACCCGAAACCTCTCTGGATGGGCTGTGTCGCTTTGCCTACGAGAGTCCCATACATCACGATGCTATCGGCAGTTGCCAAGTCTTTCGTCGCGAATTTGTGTTTGGCCGCAACATCAGAGCCAAGAACGAACGAAGCGTTACCGAACGCGACCTGATCGCCTTTGTGGAGGTCTCGTAAAGCGATAAGGACGTTGTCTTCGGGATGCAACTTGAGCACTGCGTCGCTCATCGTGAATGGCCCACCGAAAACTGACTATTGCGAACCGGCTTGGCTTTGTTCCGTCGTTGCGTTGGTACTTTCACTGGTTAACTCCACTTGCCAGAATGCCACCATCAACCACCAATAAATGTCCAGTAACAAAGCTTGCTGCGTCGGACGCGAGAAAAACCGTAGCTCCAGCAAGCTCATCAACTTTTCCAAATCGACCCATCGGTGTTCGCAACAGGAATTCTCGTCCGCGCTCCGTCCCATCGAGCAAAGCTGCGTTCAGATCAGTGCGTAGTACACCGGGCACGAGCGCGTTCACGCATATTCCGTATCGGGCCCACTCAACTGCCAAAGCCTTGGTCAAGGATGCAACGGCCCCTTTGCTCGCACAATAAGCAGCGACCTCGTAGAGGCCTACAAAGGACGAAAGCGACGCTACATTAATGATACGTCCGTATCGCCGTTCGATCATGTGGGGGGCAAACACGCGGCAGGCGCGCATCGTACCGTTGAGATTTATGTCCATGATCGTTTCCCAGTCCGCGTCCGGGAACTCCAAAGTCGGCATGCGCTTGGTCCATCCTGCACAGTTCACGAGAATTTGCGCGCTTCCGAATGTGGCGCAGACGGCTTGCAGCAACTTTTCGATGCTGGAACTATCTCTGACGTCACAGGTCTGAGCGAGGGAACGTCGCCCCAATTTCTCGATGGCGGCGACGGCCGCCTTCACCTGCTCCGATCGGCGACCCGTCGGGACAACATCCGCGCCCGCTTCCGCAAGTGCTTTAGTGAGCGCGAGTCCGATGCCACTTGTTCCGCCTATCACAACAGCTGTTTTGCCAGTGAGCTCTAAAAGAGGATGACCCATCGAACCTCGTACTGTTCTTGCAGGTGAGCTTTACCAAACGACGGCAAGCCGAATTATAAAGTGCGCGAGCGTCCTTCATCGTTGAGTCTTTCTGAAGGCACTGTTTATGGAGGTTAGGTCTCGTTTCGGCGAGTACACAGCCGTTTGGCGGCGGAAAGCCGATTTGCCGACCGAGCTTCTACGGGGATTGGGCCTCGTCAGCAGCGGCGCGTCGCTCAAATGTAACGAGCGCTCTTTTAAGTCTTGCTGAATCCTCATTTCAGTTTTTTTTCTTTGACAGAGTACGACGCGCAACCTATAGTCCGCGACATCCGTGGCCAAGACGAATCACCGCTTGGATCCATGCTTTCGGATGGGGCAGTCAACATCTTCGTTGTATCATCGTAAGACCGAATGGAAGCCTCTTCTTTCGCACAGTCCGCACCTCGAACCCAAGACTCGTCTGCCGACCATATTCTTCCAGATCAGATACTGGCAACGGTCGAGGATGTATTGTCGTCCACCTCTTTCATCGACATGCATACGCACCTTTTTTCCCCGGCGTTGGGGAATCTGGGATTGTGGGGTATCGATGAGCTCATTACCTACCACTACCTGGAGGCTGAGTTTTTTCGCTATTCCGATATGGCGCCTAAGCAGTACTGGGCCCTGACGAAGACGCAAAAGGCAGACAACATTTGGCATGTCCTTTTTGTTGAGAACACTCCGATCTCTGAGGCCACACGGGGTGTCATCGCGGTTCTCCAAGCTTTTGGCTTACCGACCCGGGATACTCACCTCGGTGAAGCTCGAGCCTTTTTTGCCGAACAGAGGATCGACTCTCACATCCAGAGAGTGTTCGACATGGCCGGAGTGAAAGTCGCGGTTATGACCAACGATCCTCTGGATCCAGACGAAGGTCCGGCATGGTTAAAGGGTGTCGCCAGCGATCCTCGTTTTCAGCCGGTACTGCGCCTTGATCGGATTCTGTCTGGATGGTCCGACCATTGGTCGAAGCTCGAGGCCCAAGGTTACAAGGTTGATGCAAATGCTGGCGGGCGGTCAATTGCTGAAGTTCGCAGATTTCTCGCCGACTGGCACGATCGAATCCGCCCGGTCTATATGGCCGTTTCATTGCCGGATACGTTTCAATTCCCGGATGACAGCATTCTCAGCCGAATCTTAAGCGAGGCTGTACTCCCGTCCTGCCGCGAACTCGATCTACCGATGTCGCTGATGATTGGCGTGCGCAAGCAAGTCAACCCTCGGCTTCGTTTGGCGGGGGACGCGGTAGGACGAGCAAATCTCGTGGCGCTGGAAAACCTCTGTCGCGATTTTCCGAGTAACCGATTCCTGGTTAGCGTTCTCAGCCGTGAGAATCAGCATGAACTCTGTGTTTACGCGCGAAAATTCAGCAACCTGATGCCCTTCGGGTGTTGGTGGTTCCTGAACAATCCGTCGATTGTCGAAGAGATTACTCGGGAACGCATCGAGTTGTTGGGGGCGAGCTTCATTGCGCAACACTCCGATGCGCGCGTACTCGAGCAGGTCATCTATAAATGGCGAAATACGCGCGCAACGATGGCACCCATTCTCGCGCAGTCCTATCATCTGCTTCTGCGAGATGGTCGTGGAGTCACGCGGGAGGAGATTCAGCGGGACGTGAAGCGTCTTTTCTGCTCGAACTTCGCCCGGTGGACAAACCAAACTATTGATTGAAGTGACCGTTGTTGACCGACGGTTCTGCAAGGTCTTTGACAGGTTTGCTCTGTCTGAGTTCACAATGCGAATTGCGTCGGCGGCTTTGTGGTTGGAGGCAAAGTGGAGGTATGCTGAATCCCAGGGTCTCCGGAACGGTAGGTTTGACCGCGATTCTTATCGCGGTCGTTTTCACTGCATCGGCGCAATCGCTCAGAATTTGACCTTCCACAATGCGCCCCCGTCCACGAAGGAAATGACGAACCCGGACGCCGGCGATTCGAAGGCCGCCGCTGCTGGGCGGCCGCTTTATCATCTGCGCTGTGCTCGATGCCACGGGGAGCGTGGTGAGGGATCAGGAAACATTCCATCGATTGCGCGAGGGAAGGTCCAGTCTGTCTCGGACGGCGAGCTTTTCTGGTTCATCACCAAGGGAGATGTGCCGAACGGGATGCCTTCGTGGGCGAATCTGCCGAAACAGCAAAGATGGCACATTATCAGTTACGTGAAGAATCTGGAAAATGCCAAGAATGCTGTTGTTACAAGTGAAAGCGCGAACGAAGCATCGTCGAATTTGCCGGCGCCAAAGCCGCCCTTCACCGACTATCGTTTCGAGAAGCCGGGGAACATTCGCAAGATCACTTTGAATGACCTCCAACTCCGTTTCTTACGCCATCCGCCGGCAACAGCCCGAAACTGGTGGCTCGTCCGGTTGGAGCGTGGCCGCAAGTTCCCGAAGGATTTCACGTGGAGTTGTACGCGGCGGGCTCGATGAGCCGCGGCTGATCCGCACTGCGCCCAATGGCGATTTGTTCGTTGCCGAGAGCAAGCTTGGCGACATCCGGGTATTCCGCGGAATAACCAAGAACGGCAAGCCGGAACAGATGGAGCTCTTTGCCGGCGGATTGTCGCGGCCATTCGGAATTAACTTCTATCCGCCCGGACCCGATCCGCAGTGGGTTTACGTTGGAAATACGGATGCCGTGATCCGGTTTCCATACAAAAATGGCGATATGAAAGCGCGCGGGCCGGCGGAGCACATCGCCGATGTGCCCGGCGGGAATAGTCATTGGATCCGCGATATCCAGTTCTCTCCCGAGGGAAAGAAGATGTTCGCCTCCGTGGGATCGGCTTCGAATGTCGACGACCCCGATACAACCCCTCGCGAAAAAGATCGCGCCGATATCCTGAAGTTCAATCCGGACGGCTCTGAGATGCGTGTCGACACCTACGGCATTCGCAATGCCGTTGGACTCGCCATCAATGCGCAGACCGGGGAGTTGTGGTGTTCGGTAAACGAACGGGATGCGTTAGGAGACAACCTTGTTCCTGATTACATCACCCACGTGCAGGACGGTGGCTTCTATGGCTGGCCGTGGTGGTACATGGGAGACCACCATGATCCACGCAGGAAAGAAAGCACGCCGAACTAAAGAGTAAAGTCATCACCCCGACGTCATTCTGCAACCTCATAACGCGTCACTTGAAATGGCTTTTTACAACGGCAAACAGTTTCCACCGGAATTCCAGGGAGATATTCTCGCTTCGGAACACGGATCCTGGAATAAATCGGTGCGCTTGGGATACGAAGTCATTCGCGTTCCACTGCATCAGACGGGACGAGCGAGCGGGGAATATGAGGACTTCATCACCGGCTTTGTCGTGGACAATGGCCACGCTTGGGGCCGCCCGGTCGGGATCGCCGTAGCCCCAGACGGATCTTTGTTCGTGAGCGACGATGGTTTCGGTTCGATCTGGAGAATTGCCTATACGGGTAAGGTGAGCGATTGAGTCATTGACCACCTGCACGTTAACACGGTCTCCTAGACTGACATTTCCAGATTATCCTTGCCCTTGCTTAAGACGGCTGCCAATCTTGGAATACTCGCCTTCGCTGTTCTCGCGCACGATCAACAAGTCCCACATCAAAATGTCGTCCGGAACACCAGGCAGCCGACGGCGCTAAGGAAGATGGAATCGAACGAAAGCACGTGCTCCAGGCCATCTGCAGGCAGCGTCTTCGTAGTCCGGGCGGATTTCTCGCAGCTCCAGTCAAACTCGCGTCATTTCAACTGGAAGCCGAATGTGCTGGCCGCGGCGTTGAGAACGCGAATGCCTTCCGGCACGACGTCTTTGCATTCCTATTGCCTGGCATGACTGCGACGTTAAAAGTCTTCATATTTGGATTGTGTCAGCTTGCATCGCCGAGACGCATTGCCGTGATGCTCACAACGGACATTTCATACGGGCGCCTCGTGCAAGATGCTCCAATTGTTTTCAATTCAGAAAGAATATATTACAGAGGTCGCTTGTTACCTGTTTCAGACAATTGAAGCTGATTTCTGTTCTTTTGATCGGTCGTTCTTAAGGCGAAGCGTTAATATTTGATTGCTCGCTGCTGTTGCAACGCTAGAAGAAGCGCCCAAAATTATTTTATGCCCGAAAAATCCGCCAAATCCTTGAGAAGCTATCGCTGGTATGGTCCTGACGATTTGCGCTCGTTTGTACATCGCTCGCGCACCGCATCGATGGGTTGCGTGCTTGCCGACTACCAGGGAAAACCGGTCATCGGGATCATCAACACGTGGAGCGACATGAATCCGTGCCACAGCCATCTGCGCGAGCGTGCGGAAGATGTGAAGCGCGGCGTTTGGCAAGCCGGCGGTTTTCCGGTTGAGATGCCAGCGATGACGCTGGGGGAGACTTTTCAAAAGCCAACTACGATGATGTATCGAAATTTTCTCGCGATGGAGACGGAAGAGATGCTGCGCTCCTACCCCATCGACGGCTGCGTGCTGTTGGGTGGGTGCGACAAGACGACGCCGGCACTATTGATGGGTGCCATCAGCATGAACATTCCGACAATCTACGTTCCTGCTGGCCCAATGCTACGTGGCAACTGGCGTGGACAGTTGCTCGGCAGCGGGGCAGATGTGATGAAGTACTGGGCGGAACGCCGGGCCGGGACGATCGATGTCCAAGCATGGACGGAGATCGAAGACGGCATAGCACGTTCAGCCGGGACCTGCATGACTATGGGAACCGCGTCGACGATGACTTGCGTGGCCGAAGCTCTCGGGTTTTCTCTGCCTGGAGCAAGCTCGATTCCCGCAGTTGACGCCAATCACCCCAAAATGGCGAATCTCTGCGGCCGACGAATCGTTGAAATGGTGTGGGAAGACTTGAAGCCAAGTAACATTCTTAAACCTGCATCGTTCTTAAATGCAATCGCCACGGTCCTCGGTCTGGGCGGCTCAACGAATGCCGTAATTCACATGATCGCACTCGCTGGCAGGGCCGGCTTCAGGTTAACGATCGACGACTTCGATCAGTTGTCGAAAACAACGCCGGTATTGGCGAACGTACGACCCACGGGCAAATATTTGATGGAGGACTTCTTTTACGCGGGAGGATTGTCGGCGCTGCTCAGAGTGCTTGGTCCACACCTCGATTTGAGTTGCGTCACGGTCACCGGCAAGACGCTCGGTGAAAACATCGCCAACGCCGAAGTCTACAACTCGGATGTGATTCGAAGTATCGAGAATCCCCTTTTCTGCTCGGGTGGTCTGGTAATCCTGCGGGGCAACCTGGCTCCAAACGGCGCCGTGATCAAGGCGCCAGCAGCGGACCCGAGGCTGCTCAAGCACAGCGGGCCCGCTATCGTCTTCAATAGCTACGACGAGATGAACAAGAGAATTGACGATCCTGCTCTCAATGTCGATGAAAACAGCGTCCTGGTGCTGCGCAACGCAGGTCCTAAGGGAGCTCCTGGAATGCCGGAATGGGGCAATCTTCCGATCCCGCAGAAGTTGCTCAGGGCCGGTGTACGCGACATGGTGCGAATTTCGGATGCCCGGATGAGCGGGACGAATTATGGAACGTGTGTGCTTCACGTTTCGCCGGAATCGTTCGTGGGAGGCCCGTTCGCGCTACTGGAGGAAGGAGACATCGTTGAATTGGACGTCCCGCGACAACAGCTGAATATGCGAGTCCGAGACGAAGAGATTTCACGCCGACGCGCATTATGGCGTCCTAAGCAAGGCATTTACCCCCGCGGCTACGGGAAACTTTACATGCAGCACATCAAACAGGCCGATGAGGGATGTGACTTCGATTTTCTCGAGGGAACCGCTGCTATCCCTGAGCCGGAGATACACTGACTTGCGGAGATGACCGTACGTCAGCCGGCTTTGGCCGTTTCCATCCGGATTTCACGGCAAGCATGAAGATGCCGGAAAGCACGAAGCTGGCTACCAAGTACCAGAGACCCAAATCAAAAGACTTGGTTCTGGCGACCAGGGTTCCGACAATGAACGGCCCTACGAACCCGCCTAGATTTCCTACAGAATTGATCATGCCGATTGCCCCCGCCGCCGCCGACTCGCTAAGAAATTCGGTGGGCATTGCCCAGAATGCGGGATGAAAGGCGTAATATGCGCCTCCTGCGAGGATGAAGAAGAAGATCGACCATGCCACGCTCGACCCGGAAGCGATCGCGAGAATCAAAAACAGTCCGCTCAGCAGAACGGGAATCGCTGCATGCCAGCGACGCTCCCCGCTGCGATCCGAATGCCAGCCGTTGAATTGCTGAGTTACAAATCCAGCAAGGTATGGCAAGGCAGTCAAAAGCGTCACTCGTAGATCGCTTTGCGATGACGCGCGCTTGACGATGGTAGGGAGCCAAAAAGCGATCCCATAATTTCCTGTCAGCGAAAAGAAATAACAGAAGGTGAGAAGAATGATGTCACGATGTCGAAATGCCTGCCATACGCTGTAGGAATGCACAGCTTGTTTTGCTCGCTTCTCCTGTTCTAAATGCGTTGTGATCCAATCCCGCTCCTCGTCTGGCAGCCACTTGGCTTGTGATGGCCAGTCGGTGAGATAAAACAGCGTGACGAGACCAAGCAGAATAGCCGGAACTCCTTCAAGAATAAAAAGCCAGCGCCAACCACGCAGGCCGAGCCAAGACAGGCCAAGTAGCAGTCCAGCCAATGGCGAACCAACCACATAAGAAAGCGGCATCGCTGCATAAAAACCTGCCACAGCTTTCGCGCGATCCCTGGCTCGGAACCAGTGGGTGAGATAAACGACCACAGCAGGGAAGAATCCGGCTTCCGCAGCGCCCACCAGAAATCGAACAATGAAGAATTGGTGTGCCGTGTGAATGAATGCCATGAGCACGGTCAGGATTCCCCACGTGACCATGATGCGTGCGATCCACAACCGTGCGCTCCAGCGTTCCGCGATCAGCGCGCCGGGGATTTCCAACAGAAAATAACCCAGAAAGAAAATGCCTGCGCCGAGACCGACAGCACGCTCGTTGAATCCGAGATCGCCAGGCATCTGAAGGGCTGCAGCCCCGACGTTCATGCGATCCAAAAAAGCGACCACGTAGAGTATGAAGAGAAACGGCAAGACCCTAAGCGCAATACGCCGCCGAGCGCTACGAGCAATTTCCTCCTCTGCCGGTGTGGATTGTGTACGGGTTTCGAACCGCGATCGTGGTGTGGTTTCTTCGCTCATGCTGCGGCCAGGTCCGTGATGCGGAGTCCGTAGTATAGCCAAACAGCGCATGCAGTGTTTACGAAGAAGTCTCCGGCAAGAAAGCGGCGGCTAGTTACCCATATACTAGTCAGTTCCAAGATGGTGTTCCCGCTATAAACTTGGCTTGTCAAGGTCTTAGCGGTCCAGTGATGCCGCTGTGCCCCATGCAGCCGCTTCCCCACGCGGGTGACAACGGGAAATAGTTCTTGTATCTACGGTAGGGGTCGAATCTTTTCCAGGAGTATCAGGCTGAAGATTTATCTCATTGATGGTACGTACGAGTTGTTCAGGCACTACTATGCGCTTCCTTCTGCGCACGATGTGAATGGCATGGAAGTCGCGGCGGTGAGGGGAGTGCTCGCCTCGGTGCTGGGCATGATCAAGGAAGGATCCACGTATATCGGTGTCGCCACCGATCACATCATCGAGTCCTTTCGAAATGGCCTGTGGCCTGGATACAAAACCAGCGATGGAATCGAACCGGAGCTATGGGCGCAATTTCCAGTGCTCGAAGAGGCGCTCACGGCGATGGGCGTCTGTACCTGGCCGATGGTTGAGTTTGAGGCCGACGACGCCCTGGCCGCCGCCGCCGTATTTGCGTCTCACGATCCGGGTGTCGATCAGGTGGTGATTTGCACTCCCGACAAAGATCTGGCTCAGTGTGTTCGAGGGAGCAAGGTTGTCCAGATGGACCGGCGCACACGAACAATACGCGACGAGGCTGGCGTGGTTGTGAAATTCGGAGTCCCGCCCGAATCGATACCGGACTATCTCGCGCTCGTGGGCGATGCCGCAGACGGCTATCCCGGCCTCCAGGGTTGGGGCGCTAAGTCCGCTGCTGCCGTGCTCGCCCGCTACCGCCATCTAGAAGAAATTCCGGATGACTGGCGAAAATGGGAGATAAAGGTTACCGGCGCTGCCAGGCTTTCCGAAACTCTAACGCACAACCGTTCCACGGCAACCCTGTTTCGAACCCTGGCGACATTGCGAACCGATATTCCGGTTTTAAAATCCATTAACGATTTGCAATGGAAAGGCCCGACGGCAGGATTTTCTGGCATCGCTCAACGGCTCGATCCTGAAGCACGCGCAAAGTTGCTGATCAATGCTCAGACGCTGCAAGCCAGTGTTACGGCGTGAGGTCGTCTGCGAATCAACGATGAACGAGCCGTCTGAAAACCCGCTTTTTATCTGCGCGACTTGTGGAACGCAATACGCTCCGTCAGACGAGCCGCCGTTAAGCTGCGCGATTTGTTTGGACGCGCGCCAATTTGTTGCGCCAACAGGCCAGCGTTGGACAACCCTCGATACGCTTCGGAAGAAGCACGCCAACTTGTTTACGCCTGAGGAGCCTGCTGTTCACTCCATCCACACAAATCCTGCATTTGCGATTGGTGAACGGGCGCTTTTAATCCAATCAAAAAGTGGCAATGTGCTCTGGGACTGCGTGTCGCTGGTCGATCAGGCAACCGTCGACACGGTCGAGCGCCTGGGAGGTATTCATACCATCGCAATCTCGCACCCGCACTACTATACGACCATGGTGGAGTGGAGTCTCGCTTTCAAAAATGCTGTTATCTACGTCCATGAAGCGGACAGATCATGGGTTCCGCGCACACATGAAAATGTGACATTCTGGTCGGGCTCCAAACTGCAGCTTCACGACGGATTTACGCTAATCCACACTCCTGGACATTTCGACGGATTTCAGGTCTTGCACTGGCCGGCGGGTGCCGGAGGACGAGGCGTGCTTTTTTCCGGCGACCAGCCGCAAGTTTGCATGGATACGAATTGGGTTTCTTTTATGTACAGCTATCCGAATTTTGTACCCCTCGGCGCCAATGCCGTTCAGAATATTTGTCGAACACTTGAAGAGTGGCGCTTCGATCGCATCTACGGCGCTTTTCCAGGAAGAACCGTATGGGGCGGCGCGAAGCAAAAGATAGCAGCATCAGTTGATCGATATCTCAAGGCGCTGGCCTGACTGGAAGTCAGAGCTGTTAGTTCAGGGCATGCAGTTGTCTCGGGAGCTTGCTTGCTCCCGGGATCTTTAAACATTCAACAGAACTACCCTGCTTTCTTCAGAGTGTCCGCGCCCTCCGATCCTTTCGAGGCCGCAGGTCCTACCGAGCAAGTCGTACAGCCTGCGACCACCTCATTGCGACGTTCGCGTAAACGTGCCTGGAACGTATCCCACCGCCCTCCGATTCCGACCGCGCTGTTATCGATAATGACGGAATCCGTGCCCGCTGGCACAACGCGCCCAGTATCCGCGTCTGCAGTGCGTCCCGACGCAGCTTTATCGTCAATGTTCTCGACAGACGTATTTCCTACGCCGAGTGGACGTGTGGCGCCGCGTTCGGCAGAAATCGATACCGGATTACCCTGAAGCTGTTCAGTGGTTGGAGTGATGTTGCGATCGGTCTCTGCGCGGCGCATCACCGGCCCGGTCTCCCATTTTGACCGATACCGGCCTTCGTAATCGGCCCACTTGTACGGATCGACCCATTGCTGGGCGGTAACAGTCAAAATCCATCCGCTCGCGTAGCGATCCAGCAGCGGGTTTCGAAAAAGCTGCTATTCACCTTTTCTACCGACGTTTCGCAGCCCGGCAGTGAAATCGTTCAGGGCGAATACGAAATCAATCGGCGCTGGTCGACAAGCGTCACCCGCGATCAGTTGGGCGGTGTCTCCATCGATGGAAAATATCGCAAGCGCTTTTAAGCGGTTGTGAATTTGTGCTGATTAAACACGGATGTTGCCGTGGACTGCGCGGAATCACAAGTTCCGGACGGACACATGGCTTAGATAGCGTCTGGGGCGCTCTAGACGCCCAGACACAATCTACGCGGCTGTCGCTGCGCTCAATCTCCGATCGTTCCGGTCGACCGAACATCGGTCGAAGGCCTCATGCGATTGGCGCGGCTCGCAAAGTTGCCCACGTTGTTCTTAACATCTGTTACTTTGTCCCTCAGGGCCGCTCTGGTCTCTTCCCCCGACGCCGGAGCAAGCATCATGCCAACACCCACGCCGATTCCCACGCCGGCGAGAAGGCTGGTCACTCGAGCCAACCAATCGCTATGGGTTCGAAGCTCGACGTGTGCCTCGTTGAGACGATCGGTGGTCTCGCCGAATTTGCGTCGGACGACTGTGTTGATATCGTCCGCACTTCGCCGCAGCTGTTCGTTCAGCGCCGACCAGATCTTCGTGTCAGTCGCGATCAAGCCGAATTTCATTGCTAATCTGGCCCACTCTTTTGGGGTATACCGCCTTCCAAATACTCGCATTCAGCGACCTCCGTTGCTTGTGTCTTCGACTCTCTGCCGGATCCCTATCTGAGTTACGCGTCATTCTGCGCCGCCACTGCCAGGGTGGGACTGCAAATCAACGGGTACTCAGCGAAACACCGTAGATACGGCCCGGAATGCAATTTCACAATTGTCCCCGTTGAAATTAATACAATGGTTCCCCTCATGCGGCAATCGATCACAGGCTGTAGAGAAAATTACGGGAAGACCGTATTCCTCCCAAACCTTGAAGCGTTCCTTCACTCCGCGCCGAATGGAACAATTCCGACCGCAGCGCTATCAACGTCGCAACGCTTCCTCCCTTGCCTCATTGCAAGCTAGGTTGAACCTACATCGCATTTCGAAACAGTCGTGTCAGCAGCCCCGCTGTGGCACCATAAACCAGGTGCGAGGCCAGTCCGTATGCATGCATGGACATCGGCGTTTTGGAAGGACGTTCGGTCAACTGCATCGCGGGCAGCGCAACCTCGTCAGCCGCCGCGAACAATGCGCTACCCATCAGAAGACCGCTGGGAAATGCATTTCGGCGGTGCCACGACGGTGCGAACTCCAGAGCAGTGCCATATAAACCACCCATGAGCGCTCCAAACGCGTAGTGCACCACCATCCCGCCGGTTTTCTTACTCTCAGGAGATAGTCGCCTGCCTACTACCGAAACCACCTTACCCGCCACTTTTTCGGTCGGGTTTTCCTTTTCCGAATCCTTCTGTTCGGTTTGAGTTGGTGATTCTCCGTACCGAATTTCTGCAAGCTGCTGAGAGATGCTTCGCATTCCATTGCCGTTTGTCTTGCGAGAATTGTCTCTTGACTTCTCGGCCACGGCGTTCCACGCGTTCTGAAATCCCGTCATCACTAATGTTGCAGCCAGGCCTCCCGCAATCCCCGCCGCACAACCCTTCCAAACCTCATTCCTTCTCATGTCGCCTCCTCTGGGATGATTTGGTTGGTCCCAAAACTAGGTCAACTGGCAAGCTCGCTCAACGCAATGCAGCACTACAGAATATTCCGTATCGATATCATCGATGGCCGCGAGCTATTGCTCAATACAGTAAAAGGCGCATTTTGTTTGGACGCAGGTGCGGAGGACTGGCAATTGCGTGGATTTTGTTCAAGCTTGCCGACTGGCTTTACTGGCGAACAACAGCGCCGGCGTCGGATCTGACGAGAAGAGCCACACGGGGAAACGCAAAGCGACCCGCCGCGTCGTCAACAACGTTTACTTGGCACGTATAGAAACCCGGTTTGAGGGAGGCGAGCGGCAAGTCGAGTTGGAATACGCCAGCTTTCCGGTCGCGCGCATTCATGTCGGTCAGTTCGACGAGCGAACTCTCAAACACCTTCACCTTGCCCCGGAAGAAAGCGACGTTCGAGAGCAGGTGTATGCCGCGCTTCGATTGCCCGCCTGTTCCGCTGTCCTGGGTGTTCACGCTGCCTGGGTCGTAGACCTCGTAGTAAAGCAACAGATGCTGCTCCGCCGAGAATACGTGCGTCACGTTCGGGATGATTTCCGATCCATCATGAATCAGTGGATTCAGGTCACGGCTTTTCTTCGCGGACTGCAGTTGGCTCGCTAGCACGACAGAACTGAGTTTTAACGGACTGGATTTCAGGTCGGGGATGTTGAAGTCAGTTTCAAACGAACCCATGCGCCCGGTCTGATTCTCGCGTACCACGAACTTCAGGTGGTACGTGCCACTGGGCAACGTAAGTGAGGTGTTGTATTGCACGTTCTTCTTCTTCACTTCCGTAGAAGTGTCGACGGCGAGCTTGGCTGTGTCGCGAATCGTGCTCGCCGGCCGACGGTCCTTGTCCGTGACTACGCCAATGACGTCTAGTGAGGCTTTATCGCGATCACTGCTGCGAACGAACGGAATCTGCGATCCCGGCACCACCAGCGAGATGGGCACCGAAAATTTGTTAGTATCGAGCCGGAAATACTCCGCGCCAAGGTAAAGGGGAAGATCCGTCGCCGGCATTTCGGAAGCCAATTCTTCTTCCAACTGCCTTTCCTTGTCATCCTTCGTTGAATGCTGATAATCGGCCGGAGCGTAGTATCCCCGGCGATAGTCGATCTTCGTGCCGGGCACGTTGATTTTGACCGTGATATGTCGATAGTGTCCGTCCCGTGCTGGGTTCGTGCTGTGGTAACCCAGCAGATAGTACGTC
>Ga0210408_10001728_pt1 | contig 22265 bp, 14 predicted proteins | sample IncBWH4MmetaG_FD_155471 | JGI IMG/M metagenome (GOLD analysis project Ga0210408, IMG submission 155471) | Forest soil microbial communities from Barre Woods Harvard Forest LTER site, Petersham, Massachusetts, United States - Inc-BW-H-4-M | ecosystem: Environmental > Terrestrial > Soil >...
CGTCTGTCTCTCTTTCCTCGATTTCACTGAACCCGACTAGTGTCACGGGCGGGAATTCCTCCACGGGCACAGTGACCTTGAGCGGAGCAGCGCCCGCAGGTGGCGCGCAAGTCGCGCTCTCCAGCAGCAACGCAGCGGCGAGCGTGCCCGCCAGCGTGACCGTTTCCGCCGGAGCTACCGGCGCGACCTTCACCGTCAGCACCAGTGCGGTGGCTGCAGTGACGCCGGTCACAATCTCCGCGTCCTTTGGCGGTGTGACCCAGACCGCCTCACTCACCCTGGCCGCCACACCGAACTACACGCTGGCAGCATCGCCGACCAGCCTAAGCTTCACACAGGGAAGCGGCGGGACGAGCGCGGTCACAGTTACTCCGCTGAACGGCTTCAGCGGCAGCGTCAGCTTGTCCGCTTCGGGTCTCCCGAGCGGCGTGGCGGCGTCGTTCAGCCCCAACCCCGCCATTACGACGAGCACGTTGACGCTCACGGCCAGCAACGCAGCCACCATCGGCACGGTCGCGGTGACCATCACCGGTACATCTGGCACTTTGACGCATACGACTACCATTATCCTCACTGTAACGCCCCCACCCCTGCCAACAGTTTCTTCGCTGACGCTGAGTCCGGCCGGCGTTATTGGGGGGGCGTCCTCCACTGGCACTGTGACGCTGAGCGGTCCAGCGCCGACAGGTGGTGCGCAAGTTGCGCTTTCCAGCAATAATGGCGCGGCTAGCGTGCCTCCCAGCGTGACCGTTCCGGCAGGAGCCACCAGTGCGACCTTCAGGGTTAACACTTCCATAGTTCTCATCTCAACTACCGCCACGATATCGGCTTCCTACAACAGCACGAGTCGGACGGCAACCCTTGCACTGTTGTTGTAGCAGCATGGAAATATCACCATAAGGATCAAACAAAAATTGTTTGAGGTCAGGACGAAGTTGGAATAAACGGGCATACGGATGCAACTTGGTCTAACGCCAGCCAGGACCATATCACTAAGATCATTTGATGATTCGTCTCAAATCGACAACGGTTGTGTGGTCGCTTGTATGTGCGCGAACGCGTTCTACTGTTCTGTTGCTGCCGCTGTTCACTGCCGCGATTGCCGTCGCGTGTAGCGGGCTCAACGCCAGTAAAACAAGCGGGAATACAGTTTTTCTCAATCACGACCTGTCGACGGGGGATCTCTCGCAATGGACCCATCGGGACTTCGGCTTGGGCACCGATGCAGGCTCGAACACCAGCGGGGCTGGATTCCTGTGGTATCACCCGAACATCGGCGGACGCAGGGCCGCTGGCATGACCGTCACTCCCACCGCGCACGCTTCGCCGGCAGCAAACAGTGACAGCGCCTTCTTGTGGGAGCCGAGACAGCCTTGGAATTACCAACCATACGAAATCTGGCTGCGCACCTCGGTCATGTTCCCATCCGCAGCGACAATCTCGTCGAGCGATCTTAGCGGGGAAGCGCCTTTTGCCCCCACCACCGGGGAGTGGAACTGGTTCCTGGTGTTCCACAACGACAGCAGTCCCTTGCCCGCTTGCGCGAAGGAATTCGGCAACATATCGCTCGACGTAAAGACAGACGATCCCGTCGTGAGCGGTGTCGTTGGAACGAACAATGTCCGCATCGCCTTGCGCATCATGGGCGGTAACGACTGCTCTCCGAACATTGTGTGGGTCAATGGCCCTCCTCTCCAATGGGATCATTGGTACGAGATCCTCCTGCGCATCAAGTGGGATCCGAAAGGTGGGATTGTCGAGTGGTATCTGGACAACTTGAGTGACCCGTACTACTCGAACCGGAAGATCCCGACGCTGTTCACGCGCCCGAAGGGGTACGTAAGCCCGAGCTATACAACATTGACGGTAGCCAACTACCGTTTGCACGCGCCATGGAACTCGACCATTTATGTGGGGCCGCTGATGGTGGGTTCGACTAGGAGTTCTGTACTGAACCGTTTCTGAGTCGCGAGATTCAGCGTTTCAGGGGCCACCGCGGTTCCGCGGAACTCAATTCTTCACCTTCTGATGTTAGCGCATATCATTTCACGGCTTGGCAAGAGTGACCTGCCCCCTAGCTCCGCGCAGGGGGCGGGTCGCTCTGGAACGCACATCCGAAATTGTTGGCCCCTCCCTACAGAGTCACGGTTGAGTGCCACCCGAGGCTAGGGCCGTGGCTGTCGGTATGGCGCCGTTAGCGGCGACACTGGGTGGTGCGCAGGATCCGGCGTTGAGGTTGCTGCTCATGCCGCTCATGGTGTTGCCAGTGCCAATGTCGCTAGCGTCTGTGACATAAATGCCTGAGCTTAATCCCGAACCAAACGTGTTGTTGTTGATGCAGGCATTTTTGCTGCTGTTCTCGATAAAAATGCCGATGGAGCCTGGTCCGTTAATCGTTGCGTTATGGATGTAAGCGTTGTTGCTGCAGCAGGGAGAACTGTCGTCAAAAGCGATCACGTACTGCCCAGCTACGCCCGTATAGGTTCCTCCGTTGATTTCTATATCGTTGTTATTGTCACTCACCCAGATGGCAAAGCCGGCGTTTCCGGTGACGGTGCAGTTGTTGAAGGTATTGTAGTGATTGCTCCCCTGGTTGTTGCCGTTGGACACGTCCCCATACAAAGCGATTCCGGAATTATTGGGGCTGCCCACATTATTGGTAACTTTGCAGGCATTCCAAACGTTGTGGTGCGAAAAATACTCCAGCGTTATTCCCTGGTAGTAGGCCGCCTCGCTGCGGTTGACGCTGATGTTGTTGAAGGTGTTGTGGGCGGATGAATTGGTTTTAAACGGCCGTCCGCTTCCCGTGCCGGTGGCGTCGACGGAGATGTTGCTGAAGGTTCCGTTGGCTTCGCGGTATGGAATGAAGCCGAACGCGCCCACGTTCATGTTGCTGATGGACACGCCGTTGACGTTGAGGTTGCCTTGCTGCTGCAAGGAGACGGCGGAGCCGCCGATGCTGCCGCCATTATTGGTGCCGGCGTGGGTAACGATGATATTCGCGTAGGAATCGTTATAGCCATTGATGCTGGCAATGGCGCTGTAGGCGACATTCTGCGCAGTGAGATTGGTGACGGTTAGATTGACGGCATCGAGGACGGCGAGCGCATAATTGGCGGCTCCCGAACCATCCAAGACCAGGTCGTGGACGCTGACCCCGCTCACTGGGTTAAGAAGCTTCTGGACCCAGGGGACGCAACAGCTGGGGTCGTAGCCGTGGTGAACCGCGGTTTCTACCGTCGCTGTATTGCCGCTCAGGCCGGTAATCTTAAGCACTTCGCCGCGACACCCCGAACCACCGCAGTTCGAATGCGTTGCGTCGGAGGTGGAGACGGCTTCTTCTAAGTAGACATAGTCTCCGATCCCTGCACCGATAGCGGAGAAGTTGGCCTGGAAAGTCTTGTCCAGATCAACGGTGGTAGCGGTAATAGGAGTCGGCGAGCTCAGACTCTGGCTACTGCCCACCTGTAGGATCGTTGAGCCTCCGCCTATACTACGAATGGTGACGTTGCCCGCAGCACAACCAGTCTGCCCATCGATCACGAGATTGTTCTTGGTAATGGTGGCCAGTCCTGAGGATATCTTGTAAGTTCCGCAGGGGAAGAAAAGTTCGTAGCCGGGTTGCAGAGCCGCGATTGCGGAGTTGATGGCTGCGGTGTCGTCTGTGGAACCGTTGCCGGTGGCGCCGAAGGTAGTCACGTTGATGGTCGTCAAGGTCGCGCCAATGCCGGACAGCGGGATGGTGGCGGGAGAGTTGGTGGCATTGCTCACCACCGTGACGCTACCGATCAGGCTGCCTACGGCCGTCGGCGCAAACGCCACATTCAGGCTGATCGATTGATTGGGCGTTAGGGTTGTACCGGCACTTATGCCGCTCGCGCTAAATCCTGTACCGGACACGGTCACACTTGAAATCGTGACATTCGAGTTTCCGTTGTTGGTTAGCGTTGCACCCAGCGAACTGTTCCCACCCACGCTCACAGTTCCAAAGCCAAGGCTCGTCGGGTTCGCGCCGAGCAAGGAAGTTGTGGCAAATCCACTGCCGCTCAAGGGGATCGCCAGCGGAGAATTGGGGGCGTTGCTGACCAGCGATACCCTGCCCGACATACTGCCAATACTCGCCGGAGCGAAGGTTACGCTGAAATTCGTGCTTTGCGCTGGGCCGAGCGTCAAGGGGAGAGTTAGGCCGCTGATAGAGAAACCGTTTCCAGAGACCGGCGCCTGAGAAAGAGTCAAGCTGGCCGTGCCGGAGTTCGTCAGTTTAATGGTCTGCGTGTTGGCGCTTCCCGTTGCGACATTCCCAAAGCTGAGGCTCGCTGGCGCTAGCGAAACTTGAGGCTGCGAACTACCACCGGCAGCGTTCACCACGAACACGGCAAACACTTGGTTCGCCACTCCGGTGCATGTGTTTTGTTCCAACTTTGCGCCTGCAGCGGTGGAGCCGCCGACGACATCCACGCACCCATTAGACAAGTTTTGGGAAAGGATCTCGTAGCCGCCGGAAACTGCTTTGAGCTGGTAGTATTCGGGCATGACTGCCGTGCACGTGTACTGCTGGACGTGCGCGCCAGCGGAAGAGGAACCATTCCAGATATCCCAGCAGAGATTGGAAGCGCTGCTCACAAGGTAGTACCAGCCACTTGCAGGTGAAGTCTTGAGCGTGAACTGTTGCGTCTTGCTGGTCGAACAAGGGGTTTGGGTAAGATAAGTGAAATTAGTGGAGCCACCCGTATCAATGCAGAGCTTGCTGTTGGCGTTCTGGAAGGTAACTGTGGAACCCACCGTTGGTGTCGCGGCGGACACCGTGCACGGAATTGCGGCCACCCACAACAAAAGTAGCACCCCGGAAAAGAAGAAAGACAGACTTGTAGCTTTCAACAAACACCCCCTCAAAGTTTTTGCGGGCCTCGCAAGGTCGTCGTCTCTTTGAGGCTCGGGGTCTGGGGTGACTGGTTAGCCTGGTGACGATTGGGAAGGACAGGTCTCCGGGTTCTGAAGATTACTGAGCAGTTTGAGGACGGCGTGCCCTCGCCGAGATTCCTATGCGCTTCTTAAACTTGTGCCCACAGGTGAGAGGTTAAACCAGCGGTGTTTCTGATTCTGTCGGCAGGGAAATGATTCTCTTGTAAGACCTTTTGTTTCTGGGTTGTCTCCTGTAGTCTTACAGAGGGACAGTTCTAACCTGTCCCAAGACGCAGAAGCACGAACACATTCAAGAGGGAACGTCCGCAATCGATCGGAGGAAGTAAATTCATAGCGGGCAGGGGTCTGCCCGGCTCCCCTTCCAAGCAAATCAGCTCGAGAGGGGTACTATGAGCAGTCCCAGGTTCGCCGGGCCGGGAGCCCATGACTCAAGTTCTTCAGCAGTACTGCCGAACGCAAGAATCCTCGGTTTATATCCTGAGCTTCTAAGGGGACTTCCCGTGGGGGTGGTCCTCCTACTGTTGGAAAATCCTTCCGACGTTAGCACTTTCCGGATCGTTGATGTCAACCCTGCTGCCGCGGAAATCATGGGGTCGACAATACAAATGCTTCTCGGGAAAACTCTGGCTGCTTTCCCCAAGCTCTTGGAGACGCCAATTCCTGGCCAGTGTCTTACTGCCCTCCGCTCCGGGGAGGCGCGGAATTTGGGGGAGATTCCCTACGGTGACGACGGCGTACGGCAGGGAATTTATTCTATCCAAGTTTTTCCTCTCTCCCGCAACTTCCTCGGAGTAGCCATTGAAGATGTTACAGATCGCAATCTTGCGGAACGAACCCTGCGAGATAGCGAGGAACGCTTCCGATTGCTCATCCAAGGCGTACGGGAATGCGCCATTTTCCAGTTGAATCCGGCGGGACACGTGGTCAGTTGGAACGCCGGCGCCGAGCGTCTGAAAGGTTACCGCGCAGAGGAAATCATCGGAAAGCACTTCTCCGTACTTTATCTCCGAGAAGATGTGATGAGTGGCAAGCCTGGGCTGAATCTAAAGGAAGCTGCCCAGCACGGACAGACAGAGGACGAAGGGTGGAGAGTCCGCAAGGACGGTTCCCGCTTCTGGGCAAACGTCGTCATCACGGCATTGCGGGACCAAGAGGGAAATTTACTTGGGTTTGCCAAGCTTACGCGGGACATGACCGAAAGGCGCGTGAAAGAGGAGGCACTCACTAAAGCCAAGGAACTACTGGAGCTTCGGGCTGAACAACGGGCAGCCGTCCTCACTCGCGTGAACCATGAGCTGCGAACAGAGATCTGGGATCGTGAACGCGCTGAGGAACAACTGAGAACGTCGCTCGATCAACTGCGCGCTCTCGCGGCCCGTCTCCAAAGCGTGCGGGAGGAGGAACGCACCTCCATCGCGCGAGAGATCCATGACGAGCTCGGCCAGGCCTGCACGGCAATCAAGATGGACCTCGCCCTGATTGGCCGCAAGACAACCAAGAGGCAAGCGCGACTCCGGGCCAAAGTCGATTCGGCCAGCCAGTTGGTCGACAATATGATTGCGACTCTGCGAAGGATCGCCTCGGAGTTGAGGCCCAGAACTCTGGATGACCTGGGCTTGACCGCGGCGCTGGAATGGCAGGCTCAGGATTTCGAAAGTCGCACCGGGATTCACTGCCAGGTTACCCTGCCGCGCGACCCGCTTGCCCTCGATTCGGAGCGATCCACTGCCATTTTCCGGATTTTTCAGGAGTCGCTCACCAACGTCGCGCGCCACGCCCAGGCGACACGCGTCGAGGCGCGTTTAGAGTTGGAAGCGCAACATCTCATCTTCCAGGTTCACGATAACGGCCGCGGCTTTGATCCACTGGAGGCCAAGTCACGCAGGTCTCTTGGCTTGGTTGGAATGCAGGAGCGCGCGCTCCTGCTCAACGGGGATCTTAGGATTGAAGGAGTTCCCGGCGCCGGAACAAACATGACACTTCGAATTCCACTGCCAACCTCAACCCCGCCCATGCACGATTCGAAATGAGAATCCTGATTGCTGATGATCACGCTGTCTTTCGTCGGGGCCTCAGAGAGACTATCAGCGAAGCTTTCCCAAGAGTTACCTTCGGCGAAGCAAGGACGGCGGAGGAAACGCTTGAAAGTGTGCGTCGCCACGACTGGGAAATCCTCATTCTGGACATCAGTATGCCCGGAAAAAGCGGTCTGGACATCCTCAATGACTTGAAGCGTTTGCGGCCCAAGTTGCCGATTCTCCTTCTAAGCATGCACCCTGAGGAACAATTTGCCCGGCGAGCACTCAAATCCGGAGCAGCTGGCTATTTGACGAAAGAGAGCGTGCCGGAAGAACTGAAAGAGGCTGTAAGAAAGGTAGTAAACGGCGGCCGATATGTAAGCGCCACTTTTGCCGAGAAGTTGGCTGTGGATTTGACGGAGGGAGCTGATATACCGATCCACGAGCTCTTGTCGGACCGTGAGTTTCAGGTATTGCGAATGATCGCTTCGGGCAAGACCGTCAAGGAAATCGCCGACGAGATTGCTCTTAGCGTGAAGACAGTGAGCACGTATCGTGCTCGGATCCTGGAGAAGACCGGGATGAAAACAAATGCGGAACTGATTCGCTACGCTCTTCAAACTCAACTGGTGGACTAGCGCCGCCCCCCAAACCTTGCGGCCAGAAGACGTACTTGTTTTCGACCTCCTTGACTCGTGAACCCATTGCGTGGGACGCACACCGTCATTAGCAGTTCATTTTGTCCTACATGAGATTACTGTTTCAACCCGATATATTTCCGCTTCGTTCTGTCATTCTGTATATCTAGGAGGATTGTTCTCCGGGAGAACGCAGATGAGAGTCTTTATCGCCGATGATTCTAGTGCAGTCGTGGAACGTCTGGCGGACCTCTTGGAGGAGGTGCCCGGAGCGCAGCTTGTGGGACAAGCAGGCGACGTCCCGGAAGCGCTTCGCTGCATCCAGCAAGTAAATCCAGACGCTGTGATTCTCGACCTGCAAATGCCGGGGGGCTCCGGTCTGGACGTTCTCCGTGTGATTCGTCGGGACAATCCAGGCCTCCATGTTTTGATTTGCACAAACTATCCGTATCTCCAGTATCGCGAGGAGTGCTTAAGTGCCGGAGCGAATTTCTTCCTTGACAAGTCTGCAGAATTTGCAAAGATCCCCGCCATTCTCCGTAAATTGATCGAGAACGAAGCGAAGATTTCTCCCGCCACTCGCTGAGGGGAGAGCCCGGACATTTGCTAGGGACCGGCAAAACTACCGCGTCATTTTCCTCCTTTGCGAGTCGTGAGCTCGAGGAAGGTGCAGAGGGGGCAAAGTCGCAATCTACGGAAGGGGTGGGCCGCAGACTCCCAACGATAGGTTGCTGCTCAGGAGATTGAGAATATTGCCCAAACCCGAGTCGCCGCTACTGTTGGCGCTAATGGCCGCGCCTAGACTCGAGCCGGCCGCAAACGTGATGTTGTTCACACAGGCATTGCTGGCTTGCGCGTCCAGGTAGATCCCCTGTGAACCTGGGCCGTTGATGGTCGCGCCCGTGATGAAGGTACCATCACCTTCGATGAGCATCACTGCTTCGGAACTGTTCGATCCCGTGAATGTTCCACCGCTGACGGTATTGTGGCTGTCCTGCGCCAAGCCGAGGGCGTCGAAGCCGCTAATGTAGAACTGCACGTTTCCGTTGCCGGACACCGTGCAGTTATTGAAGCTATTGTACTGGTTGAAGTTTCCGAAAGTATTGATTCCAGCATTGCCCGTCCCCGTCCCCGTGGTTCCGTTGTTCATCACGACGCAGCGATTGAAAGTGTTGTGAGAAGAGTAGTAATTCAAGATGATGCCGTTATCGTCCGCGGCGCCGTTCTTGGACGTGAGCGAGTTGAAGGTGTTATAGCGGGAGGCGTGTACTTTGACCGGGCGCCCGTAGGCCCCGCTGGCATCAACGGTGACGTTGGTGAATGTGCCGTTTGCCGCACCGGAGACCTCAAATCCGAAGGCGGCGGGGCCAGATCCCGGATTCAGGTTTGAAATGGAAGCGCCATTAACGTTTGGATTGCCTTGGACCCACAAGTTCATTGCCGTTCCATCGTGGTTGCCGGCCCCGCTCACGATTACGTTATTCCAAGCCAGATTAAAGTCGCTGTTTCCATATAAAGCGGTGAACGCAACGTTTTTGGAGGTAACTCCGGTGACCGTAGAGTCCGCAACTCCCAACATCAGCAAGCCGTAGCTCTCTATGCCCGATCCGTCCAGGGTGATGTCTTTGACGGTAATTCCGGCGATGGGGTTCAATAGCTTCCGGGCCACGGCGCCGTTCAGGAATGGGTTATAGGTGTCGTGCAGGGCCGTGCTGACAGTGATGATGTTTCCGGAAACGGAAGCCACCTTCAACAGTTCTCTTCGGCAGCCCGACACGTCACACCCCGTGTCATGCCCAGGAGCGGTATCGGTGGAATAGTCTTTGCCGCCTTGGCTGATGTAAATGTAGTCCCCTGCAGCCACGCCGAGGTTTGAAACCGTCGTAAAGCTCGTGTCTAGTTCATTCGCGGTCGCACTTAACGCGACTGCCGGGCCGTAAGAGCCCATGAACGAGCTATTTCCCACGACCATGATATTGCCGTTTGCGGCAGCGCCCTGTATCACTGCGCAGTTGCTTCCGTCGATGGCCACGTTGGTGGTACTGACGGACAGTTGCGAGGTAATCAGGTAGTGGCCGCAAGGGAATAAGAGGGTGTCGCCGGGGGAAAGGGCTGCGATGGCGTCATTGATGGCCGCAGCATCGTCGGTAGACCCATTGCCCGTCGCGCCGTAGTTCAGGACGTTGATAGTCGCTGTAGTGCCCGGCCCCGTGCTAGTCAGCGTAAGCGTGGCCGCGTTGCTGGTTACACTCCCGGCGCGGTTGCTGACCATCACGGTGAATAGCGCCCCGTTGTCGGAACTTGTCGTTGTGGGGGTAGTGTAGCTAGAGGTAGTCGCCCCAGAAATAGCCGTACCGTTCTTGTTCCACTGATAGCTGAGCGGGGCAGTGCCCGTGGCAGCCACACCGAAGGAAGCCGTCTGGCCTGCTGTCACCGTCTTGCTAGCCGGTTGCGTTGTTATTGAGGGCGCCACCGGGGCCGCATTCACGGTAGGTGTTGCCGCGACACCTCCGGGACATCCGAAATTCACTATTGCAAGTAGTAAAACCAACAAAACAAGGCCCAAACGAACGATCATGGCCCCCCTAGCTTTCCTTTCCCGGTGCCTGGTTTGTACGTAGGGAAGGAGGCGAACTCGACTGAGACCAACTCGAAAGTCCAGTAAGTCTTATTACCTTTTGCTATGAACAGAGTCTGAGTCGATTGCTCGCGAGGAGACAACTGGCCAGGTGGTCAGAACTTAGACACTGGCCTGGCCCTGCCCCAATGGGTAGTCGGTCTTGATTTCGTAAGGCCGTGAAATGAGGCACGCCAACAGCTGTAAGGGCGTGGAATTCGATCTGACGCGGTTTAAGGGGCGTCTGAATGTGTTCTCTCACTGAAAGGTTGCATACATAGACTGCCGATTGCTAGCGCTCCCTCCGATTGGTGCGAAGGGCGTGGGCCAAGTTCCAAACGCTGTCGAGCCCGTCCATGTCGTTGAGGCGCCGCTTGTGTCGTAGCGCAGGTTGTTGACGTTTCCGGCCAGGCCGTTGGTGTTGTAAGCGAGCCAATAGTATGTGTTGGCTGAAACCGGGACGGTGATGGAGACGGCATTCCATGCGTTGGGCACAATGGTCTGAGATATGCTTGAAGCAAGAAGCGCTCCCGGGGCGCCGTTGCTATCCGCGTAGATCGCAACCTGGAATTGGTTATTAGGAACTGGGGAAAGCGGCGAGGCGATGAAGACGGACATGGAAGTTACCGTGGCGTTTTGGCCGGCCATTTGATAGCGCGTGGCCGAGATGTTGTTGGACATGGTCGCGCCGATCAATGTGCCCTGCACGGCATAGCCGAAGGTGTTGGGCGGAGGCGGAGCCGTGACGGTAACCGTGGCCGAAGCGCTCTGGGCCGGATTAGCTTGGCTGGTGGCGGTGACGGTGACGGTCGTATTGGCGCCCACGATCGGAGCGGTAAACAATCCCGAGCTTGAGACTGATCCCGCAGTGGCCGTCCAAGTGACGGCCGTATTCGTGGAGCCCGTCACGGTAGCGGTGAACTGTTGAGTGCCTCCGGAAGCAACGGTCGCCGCCGTCGGTGAGATGCTAACGGGGACGCTAGGTCCGCATGTTCCGGCGAGGAGGTTGGTGCTCAAGCCGTTCAGTATGTTGCCGGTGCCCACGTCGCTGGCGTCCGTGACGTTAATGCCTGTGGTTAATCCAAGCACAAAAGTGTTGTTGTTGATGCAGGCATTCTTGCTGCCGTTCTCGATAAAAATGCCAATGGAACCGGGTCCGCCGATCGTGGCGTTATGGATGTAGGCATTGTTTGTGCAACAAGGAGCACTGTCGTCAAAAGCCAGGACGTACTGCCCGGGAACGCCGCTATAGGTACCTCCATTTATTTCTAGATAGTTGTTATTATCATTTACCCAGAGCGCGAAACCGGAATTTCCGGTGACGGTGCAGTTGTTGAAGGTATTGTAATGATTGCCCCCTTGATGATTGCCGTTAGCTAAATCCCCATACAAAGTTATGCCGGAATTATTGGGGCTGCCAACATTATTGGTTACTTTGCAGTTGTTCCAAACGTTGTGGTGAGAAAAATATTCTATCGTTATTCCTTGGTAGTACGCCCCTTCATCGCGGTTGGTGCTGATGTTATTGAAGACGTTGTGAGCCGCGGAGTTTGTCTTGAACAAGCGCCCCGATCCCGTCCCCGTCCCGTCGACTGAAATGTTGCTGAAGGTTCCATTGGCCTCCCTGAAGGGAATGAAGCCAAAGGCTCCTACATTCAGGTTGCTTAGGGACACGCCGTTGACGTTAAGGTTGCCCTGCTGCTGCAGCGATACAGCGGAACCCCCGATGCTGCACCCGTTATTCGTGCCGGCATGGGTAATGGTAATAGTCGAGTATGCATCGTTGTACCCGTTCACCGCCGCGATGGCGCTGCAGGAGATATTCTGCAAGGTGAGATTGTTGACATTCAAGTTGACCGCATTGAGAACGGCCAGAGCATACATCGCGGCTCCGGAACCATCCAAAACCAGGTCGTGGACACTGACCCCGCTCACCGGGTTAAGAAGCTTCTGGACCCAGGGGACGCAACAGCTGGGGTCGTAGGCGTGGTGAACCGCTGTCTCTACCGTCGCCGTGTTGCCGCTCAGGCCGGTGATCCTAAGCACCTCGCCGCGGCACCCCGAACCGCCGCAATTGGTGTGAGTCGTGTCGGCGGTTGAAACGGTTTCCGACAAGAAGACATAGTCCCCGACCCCGGCGCCGATGGCGGAGAAGTTGGCCTGGAAAGTCTGGTCCAGATCAGCGGTGGTAGCGGTGATCGGAGTCGGCGAGGTAAGATTCTGGCCGCTGCCGATCTGCAGGATCGTTGAACCGCCGCCTGAACTGCGAATGGTGACCGCACCACAACCGGTCTGCCCCGCAATCGCTACGTTGTTCTTCGCGATTGCGGCAAGTCCTGCTGATATCTGATAAGTTCCGCACGGGAAGAACAGTTCGTAGCCGGGTTGTAGTGCAGCGATGGCATTGTCAATGGCCGCGGTGTCGTTGGTCGAACCGTTGCCTGTGGCGCCGTAGTTCAAGACATTGATGATCGTACCGCCGGCATTGACCGTCAGTGTGGCGGCGTTGCTCGTCACACTCCCGGCAGTATTGCTGACCGTGACCGTGAACAGCGCGCCGTTGTCAGAGCTGGTCGTGACTGGAGTCGTGTAGCTGGACGAAGTCGCGCCGCTAATAGCCACATTGTTTTTCTGCCACTGATAACTCAGCGGCGTGGTGCCTGTGGCGGCCACACTGAAAGAGGCAGTCTGCCCCGCTGTCACCGTCTGGCTCGCCGGTTGCGTGGTGATCGAAGGTGCAACGGGGGCCGGATTAACCGTGAGGGTGGCCGCGCTGCTCGTTACACTTCCGGCAGTATTGCTGACCACCACCGTGAACGGCGCCCCGTTGTCAGAGCCGGTCGTGGCTGGAGTCGTGTAGCTGGACGACGTGGCTCCAGAAATAACTGCAGCGTTTTTGCTCCACTGATAGCCAAGCGGTGCCGTGCCCGTTGCGGCCACGCTGAAGGAAGCTGTCTGGCCTGCCGTCACTGTCTGGCTCGTTGGCTGGTTCGTGATCGAAGGTGCGACCGGGGCCGGATTGACCGTGAGCGCAGCGGCGCTGCTCGTTACACTTCCGGCAGTATTGCTGACCACCACGGTGAACTGTGCCCCGTTGTCAGAGCTGGTCGTGACTGGAGTCGTGTAGCTGGATGAAGTTGCCCCGCTAATGGCCACGTTGTTTTTCTGCCACTGATAGCTGATTGGAGCGGTGCCTGTTGCGGCCACGCTGAAGGAGGCAGTCTGCCCCGCGGTAACTGTCTGACCTGCAGGCTGCGTGGTGATCGAAGGTGCGACGGGGGCCGGATTGACCGTGAGCGTGGCGGCGTTGCTCGTCACACTCCCGGCAGTATTGCTGACCAGCACGGTGAACAGCGCGCCGTTGTCAGAGCCGGTCGTGGGTGGAGTCGTGTAGCTGGACGAAGTCGCCCCCGATATAGCCGTACCGTTCTTGTTCCATTGATATCTCAGTGGAGCGGTGCCCGTGGCGGCCACGCTGAAGGAGGCCGTCTGGCCAGCCGTCACCGTCTGGCTCGCCGGCTGCGCGGTGATCGAAGGTGCGACCGGAGCCGGATTGACCGTGAGCCCAGCGGCGTTACTGGTCGCGCTTCCAGCCGTATTGCTGACGACCACAGTGAACTGTGCTCCGTTGTCAGAGCCGGTCGTGGCTGGAGTCGTGTAGCTGGACGACGTGGCTCCAGAAATAACTGCAGCGTTTTTGCTCCACTGATAGCCAAGCGGTGCCGTGCCCGTTGCGGCCACACTGAAGGAGGCAGTTTGCCCTGCGGTAACCGTCTGACTTGCCGGCTGCGTCGTGATCGAAGGTGCCACCGGGGCCGCGCTGACCGTAAGCGTGGCGGCGTTGCTCGTCACACTCCCGGCAGTATTGCTGACCACCACCGTGAACGGCGCCCCGTTGTCAGAACTGGTCGTGGCTGACGTGGTGTAGCTGGATGAAGTCGCCCCGCTAATGGCCACGTTGTTTTTCTGCCACTGATAGCCGAGTGGGGCCGTGCCCGTGGCGGCTACGCTGAAGGAAGCTGTCTGGCCTGCCGTGACACTCTGGCTCGCTGGCTCCGTCGTGATCGAAGGAGCCACCGGAGTTGGATTCGCTGCGAAGTTTACTCCTGTGACGTTCGCTCCGTTCACCGTCGCGCTTTGATTTCCGGGCGTGAATGCATAACCGGCGTGCTTCGGTGTAACCATGTAAGAACCATTCGCCAATCCCACAAATGTGTAATTGCCGGAACTGTCCGCTGTGGCAGAGGAGTTCGCCCCTCCGCTCAGAGCTACTGTCGCTCCGTTGCCGGCCGCCGTTGGATTGATCGTTCCGGAAAGATTGAAACCAGTTGTATTGAACTTGTTGCTTCCGTGGCCGTGGTTACCCTTGGAGTCGGTCGAATTCACTTGGTAATAATAGGTCGTGCCAGCGGCCAGAGCGGAAAGCGTCATTTGGTGGCTCGTAACCATCCCCGAATCCACGGGCGTACTATTTCCGTATGCAGTGGTGGGTCCGTAATCGACCGAGGAGTTGGCAGGGACATCCGTAGTCCAAACGACCTGAGAGCTGGAGGTTGTGATCGATGCGGCTTGTACGTTCGTTATGTTCAGCGCCGGCGGCGGTGGCGGATTCCCATTGTTCCCTGAAACGAGACCAGAGCAACCGACAAAACCGAAACTGGCAATTACCAAGGTGAGTAGAACAATGGCTGAACGATGACGCAAGATCCCCTCCACATGATTTCCGTTTCTTGCCCCAGGCGCCTGGCGTGTTCGAGCGGGAGGGAGGAAGTCGGCCCGAGAGCAGAACCATACGTACTAAGGTAGAACCACCATAAGTACTATGCGTACTAGAACTTATGTAGCGTGATATAGCAACTGGTCGCGCGACCAGAATTCGGGCATGGGCTTGGTTGCCCAGGGAACAGAAATTGGGCATTGCTATGACTGGTCCATCGGGTAGGCGGTCGTAATTCCCGTTGGGCGCGAAATGAGGCGTGACAAAGGCTGGGGCGAAAGGGTGCTCCTTGGATCCGCAAGCCTTTCGGAGGAACTTCCTTGTCCTTCCGCCAGCCTCGCTAAGGTATTTCCCTTCTCTGCATTAAGTAATTCTTCCCCTTTTGGCTACGATGTTCGCCGGATTGTGGGGGCGTTCTCGCGATGCTATTAGAGGGTCAAGGTCGGATTTCCCTGAGTTGTGGGGGAGTGCGACTGATCGTCTGGGGGCGGTCGAAGGAGGTACGGATGCACGAGGATAGAAAGTGGTTTTCGGGCTCCTGGGTCCGAAGTCGAGACAACATTTTGATTCCACGTTGGCTGCTTTGGTGTGTGGCTCTTCCCTTGGTTGCCGCGCTGGTGTGTAGTCCGGTGGCGGCCCAGTGCGACGCCTACGTTGCGCAGAACGCGTCAAATTCTACTTGGGTGATTAACACCATGACAGACGCGATGGTCGCTGTAATTCCGGTGCAGTTTTCGCCTATTGGCGTGGCTATCACGCCGAACGGGCAGTTCGCCTATGTAACCAATACGGGAGCGGTATGCGACCTTTGCCCCATCAATCAGCCTTCCTCCGTTTCGGTCATCGACACCACCACCTACAGTGTGGTCGCCACGGTCCCAGTGGGGCAGTATCCCGCCGGTGTTGCGGTCACGCCGAATGGAGCCTTTGTCTATGTTGCAAATTTTAACTCCAACAGCGTCTCGGTAATCGACACGACCACCAATACTGTCACGGCCACCGTCACGGTGGGAACTGGTCCATGGGATATAGCTATCACGCCGAACGGAGCCTTTGCCTATGTGACGAATTACACCTCCGGCAGCGTTTCTGTGATCAATACCACCACGAATGCGGTGGTGGCCACGGTAGCGCTGGGAGGACCCGCCTGGGGCGTGGCCATCACTCCGAACGGAGCCTTTGCCTATGTGACGACTCCGGGGTCAAACAACATCTCGGTGATAAACACGGCCACCAACACGGTGGTCGCAACGGTGACAGGGGGCTGCGGCCCCACGTCCGTGGCCATTGCACCAAACGGGGCCTTTGCCTATGTGACGAACAGCTGTGACAGCACCGTCTCAGTGATAAACACGGCCACCAACGCTGTCTCGGCCATCGTGGCCGTGGGAAGCCAGCCTCAGAACATAGCTATTACTCCGGACGGGCTGTTTGCCTATACGAGTAATGTTCTGTCGAACAACCTATCGGTAATTAACACCACGACGAACACCGTGGTGGACACCATACAGGCGGCCGGAACTCAGCCTCTGGGTATCGCCATTAAGCTGCGACCTGAGGCGCTCACGAAAAGCTGCAGATAGGGGGGAGTACCTTGATTCCCCCTACGCTGCGTTAAGTAATCCCTCCCCCTTTGGCTACGATGTTCGCCGGATTGCGAGCGTGTTCTGCCAATGCTATTAAGGCTTCACGGGTGAATTCCCGGGGTTGCAGCGAAGCACGAATGCTCATCCGGGCGCCGTCGACGGAGGTACTGATGCAGGACGATAGAAAGTGGTTTTGGGGCTCCATGATCCGAAATCGAGACAACAGCTTGATTCGCTGCTGGCTGTTTCGGTGTCTCGCGCTGCCTCTGTTGGCGGCGCTGGTGTCTAGTCCGACGGCGGCCCAGTGCACCGCCTATGTGCCCACCCACAAGTCAAATAGCGTTGCGGCCATTGACACGATGCTGGATCGCGTGATCGCGATGATTCCCGTCCAGGTTCAGCCCCTTGCCGTAGCAATTACACCCAACGGGGCCTTCGCTTATGTGACCAATTCCGGGTGGATATTTGGTTCCAACTCCGTCTCTGTGATCAATACCGCCAACAACGCCGTCGTGGCCACGATCGGGGTCGGGAGTTTCCCCGTCGGTGTGGCTATCACGCCTAACGGATCCTTTGCCTATGTTGCGAATTTCAACTCCAACAGCGTTTCCGTGATCAGCACAGCCACCAACACTGTCACAGCCACGGTTGCGGTCGGAAGTGGTCCGTGGGGCCTGGCGATCACTCCGAATGGGGCCCTCGCTTACGTCACGAACTTAAACTCCAACAGCGTCTCGGTGATCAACACCGCCACGAACGCTGTCGTGGGCACGGTGCCGGTAGGGACTGGTCCCGTGGCAGTGGCGATTACACCGAATGGGGCCTCCGCTTACGTGACGAATGGATCCTCGGACAACGTCTCGGTAATCAATACCACCACTAACGCCGTGGTGGCCACCGTGCCAATAGTGAACGGATCATACAGCAGTGGCCCATACGCCGTGGCCATTACCCCGAACGGAGCGTTCGCCTACGTGGCAAATGCCGCTGCGGGCACGGTCTCGGTGATTGGTACCGCCACCCACACGGTGATCGCGACGGTCCCTGTGGGAACCGTGCCCCACGGTGTAGCAATTACTCCGGACGGAGCCTTTGCTTATGTGGGGAACGAATACTCGAGCACCGTTTCCGTAATCAACATTGCTACCAACACCGTGGTGGATACGGTGAATGGGGTGGCGGTGGCACCTGAGGGTGTTGCCATCACGCCCCGGAACAACGCGGTCCGTTGCAGGTAGAGGAGGTAACATCCTCGCCGGATCAACGGCGATCGAGCCCTATGTTTAGTGACTCATGCTGAGCAGCTTGCCTTGTATCCGGAAGAGCTCATGGAAACAAAAGAAACTGGAGGTTCCCATGATCGACACTTTCCAGAATCTTGCTCGTTTGCTCTACTCCTGTGCAATGCGGGTAGTTTCATCCCGGGACAAGAACCACATGCGAGGAAAGTGTGGTGAGCACCTGGCTGGCACTTCGGTGCGCTTGAATCCGGCTTACCTCGCTGGGTTGTTTGCGTGTTTGACATTCTGCTTGATCTCCATGCCGTCCTCCGCCAGCGCTACCATTAGGGACGTCCAGACGTACGGGGCCAAGGGCGACGGAACCACCGACGACACCGCAGCCATCAACAGCGCTATCTCGGCTTTGCAGCCGGGTGATACGCTGCTATTTCCATGCACAGCTAACAGCACCTACTTGATCACGGCCCAATTGAGAATCAACCAGACGTCGGGCGGGGTGCCCCTCTCGAATGTGACCGTGGACGGTTCGAGTTGCGCTATCATCCGCGGCACCGCTTCCGGAACCGGATTAATTGTGATTGGTGGGTCTGGCAACGGCAATCCCAACTACGGTCCAGCAGTCCCACTTTACGCGCAGACAAACGAACTGGCTGCGAGTTTCACGACTGCATCGCCTCTAGGTGTAACAGCGGGAGACTACATACGGTTGCAGCAAGGCGGCAAAGATTATTCCACCGATACCCCTCCTGGCCACGACGCGGGCTGTGATATGACCGGATGTCGCGGGGAGGTCGTAAAGGTTGCCTCGGTTTCCGGAAATACCATCACGGTAACGACGGCCTTGCATGATACCTATGACCCAGCGGTGAATGGCGCGGTGGCTCAAAAGATATTAAACCCGCTCACCGGGATTACGGCGCAAAACATCACTTTCGACGGAAGCGGGACCAACACCTACGGATTGGAGCTGGCGGGAGTGGCCGAATCCACGGTCAGCGGCGTCACCGCGAGGAACGTGCAGGGCGCGGCAATCCTAAGTCGCGGAAACTTTAACGTCGGCTGGAGCAACATAACCGTCACCGGAGCTGGCAGCGAGGAGTGCGGATCTGCTGTCTGGTTCGACAGTCAGGGGAACTTGTGGGTGGATGGAATGTCGATTTCCAACGAAAATCAGGGAGCGCCCGGCACCGGATGCCTCGGCGACGGCGCCTTCGGATTTGAGCTTGTTGGATCGGCCAACGGGACAATTTCCAACCTTACCGTCGATGCGGCCTTGGCCTTTGGACGGCCCTTCAAGACCACAGCCGCCCGGTGGAACACGTTCAACTCTCTAGCGGTTAAGAACAGCGCTTCGCCCCACAACAACGGCATCAGCCTTCAATATTATTCCTCCCACAACACTTTCTGCCAATGCGTCGTCACCAGCAACGGAAGCGGAATTAACAACGGCAATGCCGGCATCAATACCTTCGGTAACTTCAACCAATACAACGCCTTCAATCATTGCACTGTGTCGGGCAACGGAAACCTCCAATTCTACATTAGCGGTTTTGACGCCCTCGCCCTGGCCCAGGACAGCCACAATACGGTCAGCGGCGGAACTTTCACTGGATCGAACAGTTCCACAGTAGTGGTGGGCATTGAGGGTGACGGCGCATTTATCAGTGGAACGACGATTAGCGGCCCAGGATCATTTGGAATATATCTGGACACGTTGCCGAGAGCGGCAAATAATGCCTGTGTTAACAACAACACATTTGCAGCCAACTCGGGTCTAACCTCGGCGATCAGCGCCAACGGCACCAACGACCTTGGTTCCGGAAATAACTACAACGGTCTGAGCAGCAACCTGACAGCTGGAGTCTGCAGGCCCCCACTACCGTAGATTACGATCTCGCAAGTCGGCCGTCCCCTGGCGGGTGCCTAGAGATCGGTCGGGAGCATGGCCCTCGATTCGAGAGAGTTGCAAGGCCAGCCAAGGCATACCTCAGTCGGCGAGAATTCAGTTTTGCGGTTGCATTGGGCGACATTCCGGAGCCGAAATCCTCTTTAAGGTATTCCGTATTCCCCAAGGCTGCATCATGTAACCCCTGGTCTTCAGTTGCATATGTTGGCCCGATTGTACGGGCGTCCTCACCTGACGGCGTTGCCATCACGCTTCGGAGCAACGCGGTCAGTTGCAGGTAGGGGTCACCCATAAAGATTGATGCTAACGCCGACGCGCTGGTTCGGGCTGATGGCGGCGGGGTGCGCTTCCACAAGCTTCTGCGGTGCAAAGACCAAAGGAATTCACACCCAGCGGCCCAACTTCTGCATGCCCCAGCGGACTACCCGCCGCGCACGCATCTCGAGGGCTCCGCGGCGGCGATAGCGAATTCTGTCCTCAAGTAAACGAGCCAAATCCGGCCGAAGTTTCCATCCGGAAGCGCCCATGTTTTCCACGACGTGTTCGACGGAGGAAGCCTTCGGAATTGCAATCACGCTCTCCTTGTTAATGCACCAATTCAGTGCAACCTGGGCTGTGCTTTTGAAAGATGCTTCAGCCACTTTAGGAAGAACTCCTTCTGGATCCGCCGCCCCGATGTTTCCGAGGCCCGTCGCCAGCGGGCTGTACGCAATAACCGTGATTCCGTTCTTCTGGCAATATTCCAGCAGCCCTCCTTCGATAGTTCTCTCAATTAGGCTGTAACGTACCTGATTGGCCGCGATTCGCTGTCTGGAAAGGGCCGCTTGAGCATTCACGAGGTCGCGCACGGAGAAATTGCTGACTCCGATGAACCGGACTTTGCCGGCATCCACGAGTTCCTCCATCCCCCGCATCGGCTCTTCGATGGGAATTGTGAGGTTGGGCCAGTGGAGCTGGTAAAGATCGATATGATCTGTGCCCAGTCGCCGGAGGCTCCTTTCCGCTGCAGCAATCAAGTCGTGCCGCCTGAAATTCCGAGGGAGCGCCTTAGTTGCGAGAAACACTTGATGTCGCCGGCCCTTAATCGCCTCGCCGACGATCTCTTCGGTTCCATATGACTCCGCAGTGTCTATCAAGCAAGCCCCACATTCGATAGCCGAGCGAAGCGGCTGGACGCCTCCGTGGTAATTCCAGGTCCCGAAGCCGATTTCGGGCAGACGAACACCGCTGTTGGCCAGTTCTGTTAAGAGCATGGACGAGTGTTCACTTGTTTCCCGAGGATGTACTACGGAAGACGCGAAGAATTCCCGTGCCGAACATTCAAGCCGTGGCGCCACCCAATGAGCCGCTGGACCAGTGGATGGCCTGTCCTTGGAACCGTAATCCAACTCCAAACCGTCCATCGGGCAGCCGTTGACAGTAAACCACCTCGGCGAGGGTTCGCAGATCACCGATGAGGGAGCTGATCATCAGCCGCTCATCGGAAGCTCTAAACCGCTGGCTCAGGATTCGCATGCCGAGCGAGCAGACGTTTTCCGTAGTAGTCCGTTCCGTGGCGCCAGGGTCCTTGAGGCTGGAAATGTGCACCGGGACCTCCAACCGTATTCGTTTCTCAATTCGTCCAGACCGTGCTGGCATTTGTGAAATGACCTTCCAAGCTCGTACCCGTTAGCTGGCGCGGGGCTGGGCGGCGCCAAGAAATCACGAGAACCGGGATGAAGCTGAGCAGCGATAATTTCTAGAGTCCATAGCGCCTATTGAGTTTGCAAACTCGGCTCCATCCTGAGAACAGTGCTCGATCGCCGCCGTTTCTGCTCGTACATGGCCTGGTCGGCCTTGGCCAGCATTTCTCCAATTGACATGCGGTTGCGCGGATCAAACCGCGCAACGCCGAAGCTGAGAGAAATGTCGTAGGGAGATTGTTCCGGCGGGATGGATTGCAAACACTCGAGTAGCCGGGCCTTGATGGTGGCCTCGCAGTGCCCGGCTGCCTCAATCGCAAGAACAGCGAACTCATCCCCTCCCAGGCGAGCGACAACATCGGAATCGCGAAATGTTTCCTCCAGGATGCCGGCGGTGCGCTTCAGCGCGCAGTCGCCTTCGAAATGGCCGAAGGAATCGTTAATCCTCTTCAATCCGTCCACGTCCATTACAAAGAGCAACATGCCGCGGCCGGAGCGGCGCCCCAGCTTGCATTGGCGTTCCGCAAGGGCCATAAAACCGCGGCGGTTATACAAGCCAGTCAGTTCGTCGGTGAGCGCGAGATTGCCCAGCTCCGCCTGCAACATGTACTGTTTGGCGGCGCAGCGGACCGCGCGCATCAGAAGCTCGCTGACTTGCCGGCTCCGGTCGTCGCCCACCACAACGCCGGTAGACTCCATGCGCACATCCCGCAATAAATCGGCGAAATCTCGATTGGCCTCCGAAAGGAGGGCACGGAAAACGTCATCCGAAGGCCTGTGTTCCCCGCTCGGCGGCAAACCTGGAGCTCTCCGCCGAAACATGGGTTGGGAATCCACCGCCATATTCAGGATTGTGACATCCGACGGAGCGCTTACAGATCTCAATCCGCCTTGTCGCTTCCGGTCGCAACTGCTGAATCTAAGTCTCGTTGGGCCC
>Ga0210408_10001729_pt1 | contig 22237 bp, 24 predicted proteins | sample IncBWH4MmetaG_FD_155471 | JGI IMG/M metagenome (GOLD analysis project Ga0210408, IMG submission 155471) | Forest soil microbial communities from Barre Woods Harvard Forest LTER site, Petersham, Massachusetts, United States - Inc-BW-H-4-M | ecosystem: Environmental > Terrestrial > Soil >...
AACAGTTTTTGGCCCTGCCATCCGGCTTGGCGATCTCGTCCAGCAAGGCGGCCGGCGCTTCTGCATTGGTTGCGGATCTGCGGCAACCCCGCCGCGGCAAAGCGCGCGGCCTGGATCTGGCGGGCAGCGGCAACGCGCGACGCCACTTCGGCCGAGCCTTCAGCGGGCGGCGGCAGGATCAGGTCGGCGGCGGTGACCGCCGGCACCTCGATGCGCAGGTCGATACGGTCCATCAGCGGCCCGGAGATGCGCATCTGATAGTCCGAGGTGCAGCGGTCGATCCGGCCGCGTTTGCACGCACAGCCCGGCTCGAAGGCATGGCCGCAGCGGCACGGGTTCATCGCCGCCACCAGCATGAAGCGCGCCGGATAGGTCACGCCGTGATTGGCACGGGACACCTAGACCTCGCCGTTCTCGAGCGGCTGGCGCAGCGAATCGAGCACGCGCGCTGCGGAACGGCCGACGCGACGTCAGCGCGCCGCCCTCGATCTCGCCGGCGACGGAGGCGATCATCGAGACTTCTAGAAGCTCGGGCGGCGACAGCGGCGGCAGGATCGAGGGCAGCCGCGCCGCCAGCATCGACTTGCCGGCGTCGGGCGCGCCGATCATCAGCATGAGCGGCTACATTTACTGAAGTACAACTTAGCGCAAATAGACTGTACTTCATGAAGACTGCATTCAGCTACATCCGTTTTTCCAGCCCCGAGCAGGCGAAAGGCGACAGCTTCCGCCGCCAGAGCGAAAAGGCCGAGGCTTGTGCCAAGGCCAACTCCTATATGATCGTGAAGTCCTGGGCGGACCTGGGCGTCAGCGGTTACCGGGGCAGGAACTCCCGGACCGGCAACTTCGGCGAGTTCTTGCGTGCCGCCAGGGCCGGCGAGCTTCCGAAGGATTCGGTGCTCCTGGTCGAAAATCTCGACCGTGTGTCGAGGCAAACGCCCCGCAAGGCGCTGAGCCAATTTCTGGAGGTGATCGATCTCGGGATCGGCGTCGTGACCCTCACGGACGACGAATGGTTCACGGCCGAATCCTTGGACGAAGACGCGTCCGGCATGAAGCTGTTCGCCAGTCTCATGGTGATGATCCGCGCGAACAACGAGTCCAGGGTGAAGGGCGAGCGCGTCGCCGCGGCCTGGTCGAAGAAGCGTGCGGCGGCGCGCGAGAAGTCCGTTCCGTTGAGCGACCGGATCCAACCTACGCGGGAAAATCCGAATTTGGCTCCTAGTGATTGAGGTACGTCTCAGGTACGTTAAGGGGGATTTGAGGTACGGTTCCACCGAAAATTCTCAAATTTCCCACTTGCACTCTCGAATAGAAACTATAGTTTAAACGCAACGTTTACGCATGACGCGCATTTTCAAGGTCAGGGTTTTCGAGCGGCTGACCCGGAAAACGGATGTCGACGACGAGGCCTTGGCTAAGGCGATCAAGGAAGCCGACGATGGTCTGATCGATGCGGACCTGGGCGGCGGACTGATCAAAAAGAGGGTGGCACGAGCCGGCGGCGGGAAACGCGGCGGCTATCGGACGATTGTCGCCTACAGATCAGGAATTAAGGCGTTTTTCCTGTTCTGTTTTCCAAAGAACGCCAAGGACGATCTCGACCCGAAGGAAGAGAAATCCTTGAAGGAGATCGGCGCCAAGTGGCTCGGCTACAGCGAAGAGCAATTGGCGACCGAAATAGAGGCCGGAAGACTGTTTGAGGTGAAACATGGCAAAGAAGAAGCTTAGCCCCCTGACCGAGGCCATCCTGGAGATGGCGGATGACCTGCGCGCCGGTGGCGGTCTCAACGAGCAGGAGCACGCCAAGATCACCAAGCGCCACCTCGGCGAGGCCGTCATCGAAAATGCCAAGCCGGTGACGGCTGAGGAGATCCGTGCCCTGCGCGAGCGCGAGAAGATTAGCCAGGCGGTCCTCGCCACCTTCATAGGCGTGACCCCTGGTCATATCTCCAAGCTCGAGAACGCCGTTGCGACCGCCGAGGGCTCAACGCTCGCCATGATCAACGTGATCAGGCGTAAAGGGCTGAAGGCCGTCGCGTGACGCGCCAGGCTTGAACGCCGCGGCGCCGTGCTGGACAAGGTCGACCCACTATTGCGCAAAATCCTGACGCCGCTCCTGCGGGCCTACCCGGTCGGAGCGCAGGCTCGGGACGGGCGGCCTTTTTCGGATTAAGAATCCTCTCAGACAGTATGGGAGGATGGCGATGGGAACCTCGCTTACTATCGGACGCGCGCGACTACCATATAGGGCGCGATCAGAATTCTCGCTCCGCTCAGTACGTCCGGATGTCCACGGATAGGCAGCGGTACTCGATTCCCAATCAGATGGCTGCCATCGCGCTGTATGCGGCCGAACATCAGCTGACGATCGTTCGGACTTATGTCGATGAAGCAACCAGCGGGCTTAGGCTGAGCAATCGGCCCGGCCTTCTTGAGATGCTTGCCGATGTTCAATCAGGGAATGCCGATTTCGGCAGCGTGCTGGTCTTCGATGTGAGTCGCTGGGGTCTGCGCCGGCGCCTGGCGAACTTCGCGCCGCTCTCGCTGACCAACTTTCTCGATCGCGCCGCGCAACGTGGTTCACGGCGCTCCCCGCGGCGATATGGGTCGCCGCGGGCATATCGTGAGGGTGTTCATTACTTCGCCGCGGTCCGCTGCAACGTCGTCTTCGTCGGCGAGATTTCGATCCAGCTAGTGGTATCGAGCCACTGGTCCTCTTCCATCTGCTTGCGAAGCGCCAGCGGTCCGAGAACGATCGGGACGGTCAGCATGACGTTGTGGTGACAGTCATAGAAGGTGTGGCGACCGCGCCACCAAGGATCCGCCGCGCCATTGGTGTAGTGACGTTCAAGCTCATACGTGCCGCGGCCGACGACCGCGCCGTCGAAGCTCGCCGAGATCGAATCGAAGTCCGCCATCGTGTTGCGTGCCTTCTCGAAACCGGAGACCTCTCCATGGCCTACGCCGGCCTCGTCCCGGACCGTCGCGACGATGGCATGGCCAGACTTCGAGCGCGTCCAGAATTCGATCTGCTTTTCGTGCGGACGAGGATCGGCCTGGCGCAGTTGGCCGAGCGCTGCCGGCAGCGCGATCGCGCCACCGCCGCAACTATTGCCGGCGCTCGCTTCGTCGACCGGTTCGCTGAACACGGCGACCAGCTCCTCGTTCTGCGTGGCAGCCACGACTCCCGAGATCGCCGCGGGGATGCCGAGCGTGATCATGGCGGCACCGGCCGCCCCGGCCGCACCCGCTACCACAGTGGCGGGAACACTACGCACGGCGTCCAGAAAACGCGTTTTGAAACGCTTGAACAGTGAAACAGGCTTCTTGCTAGTCATCTTCCATCTCCATGAATTGGTAGAAGAGCGGCCCCCAGGGCTGCAGATTCGCAGCCCCTAGAGGCCGCCGACGGGCTAGTAACACTTCGATTTCATCGTCATTTTCGCTCACTCCCTTGGCCTAGTTTGATCCGCTTCGTCCGATTTGTGCGGCCACGCTGGGCGGCCTGTCGAACTGCACCATCATCAGGATGACTGTCGGGACGCCGACGGTATGAACAAGTTTCTTGATGCGGCCTCCCTTTTCGATTGAGTAGTGACATGAAGTTCGCGCAACCATGCGGGTGCGACCCCGAGTGGGTGCTGTCAATCAATCAGGAAGTGGGATGCCGCGCATCTGATGTGAGCTGCAGTCTTCTGCAACGGGCACACAAGACTGCACAGGAATGCAGAAACATGTCTACGGAACTAAGGGAACCCGAAGGCTGGAACGAATTCGAACTCGCGATCTGGCGGCTCTCGCGCGGGATGCTTAAAAAGCCGAGAACGAGTTACAAGGCTCTGGCCCTGGAGATGGCCATCACGGTCAAGGAATTAAATCGTGTCGTTCTGGGTAGGGGGCGACCAGGTGAGCTCTACGTAAAGCAGGCCATCTTCGCCTACACGAAACGAGACATCAAATCGCCACTGTCGAAGGAGGATGAGAAGCAGCTTGCCGACTTGCTTTCCCGAGCGGCAGCAGACATCGCCGAGAGCGCCGATAGTTCAGACCGCGACGAAGAAGAAACGCCGGGCTCGGTCGATGAAGATGAGCGGCCAGAATATTCCACACTCGAGTCATATTCGTTCATCGGTTCGATGGGCATCAACTCTAGGGCCCTGGAAAGCAGCATCGATAAATATAAAGGAAGTTACTGCCTCTTTGTCCTGAACGACGACCATGAGGTAGTGACAGCGCAATGCATGCTTTCAAAACGATTGGGGTCAGACAAAGCGCCCATCTATCGTTCCTGGCGCATCGTGAATGTCGCTGGCCGACGTGAGTTATGGCGTTACTCCGGGGCCTACTTCACGGATAGAAAACACTTGTTTCTGGTGAGCAGCCTCCAAGCACAGCCGGACGCGCGCATGTCGGTATTTCACGTCAACTTTAGCGATGACCACCAAGAGTTGCTCAGAGGCGCGTATATCGGGGTTTCGAGCCAGAACGCAATCATCTCGTGCCGAGCCATGCTCCTTCGATACAATGGCGTCGAAAGAGACATGCGGGAGAAGCTCAAAAAGCTTTTGTACGAACCACGATCCCGAAAATATGTGCAGTCGTTGCGTTTAGATATGTTGGACGAAACTCTCGATTTTCTTTTCGAAGGGAGCACGATCAAGCTGTCGTTCGGCTCATAAGAGGCCGCTTCCATCTCGCAGCTAGGCGGCCGATGCCAGATCTTCTTTGACGCCGCGGGCGACGATCCGAAGTGAGCCGTCCGGCAGCGGCCGTTGCAGCTTCAGCGCCTCGTCCGGCGGCGCCATCATCCAGGTCTCGGCCTCTTCCGGCGTCGTCAGGACAACCGGCATCGCCTTGGGGTGGATGGCGCCGACCTCGGCGTTCGGCTCCGCCGCCAGGAACGTGAAGATGTCGTTGGTGGTCTCGCCTTCCTTGACCTTCCGGACCGACGTCCAATTGGTCCAGATGCCGGCGAAACAGGCGAGCGGGCGAGTCTCGTCGAACGCGAACCAGACGTCGTCGCCCTCCGCCTTGTTGAACTCACTGAATGAGTTGAACGGCACCACGCAGCGGTTCTCGACGCCCAGCCATCGAGTCCAGTGTTTGCTCTTCACGTTGCGGATGTTCGTCGCGCCGGAGTCCGGCTCCATTCGGAGCAGTTCCTTGAAGTCGACCGGCTTGCCCTTGGCTTCCAATTTCGCGGCACGCTTCTTCGTTGCTTCCATCAGCGCATGCTGTGAGGACGGCATGCCCCAGCGCGCCGTTGCGAGCTCGCGGCCGGCGGCGCTGGCGCGGACGATCGGCGCCTTGTAGTCGGGAGGCCTGGGCCCTTCCAAAAAGCCGCAGAATCGGGGTTTTTCGAGGTACGTTGAGGCGGCCGCTGGCACCGCGAGCGGGTCCAAAACCGTCCCCGACGGCTCAGGGCCGTACAAAAACCGTACAGCCCGCTGACGGCATCTGAGCCGCGGTAGGAACGCGCTGGCGCCAGCGCTAGGAGTGGGAGCGGTGCGGCGGCGGCCGCCTCGCGGTCGAGGGGGAGAGCGTGATGGCCTACATCCAGGACGAGGGCCGCAGGCGGCTTTCCTATCCGCGCCGGCGCGGTGCCGGGACCCGGCGTTTCGCGCTGCGGTTTCGACCCGCATGATCGCCGGCCTGGCCGAGGCCAACCGGGACGAACGCGAGGCGGCGGCGCTTGCGGCCGGGCGCCGGATCGCCGCCGGCGGCCGCGGACCGCGAAGACTTCCTGGCCATCTTTGAGTGGAAGACGCGGGGCCGCGGCCGGTCCCGGCCGGCGTGCAACGGCGATGCCGAGATCGCGGACGCGCTCGACCTTGCGATGGCCGCGCGAACGGAGCGCGCGGCGGTGGCGGTACTGACGGGTCTCTCCGGGGTCGATGTGCCGGTGGCCTCCGCCGTCCTCACGGCCGCACATCCCGGCCGCTACACGATCCTCGACTTCCGCGCGCTGTATTCGCTGGGCGTCGACCGCGCCACCTACAGCCGTCGGCCGGCTGAGACGATTTTTCTCTCGCGCTTCTCGGCCCGTCGAGGCGGCGTACACGCGGTTTGAACGCTCGGCGCGACTTATTTTTCTGTGGATTCAATCGGAAAGGTTCGGACTACCTCGAAACGCTCCGAACAGTATTCGCTTGGATGAAATGGCTCCAGACGCCATAACTATGCTTGAGATTTGTATCCCATCGTCAGGAGGTGATGTCCGCCGGCCGCGGCGATTTCCAGCGCGCGCTTGGCGCTCTCCTGGCCCTTGATGTCGCGCAGAGGCTTCAGCGGTACGCACCTTCGGCTGCGGGCGCGACAGCACCTGCGTGCCTTTGAAATGGTTGGCGATCTGGATCAGCGAATTGGCGGCGATGATCTGGATGTCGGGGCTTGCCCATGCCGCCTCCGCGCCGCACGCAGCCGGGCAGATCAGTCCCTCCTCGCGGGTGTTGGCGCCGATCGCCGCCGGCAGCACGCCTGCGACCGGGGCAATCGAACCGTCGAGGCCGAGCTCGCCGAGCACGGTGAAGCCCGCGAGCGCATCGGGCGGAATGGCGCCGATCGCAGCCATCAGGCCGAGTGCGATCGGCAGGTCGTAATGGCTGCTCTCCTTCGGCAGGTCGGCGGGCGCAAGGTTGACGATGATGCGGCGTGCCGGCAACGCCAGCCCCGAGGCGATCAGCGCCGAGCGGCGCGCTCCCGCGCCTCCAACACTGCCTTGTCGGCGAGCCCCACGACATGGAACGCCGGCAATCCCGGCGACCTGGACCTGCACGTCGACCGCGCGGGCCTCGATCCCCTCAAAGGCAACCGTCGAAACGCGCTGGACCATGCCGCCCCTCCCCCTCGCCTCAAGGTAGCGGACGCGGGCGCCGCGCGCAAGAACATTACGGGAACGTCAAGGCCGTTTTCGGGGCAGGCTTCCGCCAGCCCGCCCCCGGAATTGTCCCCTCTCAAAGAATCATCTGCATCGGCTGCGGAATGAAGTGAAAGCCTTCAGCGGTTTTGACGACGTGGCCGATGCCGGGCCACGGATAATGGTAGGACAACACGGCGATCCGGTTGGCTGCGAGCATGTCCAGCATCCTGACGCGGCTTTCGGCGGCCTGCTTCGGATCGGTGTCATAGGAAAATTCCATCCGCGGCTTTTCCATCAACAGCACGGGATGGTGACTGAGATCGCCGAGATAGGCGAAAGACTTGCCTTCCGACGAGATCATGAAGATGTGGTGACCCACGGTGTGTCCGGGCGCGGCCAGCGCCTGGATGCCCGGCAGGAATTCCTGGCCGTCCTTGTAGAAGACGAGGCGGTCGCGCACCGGTAGCAGATTCTTGCGGGCGTGCACCACGAAGTCCTTCCATTGGCCGCCCATCTTGCTCTCGTCGGTCCAGTAATCAAAATCGCTCTGGGCGATGTAGAACTGGGCGTTCGGGAACAGCACCTTGTCATGCTCGTCGACCACGCCGCCGATGTGATCGATATGGGCATGCGAGAACACCACCGCGTCGATGTCTTCCGGCTTGATGCCGGCTTCCGCCATGCTCGTCTGCTGCCGCCCGGTGGTCGGTCCAAATCCCTTCGCCGTCCCCAAGCCGGTGTCGAACAGCACGAGTTTGTCGCCGGTGTTCACGATCGGCGAGTTCTGCTCGAGCACGACGCTGTCGGGGGCGAGGAAGTTGTCCGACAGCATCTTCCGCAGTTCATCTTCCGGCACCCCGGTGAAGGTGCCCTTGGGGTCGCCGAGCGCCAACGGTCCGTCGGAAACCGCCGTCACCTCGGCGCCGCCGAGGTTGAACCGGTAGAAATAGGCCGGCTCGGTGCCAAGCTTGGGCGCGCGGGCCAGCGCACTGCTGCCGAACATGGTCGACGCGCCGAGACCGGCGCTGAGGGCAAGCAGGGATCGTCGCGAGACGGGATAGGTCATGCGTTTTCCTCCACTGACTTTATGAAAAGCTTTGCTTCACCGCCCCCGACGGATCGAACCGCTGAATTGAGCGGACAACGTTACGTTGCGCCTTATTTCAGGCCTTTGGAAGACACGCGGGTTGCCTGTTTCCGATGTTCGTATTCACATTGCAGCGAACGCGTTTGCGAAGGTCAGACACGCCGCTGGGCGGCGCGCGGCGGAGAGGTGTCGGCTGTATGACAAGAGACGACGAAACTATTTGCCGCCCCGCTTCGCCTCGATCACGTCCCAGATGTTGGCCGCGATATCCGGCCCACCGAGCCGGGCGACGGCGCGGATGCCGGTCGGCGAGGTGACGTTGATCTCGGTGAGGAAGCCGTCGATCACGTCGATGCCGACGAACAGCAGGCCCTCCGCGCGCAAGGCGGGACCGAGCGTCTTGCAGATCTCCTGCTCGCGCGGCGACAGCTCGGTCGCCTGCGCGGCGCCGCCGCGCACCATGTTGGAGCGGAGGTCATCTGGCGCCGGCACGCGGTTCACCGCGCCGGCAAACTCGCCATCGACCAGGATGATGCGCTTGTCGCCATGCTTGACTTCGGGGAGGAAGCGCTGGATCACCCAGGGCTCCTTGAAGGTCACGGAAAACATGTCGTAGAGCGAACCGAAATTCATGTCCTGCGGCATGATGCGGAACACCGCCGCGCCGCCATGGCCGTGCAGCGGCTTCATGACGACCGCGCCGTGCTCATCGCGAAACGCGTTGATCTCGTCGAGGTCGCGCGAGATCAGGGTCGGCGGCATCAGCTGCGGGAAGTTCATCACGAACAGCTTTTCCGGCGCGTTGCGCACGGCGGCCGGGTCGTTCACGACCAGCGTTTTCGGATGGATGCGCTCGAGCAGATGCGTCGAGGTGATGTAGGCGAGATCGAACGGCGGGTCCTGCCGCAGCAACACCACGTCGAAGGAAGCGATGTCCGTCCGCTTCGGCTCGCCGAGCGTAAAATGGTCGCCGACCTCATCGCGCACGGAAATCGACTGCACCGGGGCCACCACCTCGTCGCCGCGCAAAGAGAGCTTGTCGGGCGTGAAGTAGGACAGGCCATGGCCGCGCGTCTGGGCTTCCAGCAGCAGCGCAAAGGTCGAATCGCCGCGGATGTTGATGCGCGCGATGGGGTCCATCTGGACGGCGACATTCAATGTCATGGGAAGGTCCGGCTGCTGGAGGGGACGGTTTTCAGGAACTGGCGTCGAACGCCGCCAACACATGGCGTGGCAGGTGCCGCGGCGCAATCAGGATGGCGTCAAACCTGAGTTCGAATTCCGCATGCTCGGGATGGGCGACCAGCCAGGCCTGGGCGGCATTGACGATGCGCTGCTGCTGGCGCGGCGTCACCGCGAAGGCGGCCTCGTCGAGCGTGGCGCGCGCCTCGACCTCGACAAAGGCGAGCAGGCCGCGGCGCCGAACGACCAGGTCGATCTCGCCATGGGGCGTGCGAAAACGCCGGGCGAGAATGCGGTAGCCCTTGGCCATCGGGTAAGCGGCAGCCCGGCTTTCGGCGGAAAGGCCGGTCCGGAACGCGGCGATCCGTTCCGGGGCGGCCTGTTTTTCCCGCGATGAGGCGTCGTCATTCTTCGCCATCGTCGCCTTCCGCGGCCGGCTGCCTTGAGGTCTGCTTTGACGTCTCCCTGGCAAGCTCCAGCGCCCGCGCATAGACCTCGCGGCGCGGCCGGCCCGACAATTCGACGGCGTGGGCCACCGCGTCCTTGACGCTGGACCGCGTAAGCTCGTCGCGCAGCAGCGTGTCGAGCCCGTCCTGGGTCATTGCCCCGGCGTCGGCCGGTGGCGGGGCGATCACCAGCACGAACTCGCCGCGGGTTTCCAGTTGTCCGGAGTTGTCCGCAAGCAAGGCGAGCGGTCCGCGCACGACCTCTTCGTGCAGCTTGGTCAACTCGCGACAGATCGCTGCACCTCGCGTGCCCATGACCTCGGCAAGATCGGCGAGTGCTTCGCCGAGCCGGTTGCCGGATTCGAACAGCACGAGCGTCGCGTCAACTGATGCGAGTTCCCTGAGGCGCGCCCGGCGCGCGGCTTTCTTGGGGGGCAAGAAGCCCTCGAAGAAGAACCGATCCGTGGGCAGCGCCGCGACCGACAGCGCCGTCAGCACCGAGGACGGTCCCGGCAGCGCGGTGACGGAAAAGCCCGCCGCGCAGGCCTCGCGCACGAGCTTGAAGCCGGGGTCGGAAATCAGCGGAGTTCCAGCGTCCGACACCAGCGCGACGGAACCGCCCTCGCCCAGAAGCTTCAGGATTCGCGGTCGTGCGGCCGCGGCGTTGTGCTCGTGATAAGGCGTCAATTGCGTCGAAATCGCGTAGCGCTCGGTGAGCCTGCGGGTGATGCGGGTGTCCTCGCAGGCGATGAGGTCGACGCCCGCCAGGGTCTGGAGCGCGCGCAGCGTGATGTCGCCGAGATGACCGATCGGGGTTGCGACCAGAAAGAGACCGGCGCGCACCTTGGGTGCGGCAAGGATGCAACCATCGACCGAAAAGGTGTGCACGGGACCGGTCGAGACCTGAGGCGTATTTATCGGGGCTGGTTTTGCGCGCATAATGATAGCTTAAAGGGCAGAGAGCTCGGGCGCCATAACGAGCGCCATCCGGGTGCGGCCGTTCATGCGGCGTACAACGGAGACGGGCCAGGATGGCACATGACCGGGACGGCCATGGTCGGCGATGCCTTGACCCTTTTGATTTGGTTCGAGTCATCGCCGACACACTGAACCGTCCCAATCTGGGGGCTCACGAATTCCGGCCGATTTCGGCCGGTCGATGTGAAGAGATGCAATGCCGGGTGCGCGAAATCCGAACTCTCCGTCTTCGGGCCAACAGCCGTCTGCCGTGACCCGGCGAACGGCGCTCGGACTTGCGCTCGGTGCGCCCCTGCTGACGGCCTGCTCGAGCGTCCAGCAGACGTTCAGCCAGCTCCCCAATCCGTTTGCATCGCAGGCGCAGGCACCAGCCGGACCGCAGGAGCAGCCGGCGGTCGCGGGCAGCGGTCAGGTCAAGGTCGGACTGATCCTGCCGGTGTCGGCGGCCGGTAACGCCGGCGTTGCCGCGCAATCGATGAGGAACGCCGCCGAGATGGCGCTGGCCGAGTTCCAGAACCCGAATATCCAGCTTCTGATCAAGGACGATGGCGGAAACCCGCAAGGCGCCCAGCAGGGTGCGCAGCAGGCGCTCGACGAAGGCGCCGAAATCGTTCTCGGTCCCCTGTTCGCGGCCGCGGTACCGGCCACCGCCCAGGTCGCGCGGACCCGTAGCGTGTCGGTGATCGCCTTCTCCACCGATTCCAGCATCGCCGGTCGTGGCGTTTATCTTCTGAGCTTTTTGCCGGAGTCCGACGTCAACCGGATCGTCGAATATTCCGCAAGCATCGGGAAAAAATCCTTTGCCGCGCTGCTGCCGGACAATGCCTATGGCAGCGTTGTGGAGGCGGCCTTCAAGCCGGCGGTCGCCCGGCGCGGCGGGCGGATCGTGGCGTTCGAGAAATATGGCGCCGACCGTGCGGCAGCGGCGCGCACCGTTGCCCAGTCGCTGGCGCAGGCGGATGCCCTTTTGATCGCCGATGACGGCGATTCGGTCGTGGCGACCGCCGACGCCCTGACCGCGGCCGGCGCCAATTTGCGCAACATCCAATTGCTCGGAACCGGGCTGTGGGACAATCCACGAGTGGCCGCAAGCCCTGCGCTGCAGGGCGGCCTTTACGCAGCGCCGGACCCTGCCGGTTTCCGGGCGTTCTCGGCCCGTTATCGCGCCAAATATGGCGGCGAGCCGGTGCGAACCGCAACGCTCGCCTATGACGCGGTCGCGCTGGTGGCCGCACTCGCAAGGTCGCAAAACGCGCAGCGGTTCGGACCGGATGTCCTCGCCAGCGCCTCCGGCTTTGCCGGCATCGACGGGCTGTTTCGCTTCCGCGCCGACGGCACCAATGAGCGCGGGCTCGCGGTGATGAGGGTCGCCTCCGGAGGCAGCCAGCCGGTGGCGGGTTCGCCGAAGAGTTTTGGCGCGACCTGACCTGATTTAGGCCGCGAGATCGGCGACGACGGCGTCGAGGACTGGAAATCCCGACTGGGTCACCCGCAGCCGGCCGTCGGCTTCGACGGCAATCGCGCCTTCCTCGCACAACAGCGCGATCCGGCCAGGGTCGAGCTTGCGTCCGGCGAGCGCGGTATAGCGGAGGGGATCGATTCCCTCGGCAAGCCTCAGGCCCATCAGCAGAAACTCGTCGGCGCGCTCTTCGCTCGTCAGGACATCGTCGCTGATCAGGCCGTGGCCCGAAGCCTCCACCCGCATCAGCCAGGTCTCCGGGCGCCGTTCGGTTGCGGTCGCGTGCCGGTGCCCCTCGAGATCGAGGCGGCCATGCGCGCCGGGTCCGATGCCGGCATATTCCTGGCCACGCCAATAGACCAGATTGTGCCGGCACTCGGCGCCAGGCCGCGCGTGGTTGGAAATCTCGTAAGCGGCCAGGCCGTGGCGGTCGCACACGTCCTGGGTGACGTCATAGAGCGCACGGGCCAAAGCCTCGTCCGGCGTCGATAATTTGCCCGCGGCGTGGAGGCCGAAGAACGGCGTCCCCTCCTCGATCGTCAGCTGATAGAGCGACAGATGTTCGGCGGCTTCCTTGATCGCGAGCGCCAGTTCATCAACCCAATCCGCGGGCGTCTGGCCGGGCCGTGCGTAGATCAGATCGAAGGAATAGCGGTCGAAGGTGCGGCGCGCGATCGCGACGGCCTCGAGCGCTTCCTTGGCGCTGTGCAGCCGTCCAAGCATCTTCAGCGAGGTGTCGTCGAGTGCCTGGACCCCGAGTGAGACCCGGTTCACGCCGGCTGCGCGATAGCCGGCGAACCGCGTCGCTTCGACGCTGGTTGGATTGGCTTCCAGGGTGACCTCGGCGTCGGCGGCGACGGTCCAGTTACGGCCGATCGCCTCCAGGACCGCGCCGACGGTCTCAGGCCGCATCAGCGACGGCGTGCCGCCGCCGAGAAAGATCGACGTCACCTCGCGCGCACCGGTGCGCGCGGCCGTGGTTTCGATCTCCCGGGCGAAGGCGCGGGCGAACCGGGTTTCGTCGATGGCCGCGTGGCGGACATGGCTGTTGAAGTCGCAATAGGGACATTTCGACAGGCAGAACGGCCAGTGCACATAGACGCCAAAGGCTGGCTGGAATGTTGGCGTTGGATCACTCCCGCTAGTCAAGGCAGATCTCCGCGAGCAAGACGAAGGCGCGGGCGCGGTGCGACAGGCCAAGACCAAGCGGCGGCAGGCCGTGCTTCTCGACACTGGTCATCTCGCCAAAGGTGCGGTCAAAACCATCCGGTATGAACATCGGGTCGTAGCCGAAACCGGCGGTGCCCCGCGGCGGCCACACCAGCGTGCCGTCGGACCTGGCCTCGACTTCCTCAAGATGTCCGTCGGGCCAGGCGACGCAGAGCGCGGAGACGAAATGTGCCTTGCGTTGGTCCGCCGTCGTTGCGCCGCGCTCCTGCAGCAGGCGCTCGATCTGCGCCATCGCCGCAGAAAAATCCTTCGCCGGACCCGCCCATCGCGCCGAGAAAATGCCCGGCGCGCCGCCGAGCGCGTCGACCACGATGCCGGAATCATCGGCAAAGGCCGGGAGCTGCGCCGTGTTCGCCGCCGCGATCGCCTTGAGCCGGGCATTGGCCTCAAAGGTCTCGCCGGTTTCCTCGGGCTCGGCGAGGCCAAGCTCGCCGGCCGAGATGACCTCGACACCATGCGGGGCCAGCAGCTCGCGCATCTCGGCGAGCTTGCCGGGATTGTGGGTCGCAATCACGAGCTTGCCTGTGATCTGGCGATGCTGGCTCTTGCTGGATGGTGCTGCGGTCACGCCACGGCCATCTTCTGCAAGTCGACCAGCCGCGCCACGCCCTTGCGTGCCAGCGCCATCAGCGCCAGGAACTCCGCTTCGGTGAACGGGGTCTTTTCCGCCGTGCCCTGCACCTCGACGATACGGCCGTCCCCGGTCATGACGAAATTGGCGTCGGTCTCGGCCTCCGAATCCTCGGCATAGTCGAGGTCGAGCACCGGCGTGCCGTTATAGATGCCGCAGGAGATCGCCGCGACATTGCTCCGAAGCACCTCCGCCTTGACCATGTTGCGCGCCTTCATCCAGCCGATGCAATCGGCCAGCGCCACCCATGCGCCCGTGATCGACGCCGTGCGGGTGCCGCCGTCGGCCTGCAGCACGTCGCAGTCGACCGTGATCTGGCGCTCGCCGAGTGCTTCCAGGTTGATGATCGCCCGCAAGGAGCGGCCGATCAGGCGCTGGATTTCCACGGTCCGGCCGCTTTGCTTGCCGGCGGAGGCCTCGCGCCGGGTCCGCTCCAGGGTGGCCCGCGGCAGCATGCCGTATTCAGCCGTGATCCAGCCCCGTCCCTGGCCCTTCAGCCAGGGCGGCAGCCGGTCCTCCAGGGTCGCAGTCACCAGCACATGGGTGTCGCCGAACTTCACCAGGCAGGATCCTTCGGCATATTTCACAACGCCACGTTCCAGCGACACGGCGCGCAGTTCATCCGGTGCCCGGCGGCTCGGCCGCATGAAAAATCCCTCCAGGAACAAAGCAGCATTTCTCGAATTCTCGCTGGCGCAGCTTGTATGGGCGCAAGCCGAGGGCGGCAAGAGCTTTCGGAACTGTGTGAAGGTGCTTGTCAGGGGCGGCGCGGATGGACAAATTGTGGGCAGTTGGAGGAGCAGGTAAGTGGCCCAGCATGAACCGATCGGTCTGATTGCGCCCAACGCCGGCCTCGCCCAGCTGAACGAGCGCTCGCGTGACATTTTTCGTCAAATCGTGGAGAGCTACCTGGCGACCGGCGAACCGGTCGGCTCGCGCAATCTATCGCGCCTGATCGCGGTTCCGCTGTCGCCGGCCTCGGTGCGGAACGTGATGGCCGATCTGGAACAGCTCGGTCTGATCTATGCGCCACACACCTCGGCGGGGCGGCTGCCGACCGAGCTGGGCTTGCGCTTCTTCGTCGATGCGCTGATGCAGGTCGGCGACTTCACCGAGGCCGAGCGGCAATCGATCCAGACCCAGCTTGCGGCGGTCGGCCGGGCACAATCGGTCGAGGCCGCGCTCGGTGAAGCCCTGACCCGGCTCTCGGGCCTCACCCGGGCGGCCGCAGTGGTGCTGACGCCGAAGCACAACACCCGCCTCAAGCATATCGAGTTCGTCCGCCTGGAGCCCGAGAAGGCGCTGGTCGTGATGGTCGGCGAGGACGGCCAGGTCGAGAACCGCGTCCTGACGCTGCCTCTGGGCGTACCCTCATCGGTGCTGACCGAGGCCGGTAATTTCCTCAATGCGCGGATCCGGGGACGAACGCTCGCCGAAGCGCGGCTCGAGCTCGAAACCGCGCTCGCGCAAGGCCACGCCGAGCTCGACCAGCTGACCCAGAAGGTGATCGCGGCCGGCATCGCCAGCTGGTCCGGTGGCGAGGACGGCGACCGCCAGCTCATCGTGCGCGGTCACGCCAATCTGCTGGAGGACCTGCATGCGCTGGAGGATCTGGAGCGCATCCGCCTCCTGTTCGACGATCTCGAGACCAAACGTGGTGTGATCGATCTGTTGGGTCGCGCGGAACATGCCGACGGGGTGCGGATCTTCATCGGCTCCGAGAACAAGCTGTTCTCGCTCTCTGGCTCCTCCACCATCGTTGCGCCCTATCGCGATGGTGCGGGACATATCGTTGGTGTTCTCGGCGTGATCGGCCCGACCCGCCTCAATTATGCCAGGGTGATCCCGACGGTGGATTATGCCGCACGGATCGTCAGCCGGATGCTGGGCGGCTGATCGGAACGCGGTGGGGGCGCGCTCAGGCTTGATTTTCGCGCTCCAAGGCACGATATCCCGGCCGCATCCTCCCATCTTTCCAGCGATTTCTCGAAAAAGGACGTCCATGACCGATTCCGACCTGCATAAGAACGATCCGGCGGACCCGGCGCAGGCCAGCGAGCCCGTGGTCTCCAAGCCCTACATCATGCCTGATGACCCCGAGGTGGGATCGGCGGAAGCGCTGGCCAAGGAGGCCGCCGAGGCACGCGACAAGGTGCTGCGGACGCTGGCGGAAATGGAGAACCTGCGCAAGCGCACCAGTCGCGAGGTCGCCGATGCACGGATGTACGCGATTACCGGCTTTGCCCGCGACATTCTCGATATCGCGGACAATCTGCAGCGCGCGCTGGACACCGTTCCGGCTGAAACGCGTGACACGGCTGACCCGGGCCTGAGGGCCTTGATCGATGGCGTCGAGCTCACCGAGCGCTCGCTGCTCAACACGCTGGAGAAGAATGGCGTCAGGAAATTCGATCCGACCGGTGAGAAATTCGACCCGAATTTCCAGCAGGCGATGTACGAAGTCCCCGATCCCAGCGTGCCGTCGGGCACCGTGGTTCAGGTCGTGCAGGCCGGCTTCATGATCGGTGATCGCATACTGCGGCCCGCGCTTGTCGGCGTCTCCAAGGGCGGCGCGAAAGCGGCGCCGATGCCGGCCAACGGCAACGAGCCGAACAACGCCGCCTGAGCGCGTTCTCCGTTTCGGTCCCCGTTATCGGAACGGAGATCCTGATCTCCTGAGACTTGATCCGAACGGGGATCAGCCTCGCGGCTGGATACCATCGCGCACCGCGCGGAAGCGTGGGAATGCGCTCGACCATTCGGTGCGCGGGGCGCTTCCGATGACGCGCAGGGTGTTCGGTCCGCCGAAGCGGAGCCACTGCACGACGGTGACCTCGGTGTTGTCCTTGCCGCTGGTTGCGTCGATCCGCGTCTCATAGGCCGGCTGTCCGTCGATACGGATCGGCTCGGACATCGTGATGTGCGCTTCGCGCAATCCCGGAATCGTGGTGGCCGCCTGCTGGGCGAATCGGCCGCGATCCTCCGGCTCCTGCGGGGTCGCGCCCATCGTCGCGATCAGCATGAAAGGGGCCGGCTCGATCCCGGTCATCTCGTCGGCGTCGGCGAGAAGCAGCGCGCCGCCGGGCGCGAGCGTCCGGACATTCTTGAAACTGGAGAGCTCGGTCAGCTTGAACGGCATCAGGGACAGCTGCTCCTCGACCGGCACCTGCTTTCGCACGGTCGTCGACGCAAACATCTGCCGCACCGCCTCCTCGGAATAGATCTTGCTCGCGGCCTCGGGAACCTGGACGGCAACATATCCGGCAAACGCGCCGCCCGAGAGGATCATCGAGTAGCGACGTACGGTGGTCGCACCATCCTTGGCCGACTCGGTCGTGTAGTAACCGGGGCCGGCCGCGGTCTCGATCGCTTCCGGCTTGACGCCGGTCGGGGTTGCCGTCGCCGGATTGGCCTTGATGGCGTTCGCGACCTCCGCATAGGCTTGCGGGGGAAGCTCGGCCAGCAGAACCTTGACGCTCTGGTCCATGGTCTCGAAGCCGGGAAAGGACTTGGCCAGCGCAAGCCCTGCCGGCGGTGCCAGCCCGACCCGAAGCCCCGGCGGGAAGACTGCATCTGCAGCGAATGTGGGCCGGAACGCGGCGGCAAGCAGGATTGCGGCAGTGATTGTTCGGGGGAGCTTCATGACAAACCTGTCTGAGGTGGATCGGGCGGTTCAACGGTCAGCCGGCGCCCAAATGTCCAGGGGACATCCGTCGGTCGGGTCGCTTTTAGCCGCTTTAACCTTCCAGAAATAGGGCGGGCGACTTGGTCTGACGAGAGGCCCGGAGCACAGTCTCGCGCCGGAAACGGAACGATCGATCGACGCAGGCTTCCCAGGGGCCATTGCTCGGCCGATTCCCCAGTCCTTTCCTGGGGCAGGGTTGCGGCGCGGTCCTTGCAGGCCGATGGCCCTCTCCTATATGAGGCGTACCGTCGCAATATCGCGAGCATTTGATCTAAGGGGGTTTTGGATCGGGGCGCCGTCAGGGCCCGTCCAACCTGCTGCAACGAGAAGGACATCAGGACCATGGGAAAGGTCATTGGGATCGATCTCGGCACCACGAATTCGTGCGTTGCCGTCATGGATGGCAAGAACCCGAAAGTCATCGAGAACTCCGAAGGCATGCGGACGACTCCATCGATCGTTGCCTTTACCGATGACGGTGAACGGTTGGTCGGCCAGCCCGCCAAGCGTCAGGCGGTGACGAATCCCGAGCGAACCTTCTTCGCCGTGAAGCGGCTGATCGGCCGCCGCTACGACGACCCGATGGTCGAGAAGGACAAGAAGCTCGTTCCCTACAAGATCGTCAAAGCCTCCAACGGCGACGCCTGGGTCGAGGCCGACGGCAAGACCTATTCGCCCTCGCAGATCTCGGCCTTCATCCTGCAGAAGATGAAGGAGACCGCCGAAGCTCATCTCGGGCAGAAGGTCGATCAGGCCGTCATCACCGTCCCCGCCTACTTCAACGACGCACAGCGCCAGGCCACCAAGGACGCCGGCAAGATCGCCGGTCTCGAAGTGCTGCGCATCATCAACGAGCCGACGGCGGCTGCGCTGGCCTACGGTCTCGACAAGACCAAGTCCGGAACCATCGCGGTCTACGACCTCGGCGGCGGCACCTTCGATATCTCGATCCTCGAGATCGGTGACGGCGTGTTCGAGGTGAAGTCGACCAATGGCGACACCTTCCTGGGCGGCGAAGATTTCGACATGCGGCTGGTCAACTATCTGGCCGACGAGTTCCAGAAGGAGCAGGGCATCAACCTGCGCAACGACAAGCTCGCGCTGCAGCGCCTGAAAGAGGCCGCCGAGAAGGCCAAGATCGAGCTGTCCTCGACCACCCAGACCGAGATCAACCTGCCGTTCATCACGGCCGATCAGTCCGGCCCGAAGCATCTGACGATGAAGCTGACGCGCGCCAAGTTCGAGGCGCTGGTGGCCGACCTCGTCGAGAAGACCATCGAGCCCTGCCGCAAGGCGCTCAAGGATGCCGGCCTCACCGCGGGTGAAATCGGCGAGGTGGTGCTGGTTGGCGGCATGACCCGCATGCCGAAGATCCAGGAAGTGGTGAAGCAGTTCTTCGGCAAGGAGCCCCACAAGGGCGTCAACCCCGACGAAGTCGTGGCGATCGGCGCTGCGATCCAGGCGGGCGTGCTGCAGGGCGACGTCAAGGACGTGCTGCTGCTCGACGTCACGCCGCTGTCGCTGGGCATCGAGACGCTGGGTGGCGTGTTCACCCGCATTATCGATCGCAACACCACGATCCCGACCAAGAAAAGCCAGGTGTTCTCGACTGCCGAGGACAGCCAGAATGCCGTGACCATCCGCGTCTTCCAGGGCGAGCGCGAAATGGCGGCCGACAACAAGATGCTCGGCCAGTTCGACCTGATGGGCATTCCGCCCGCCCCGCGCGGCATGCCGCAGATCGAGGTGACCTTCGACATCGACGCCAACGGCATCGTCAATGTCTCGGCCAAGGACAAGGCGACCGGCAAGGAGCAGCAGATCCGCATCCAGGCGTCCGGTGGCCTGTCGGAAGCCGACATCGAGAAGATGGTCAAGGACGCCGAGGCCAACGCCGCCTCCGACAAGAAGCGGCGCGAGGCGGTCGATGCCAAGAACCATGCCGATGCGCTGGTGCATTCGACCGAGAAGGCCCTGGCGGAGCACGGCTCGAAGATCGCCGAGACCGAGCGACGCGCCATCGAGGATGCCGTCAGCGACCTCAAGGAGGCGCTGAAGGGCGACGATGCCGAGGCGATCAAGGCCAAGACCGGCACGCTGGCGCAGGCTTCGATGAAGCTCGGGGAAGCAATGTACAAGCAGCAGGCCGAGGCGGATGCGGCCAAGGACGCCGCGAAGGACGCGGCGCACGACGATGTGGTCGACGCGGAATTTACCGAAGTCGACGACGACAAGAAGAAGTCCGCTTAAGCGCCGCGCGGATCGCGATGCGGACCGGCGCGCTCCCCCACCAGGCCGCCTCCCCCTTCGAGGGGGAGGTTGCCACGCGCAGTGTGGCAGCCGCCGGGTGTGAGGCGATTACGATCAGTCAATACCATCCGTTTATGTTGAACCCATCTCGTGAGCCTTTCCCCGTTGCGGCGGAGGGCGCGGTCACCCAAATGGATTGCGCGACTTCGATCGCGATTTGGTAGGCAGTTCAGCATGTCCACGAAGCGCTGCTATTACGAAACCCTGGAAGTCGAACGCGACGCAGACGACAACAAGCTCAAGGCAGCCTTCCGCAAGCTGGCCATGAAATGGCATCCGGATCGCAATCCCGGCGATGCCGCAAGCGAGGTCCGCTTCAAGGAGATCAACGAGGCCTACGAAGTCCTGAAGGACAGCGACAAGCGCGCGGCCTATGATCGCTACGGCCATGCGGCCTTCGAGCAGGGCTCAGGCCTCGGCGGTGCAGGACCCGGCTTCGGGGCGGGTTTTGCCTCGTCATTCTCCGACATTTTCGAGGATCTGTTCGGCATGGCCGCGCAGCGCGGCCGTGGCGGCGGTCGCGAGCGGGGCGCGGATCTGCGCTACAACATGGAAATCACGCTCGAGGAAGCGTATCTCGGCAAGACCGCCAAGATCGAGATTCCGGTCTCCGTCACCTGCGAATCCTGTTCGGGTACCGGCGCGAAGGCCGGCACCAAGCCGAAGAGCTGCTCGTCCTGTCACGGCGCCGGGCGGATCCGGCAGGCGCAAGGCTTTTTCACGCTGGAGCGCACCTGCCCGAGTTGTCAGGGCCGGGGCCAGATGATCGAGGACGCCTGTCCGTCCTGCTCGGGCTCCGGGCGGGTCACGCGCGAGCGAACCTTGTCGGTCAACATCCCGCAGGGCGTGGAAGACGGCACGCGAATCCGGCTTGCCGGCGAAGGCGAGGCCGGGTTCCGGGGTGGACCGTCGGGCGATCTCTATATTTTCCTGTCCTTGGCGGCGCACGAGTTCTTCCAGCGCGATGGCGCCGACCTGCATTGCCGTGTCCCGATCTCGATGGTGACGGCAGCGCTTGGCGGCGAGTTTGACGTGCCGACCATCGAGAAGGGCAAGACCAAGGTGAAGGTGCCGCCAGGCACCCAGACCGCACGGCGCTTTCGCATTGCATCGAAAGGCATGCCGGTGCTGCGGTCGCGCCAGACCGGCGACATGTATGTCCAGGTCGTGGTCGAGACCCCGCAGAATCTCACCAAAAGGCAGCAGGAACTGCTGGCCGAGTTCGAAAAATTATCCTCCGGCGCCACGCAGCCGGAGTCCTCCGGCTTCTTCACCAAGGTCAAGGACTTCTTCGCCGCCCGTGCCAGTTCCTGACGGGGGTGTTCTGCTTGACCGTCCCGCCTGCTCCCTATACGTCTTTGTGACTGTTTTCTGACATTGCCGCGGAAACGCGGTCCCGTCTGGTAACGACATGCCATTGCAATCGTCCGTGCGTGCGTCGAAAAAGCCCCTCCGCCTCGACGACGAGGTTCGCTTTCTCCGTTCATGGATCGAGAAGCCGCTGCACGTGGGCGCGGTGATGCCGTCGGGCCGGTTTCTGGCACGGACGATGGCGCAATATGTCGATCCCTACGCCTCCGGACCGGTGGTCGAGCTTGGGCCGGGAACCGGTGCGATCACCAATGCGCTGATCGAGCATGGCGTCGACCAGAAGCGCCTCGTGCTGGTCGAGTACAATCCGGGCTTCTGCGCGCTGCTTCGGGACCGTTACCCCCGCGCCAGGGTGGTCCAGGGCGATGCCTACGCGTTGCGCGACACGCTCTGGAACGTGCTGGGTTCACCAGCCACCGCCATGGTGTCGGGCCTGCCGCTGGTCACCAAGCCGATGCTGACGCGGCTGAAACTCGTTCGTGATGCCTTTGCTGCGCTCAAGCCCGGCGCTCCCTTCGTCCAGTTCACCTATTCGGTGGTGCCGCCGATTCCGAAATCGTTGCCCGGGGTATCCACAGAGGCGTCCGAGCGGATCTGGATGAACCTTCCGCCGGCCCGCGTCTGGGTGTATCGCAAGGATTGATCCGGGGCCGTCGATCCCGGCGCCTTCGCGCGGTCGCGGTGGCATCTTCGAATGCGAGCGCAAACCTTTCCTGATGGCGGGGCCAAGAATCCTCATCATTCCCGGTTCGCTGCGTACCGGCTCGCACAACGCGAAGCTGGCCGCGGCAGCCGCTTACGAATTCGCGCAGGCCGGCGTTCAGGCGACCCGCATTTCGCTCGCCGACTTTCCGTTGCCGATCTACGACGCCGATCTGCAGGCGAAATCCGGCATTCCGAAGCACGCCATCAATCTCAAGCGCATGATCGGTAGCCATCACGGCGTTCTCATCGTCACGCCCGAATATAATTCCTCGGTGCCGGCGCTGGTGAAGA